>ENA-OWPA01000018-OWPA01000018.1-bioreactor-metagenome-genome-assembly--contig:-NODE-18-length-305877-cov-7.415154_pt1 | contig 305877 bp, 273 predicted proteins | sample MGYA00238139_ERZ651803 | MGnify/ENA primary metagenome ERZ651803 (study PRJEB26909, sample SAMN07631231) | bioreactor metagenome | isolation source: Switchgrass digestor | place: USA: Dartmouth...
ATCAGAGGGCTCATCAGAGGGCTCATCAGAGGGCTCATCAGAGGGCTCATCAGAGGGCTCATCAGAGGGCTCATCAGTGGGCTCATCAGAGGGCTCCTCGGTTTCGTCCTCGTCTGCATCGCACATAGCGGTTAAAGGCACTACTTTGTTAAGAATTGTAAGGGTCGAACCTGTGGCAATGAGTTCGGTCTCAATTTTTTCTGCCTCATCGCCTTCGCCCACTACAATCGTGGCAGGAACCAGACCCGAGAGCACAAGCTCATCATAGGCATTCTCCTCAAAGAAACTCTTGAATGTCTCTTCATCCACTTTTTCTCGGTAAAGGTAAATTACCTTGTTTTCTTCATCTACCACAACGGGCTTGTCAGGCAGCAGATACAGCCTGTCACCGGCAACAGCATTCAAAGCAAATGCGAAAGATGTAAGCGCTAAAACCAATGCGAGGGTGGCTGTCAATTGTTTCTTAAGCCTTTTAGTCAACTCCTGTTCCTCCTTTTTGTATATATTTTCCAAAATTTTTCACAAGTAAATTATAGATTCTTTTTGGAAATAAGTCAACCTTTTTGGCGGCGGACAGTCCCAATTATTGTACCAATATCCTAAATTTCCGTTTGTTTGCACTCCGCTGGGAGAATTAAAAAACTGATAATCCGCCCGCGGATTATCCTTTCGGGAACCCCATAACATGGCGAAAAAAGGGCGTTTATGTTGACAAAAGGCTCAGGGTATTTCATAATAACCGTTAGAGAAAAAATAATAAGTCTAAGCCATTTCGGCTTTTGCCTAAAACACGGAGGAATTATGAATTTTGTCAAAAAGCTGACCGCGAGCGTCGCTGTAATTTCCTGTTTATTCGCAATCTCCGCCTGCAACAGGCGTTCAAATCCCACCATAGATGTTCCCGATTACTCCGACCCCGAGACCACCGAGACCGAAACCGTGAGCGCCCCCAATTTCTCAAGCGAATGGCGCTATAAATACAGCCTTACATACGAATACACAAAGGGCAAAACCGTTTCCGTGCTTTCGGAATACAGGGATGACGGATTCTTCTGCGCCGTTGACAACGAAAGCAAGGTTATGACCTACTACAAACAGGGCGACGAGGGCATAGACAGGTACATTCTCAACCCCTCCACCAAAAAGGGCACCCATGCTGTGCTGAAGGGCAGGAGCCTTGAAAAGCTGGTGTCCGGCTTTATGCAGCTGTCGCTCAGCGATCCCTCGTTTATTTCAAAGGAGAATGTGATTTACAGCTCCGAAGATGTGATAGCGGGCAGACCCGCAAAGAAATATATCCAGATGGAATATCAGGACAGCGTCCTGACGAGAATCGCCTATATTTGGATTGACACAGAATTCGGCTTTGCCTCCCGCTGCGAGGTTTATGACGGCACCGGCGGACTTGCATTTGGCTGGAAGCTGACCGAGTTCAGCCGGGAAGCCCCCGACGCGGAAAACCTAATCCCCGACATTTCAAAGTATAAGCTCACAGAGCTCGGCGTTATTGACAACGGCAGCGAATCCTCTGCGGAGGAGACATCCGCGGCGGATTAAAGAAATAAATGGGGTGAGGACTTGAGTCGGCTAAGTCTCCATAGTCTCAGCAGGCGGGAAAAGCTGCTGGTATCGATAATCTGTCTTCTCTCACTATTGACATTCAGCTTTTTTTTGGATTACGAAAAGTCAAAGGACAAACTGGAAGCCGTTTACGGCAGCGTTACCACAAAAGCAGCCACGGAGAACCTTTACGACCTCCAAAGCGAGCTTTTCGGGGGCGAAACCAAAACAGAGCCGATAATCGAAGAAACCCTTAAAGAAACCGAAACGGAAAGCAAACCCGCAAGCACCGAGACCACCGCCAAAACGCATGAGAGCAGCTCATCAGCAATTGAGAAATCAAGCTCAGGAAGTTCCTCAACAACAAAAAAGTCAAGCTCCGGCGGCTCCAAAGGGAAGCTTACCAAGCCCATCAACATCAACACCGCGGGCAAAAGCGAGCTCATGCGCTTAAAAGGCATTGGCGAAGTCAAGGCTCAGGCTATCATTGACTACAGAAAAACATACGGCCCCTTTGAGAGCAAGGAAGACATAATGAAAGTAAAAGGCATAGGCGAGAAAACCTATGAAGACATCAAAGACTGGATAGTTGTAAATTAGCGAAAGGAATCTGATATGCTCCTTATAGGCATAGACATAGGCGGAACCAAGTGCGCCGTTTCTTTGGGCGCAGCGGACATGGACAAAGGAATTGTCGAGGTGCTGGACAAAGAGGCCTTTCCCACCGAGAACGAAAGAGGTCCCTTTAAGGTTATCGACGAGATATGCGAAAAGATTGACCTTGTCCTATATAGAAACAGCGTGTCCGTTTCAGATATAAAGGGCATCGGAATTAGCTGCGGCGGCCCCCTTGACAGCAAAAAAGGCATAATAAAATCCCCGCCCAATTTAAAGGGCTGGGACGACATTAATATTGTAAAGATTATCTCAGACAAATACCCCGTACCCGTCAGGCTCCAGAACGACGCCAACGCCTGTGCCCTTGCAGAGTGGCGTTTCGGCGCGGCAAGGGGCAGCAGCAACGCCGTATTCCTGACCTTCGGCACAGGCATGGGAGCGGGGCTTATCCTTGACGGCAGACTCTACAGCGGCACCAACGACATGGCGGGCGAGGTGGGTCATATAAGACTCGCCGAGGACGGAGCCGAGGGCTACGGCAAAAGGGGCTCCTTTGAGGGATTTTGCAGCGGCGGCGGAATAGCCCGCACCGCCTGCGAAATGGCACTGAAGGCTCTTGAAAAAGGAGAAGTCAGCAGCCTCTTAAAATCTAAAGAGGATATTAACGAGAGAAATCTCAGCGCGAAGAATCTAGCCGAGGCTATGAAGGCGGGAGATAAATTCGCCCTTTCCGTCTATGAGCTATGCGCAGAAAAGCTGGGGTTCGGGCTGTCTATTATAATCGACATTCTCAACCCCGAGGTCATTGTCATCGGCAGTATTTATGAGAGGAACACAGAGTTTTTCCATAATAGAGTCATGAAAGTTATTGAGAAAGAGGCATTAAAAATCTCTGCCGAGGTTTGCAGTATAAAACCCGCCGAACTGGGCGACTCTATAGGAGATATTGCCGCCCTAGCGGTCGCCGCGGGAGGCTTTTAAGGAGGAAATATGAAAGAGAGCCTTAAAAACAAAATAATAGAAAAGCTGTTTTCCGACTATCCCTCTTTGCAGTCCCTTGCGGCAGACATCCATAAAGCCTATGAGCTTATAGAAAACTGCTACAAAAACGGCGGTTTGGTAATGACCTGCGGCAACGGCGGCTCAGCCGCCGACAGCGAGCATATTGTGGGCGAGCTGATGAAAGGCTTTAATTTAAAGCGTGAGCTTTCAGAGGAGGAGAAAGCGAGGTTCTGCGGCATTGAGGGCGGCAAGGAAATTGCCGACTCCCTTCAGGGCGCGCTCCCCGCAATCTCACTTGTGAGCCAGACCTCCTTAATTTCCGCCTTTGCCAACGACTGCTCACCAGACCTTGTCTTTGCTCAGCAGGTTTTCGCCTACGCCAGAACCCCCTTTGATGTGCTTATTGCCATGAGCACATCGGGCAACTCGAAGAATGTGGTCAACGCCGCAAAGACGGCGAAGGCCGCGGGAATTCGCTGCATAGGCATAACGGGGGAGAGCGGCGGTCTTTTAAAAGAATACTGCGACGCCTGCATTAAGCTCCCCAAAAACACGCCTTATGAGGTTCAGGAACTTACTCTGCCCCTCTATCACGCCCTTTGCGCCATGGCGGAGATTGAATTCTTTTACAGAGATTAATATTTACAAAAAGCATTGTTTTTTGCGAGTAGTCGTGTTATTATAAAGTTTGGTGAAAAAACACCTGTTTCACTGTCTGAATTAATTTAACATATTCAGTTTAATAACGGAAAAGGAGGGTGCAGAGATGGCATATAAGATTTCAGAAGAGTGTATTAGCTGTGGAGCTTGCGTAGATAGCTGCCCTGTTGATGCAATTTCCGAAGGCGATGGCATATATGTAATCGACCCTGAGACCTGTATTGACTGCGGTGCATGTGCGGGTGTATGCCCTGTGGATGCTCCTCAGGAGGCATAAACTGAAAAAAATAGAGGGCGGTTTTTTCCGCCCTTTATTGTTTTGTCTTTATTCAATCGGAATCTCAAATGGGCTGCGGCTCTGGAAAAATGTTTCGCTCTTAAAGCCAGCGGCGAGAGCAGCCTCCTTAGCCTCAGCAAATCCGGAGGCAAGGTGCTCCGCGTAATGGGCGTCGGAGCCTATGGTTATGAATTTGCCGCCCATGTCTTTGAACCTCTTTATGGTTTCGAATTCGGGGGAAAGTTTGTTTAAAGGCTGCCTTAAGCCTCCCGTATTAATTTCGAGAGCCTTTTCCTTCTCCACAAGCAGAGAAAGTATTGTGTCAACCTTTTCCTTGTATTCGTTTATATCAACGGTGATTCCGGAGCGGGCGTAAAAATATCTGAAGGGATATGTCAGATGCGCCAGAGTGTCAAATCCGCCCCACTCGGCAAGACCGATAAGCTCATCAAGATATTCGTTGACAAGGGAATCAATCTCATCGGGATTAAAGCTTTCCATATAATAAAAATCCCTGCGGTCTCTGAGGTTATGAACCGAGCCGATTACAATGTCGTACTGATAAGACGAAACAATCTTTTCCGCAAGCTCCTTGTCGTAATGGGGCTGGGCAAGCTCAATGCCCTGCAGCACCAAAAGCTGACCCATAAAAGCTGACCTTGCCTTTGCGTTTTCAAGGTATGACTGCCTGACCGAGCGGTCAAAGCTGTCGGTGTAATACGCGTCAACTTCGCAGTGGTCGGTAAAGGCGACGGCTCTCAGTCCCATGCTGACCGCTGTTTCGCACATGAACATGGCGGGGTGGTGTCCGTCAAAAGAGTTATCTGTGTGCACATGAAGGTCCATAATGTTTTTACAATTCATATAATCACCTATCATATAATCACCTAAGCTGCTCCTCTTTGTCCTCACCGTAAATAATAGCATAAGCGCAGATTTATTGACACAAAAAATTAATTAAAATATAATGTTCTCAGAGTTTTACGACAAAATGCAAATTGATGTCGAATTTTATGGTAAAAATGTATAAACCTGCGATTGTTTTATTAGCTAACGCAACATGGATTTTGGGTGTGTAAGGAGAGTAACAGAATGAAGGCAGTAAAATACGCCGCCGCGAAGATTAATCTGCTTCTTGATGTGACCGAAAAGCTGAAAAACGGCTACCACAGCATTTTTTCCGTTATGCAGTCCATAGCTCTTTACGATAAAATCACCGTCACAAAAAACGACGCGGGTAAAATCAGACTAAGCTGCTCAGACAAGTCTGTCCCGACGGATGAAAAAAATACGGCTTTTAAGGCTGCCATGCTCTTTTTCGACGAAATTCACTCCGATGACAGAGGAATCGACATAGAAATAGAAAAGAACATACCCCAGATGGCGGGTCTGGCCGGCGGCAGCGCGGACGCTGCGGGTGTGCTTTTGGCTCTCAATGACCTGTATAAAACAAATCTCAGCGAGGAAACCCTTATTAAACTTGCCGGCAGAGTCGGCGCCGATGTGCCCTTCTGCCTTAAAGGCGGGCTTATGCTTGCCCTTGATACGGGTCTGATTCTGGCCCCGCTCCCAAGGCTCCCCGAATACCATCTTGTGCTTGTAAAACCCAATGAAGGGGTCTCCACCGCAGAGGCTTACGGCGCCATTGACAAAAAGGATTGGATTCGTCACCCGAATAAGGAGCTTGCCCTCAAAGCGCTTGTTGACGGGGATATACATGAATTCTTCTCATATTCCGCCAATGTTTTCGAGCAGGTCATAGACGCGGGCGCAAGAGTGGAGATAAAGAGCGTAATGCGAGCCCACAACTGCCTTTATGCCTCAATGACGGGCAGCGGCTCGGCGGTTTTCGGAGTATTCATGGATAAAAAGGACGCCGAAGACTGTTTCAGTCAGCTAAAAAACAGCTCATGGCAGGTATTCCTTACAAAGCCTGTCTCAAAGGGCGTTTTAAGTGAGGGAGAATTAGAGTAAAAAACAAAGCCCCTTATAAAAGGGGCTTTTATTTTCTGCTTTTTAGGAAGTGATAATAGGCTGCAGCTGCTTTCCTGCCAGCGCGGCAACAGCGGCGTCGTATGTTTTGCTGAAATCCGCAATCATGGAGGTGGGCTTTCCGTTGTAGTCATCCTGCCTGTATGGGATAAAGTAAACATTCTTGTAATTGAGGAGCATTCCTATGTTTTTTGCCGCGTTAGCCAGGGCATCGTTTGTGGATATGCCGATCAGCACGGGTTTTTGATTTCTCAGGTGCGATTTTGCTGCCATCGTTACGGCTGTGTCCGCAATTCCGTTTGCCAGTTTTGCAAGGGTGTTTCCTGTGCAGGGGATTATAATAAGAATGTCAAGGAGCTTTTTGGGACCTATAGGCTCCGCCTGGGGGATGGTGTGTATTATATCCTTTCCGCTGATTTCCACGAATCTCTTGCGGAACTCCTCGGCAGTGCCGAATCTGGTATCGGTTGAATAGGCGTTCTGGCTCATTATAGGCACTATATCAAAACCCTTGTTCTTTAAATCCTCGATTACGGGGAAAATTTCATCAAAGGTGCAGAACGAACCGCACATGGCAACTCCGGCCCTTATGTTGCTCATTTTTCACCCTCCTTTAGTATATTGATAAGGGTATCGCTTATTATCTTTCCCGCCGTTTTGGGAGCAACCTTTCCGGGCAGAGAGCCTGCCTTAATAACATTTATGCCCAGCCTGTCTGCCTCGGCAAAATCAACGCCGAAAGGCGCGGAGGCAATCTCTATTATAAGACAATCTCGCCTCAGATTCTGAAGTATCTTCTTGTCTATAACCAGAGAGGGTATAGTGTTTATAAGGACATCGAACTTATGGGCTTGTTTGTAAAGCTCGGAAAGAGGACATACCTGATGGCCCTCGCTTATGGCGTTTGCGAGAGCGTCGGTGCTTCTTGCCGAGACCGTTACCTTTGCGCCAAGAGCTCTGAGACTCCTGCCCACTGCTTTTCCTGTTCTGCCAAAGCCTGTAACGGCGCATTCACTGGAGTGAATGGTGATGGGCAGTTTATCAATAATAATTCCCAACACGCCCTCCGCAGTAGGAATGGCATTCAGAACAGACAAATCCTCACGCAGGAAGTAGTCGGTAACCTGCGCCGCTTTTTTAGAGAGTTTCTCAAACAGTTCATCCTTTATCATTCCGCCAAAGACAATGTGGTCTTTGGTAATATGCCTTACGATTTCCGAGAGTTTAACATTCTTCTTTGAAAAAGCGCAGTTGAGATAAGAATTATCTCTGGTAACGGGCAAAGGCAAGATGATTATATCTGACTTTGAAATCTCATCTTTAAGAGAGCCCGAGGCGAACTCAAGGTCGTCGAATTCAAGTTCGGGCTTTTCCTGTTTTATATTGTCAAAGCCAAAGAGCACTGCCCTTGCGCCGTTTTTTCGTAAGTATTGCGACATATATATTTGACGGCTGTCGCCGCCGAGCACGAGAATTCTTTTTTCTGTAGTCATAAGCAGTCCTCCTGATTGCATTTTATGATTAGTCCGAGATATGTGTGAAAAAGTTGCGGTTAATTGTTAAAGAGATAAAATTAAATTCAATATTCTCTGTTAAAAAGGAAAATATTAGCGTATAATAATAACTGTGCGAATTGTTTACTGCCCTAAGGAGATGTCAGTTTTGAGCGATATAGATAATGTTCTTTCAAAAGTTAAAAGAATACACATGGTGGGAATAGGCGGCTCGGGAATGTTCCCCCTTGCCGAGATTCTTCACGCTAAGGGATATAAGCTTTCCGGCTCCGACAATAACGAAAGTGATATTTTAAAAAGAGTCAGAAAGCTGGGGATTCCCGTATTTTTAGGTCACGCCGCCGAGAATTTGGGGGACGCCGAGATGGTGGTTCAGACCGCGGCTCTTTTGCCCAACAACCCCGAAATCGAGGAGGCAAAAAAACGCGGCATCCCCATATTTTCAAGGGCGGAGCTTTTCGGCGCCGTTTCCCGTCATTTTGATAACTGCATAGCGGTCGCGGGTACCCACGGCAAAACCACCGTAACCTCAATGATAGTCCATATCCTTTACCTTACAGGCAAGGACCCCTCTGCGGTTATCGGCGGCAAGCTGCCTACCATAGATTCATACGGCAGGATAGGCGGCAGCGATATTTTCGTGGGAGAGGCATGCGAGTTTGCCGATACCTTCCTGCACCTGTCTCCCGCCTGCAGCATTATCCTCAATGTCGACGAGGACCATTTAGACTACTTCAAAACAATGGATAATCTTAAAGCCTCCTTCAGAAAATTTGCCGACAAGGCAACAAGGTGCATTGTCTACAACGGTGATGACAAAAACACGCTTGAAGTTATTGACGGGCTGAAAAAGCCTTTGATGATAAGTTTCGGGGAACGCCCCTCAAATACATGGTATGCCGCAAATATAAATAAGGTTTCAAATGCAAGGCATGAATTTGACATTATTTTTAAGGGCGAGAAAAAAGGCACTTTAAAACTTGCGGTGCCCGGCTATCACAATGTGCTAAACGCCCTTGCGGCGATTGCCGTCTGCGATTACGCCGGGGTCAGCGTCCAAGACAGCATTAAGGCTCTTGAGAGCTTTATGGGCGCGGGCAGACGCTTTGAAATATTGGGCAGATACGGCGGCGTCACAATAGCCGACGACTACGCCCACCATCCCCAGGAGCTTAAAGTAACCCTCCGGGCTGCGAAGGCTATGGATTACAAAAGGGTATGGGCGGTTTTCCAGCCCTTTACCTACTCCAGAACCTATATGCTCATGGACGATTTCGCGGATGTTCTTAAAATAGCCGACAAGGTCGTTATGACCGAAATCATGGGCTCAAGGGAGATAAACACCTACGGGGTTGAAACCTCCCAGCTTGCCGCGAAAATAGAGGGCAGCGTGTGGTTTAAGACCTTTGAGGAGGTAGCAAAATATGTTACCGACAGCGCAGAGGAGGGCGACCTTATAATAACCCTCGGCTGCGGCGATATCTACAAAGCCGCAAAAATGATGTGCGAGATTTACGAGAGCAAAGGTATATCCAAAGTATAAAAGTTCCCGTAAGAAATTAAAATCCCTGAGATTTACTCAGGGATTTTTCTTTATTCATATAGCTCGAGTATTGCCTTTCTGACCTGGCGGGGGAAGCGGACTTTCTTTACCTTCTTTCGGAATTTCTTTTCCGTCTTAGCCTTTTTGAGCTTTCTGTTCTTAATGGCCTTTATTGTGTTGTTGCCCTCAATCCTTGACAGAAGCTCCGCGGCATGCTGCCTGATATCAGGATTCTTTGCTATGACGGGCTGGGTTACGCTTATCCTGATGTCCTCATCATAGGGAAGGTTCGGCAGCTCGACTCTGAGAGGATTCATATGAACTTTGGACTGAATGGCGTTTCCGCCCGCTTCAACGCTGACCTTTCCTTCGTTTATGTCAATAAACTTTACGCTGTACTTTCTGCCGCCGGGAAGTATCGATGTGTCGCCCATGGGAGCCTTGATTACAAAGTCATAGCCCTCGTCGGCCTCAGAGATTATGAACCTTGTCTTGGCGTTTTTCAGATTGTAGTCAAGGCTCTCGCCGTCGTCCTCAAACATCTCAAAGCTGCCGTTTCCGCGGCTGACTAAGATTTCAAGGTGCTTTGGCAGTCTGCAGCCGTTGCCCTCGTCCGCGGACATGGGCACAATGCCGCCCGCTTTGATAAGTACGGGAATATCGGTCTTTTCTCTGTAGAGCTTTTTAAAGCTCTTGCCCTCATAGATATAGCCAGTGAAAATATCCGTCCAGCGTCCTTCGGGAATAAATGCTGTGGCAGACGCCAGCTTTGTCTTTTTCTTAGCCTTTTCCGTTATGGGGCAGACAATAAGCTCGGTGCCGAACATGTACTGATTCGGAACCTTGTATGCTTCCTTCTCCTCAGGATAGGCGTAGTACATCGGCTCGCACAAAGCCCTGCCGCCGATATGGGTATGATAATTCATCGTATATATGTAGGGAACCAGCTTGTGCCTAAGACGCAAATACTCCTTAGCGGCAAGTTTGGTAAGACCGTCAAATTTCCACGGCTCCTTGCCAGCAAGGTCGTTCTTTTGAGCGTGCAGGCGGGTAATGGGGGAGAACACGCCGAACTGCAGCCATCTCAGGAACAGCTCACCGCTCCTTTTGCCCAGAGCGAAGCCGCCGATGTCGTGGCTCCACCATGTATAGCCTATGTTGGAGGCGTTTACTGTGAAGTAGGGCTGGAAATTAAGGGACTTCCAGCTTACTATCGCGTCGCCGGAGAAGCCCAGGGGATAGCGGTGAGCGCCGGTGCCGGCGTATCTTGAAAGAATAAGCGGTCTTTTGCCGTTCTTTTCATTATCGGCAAAGTGATAGTGGTTCAAAGCCCACAGCGGGTCAAGACCCTTGATTTTGGACTTTTTGCCCTGCTGCCAGTCAATCCACCAGAAGTCGACGCCTTCATCCTCCAAGGGCTTGTGCAGCACATCAAAGTAGGCGTTTACGAATTTGGGCGAGGTTATGTCAAACTTAATTGTCTTCTTTTTCGAGGTGTCAAAGTCCAGAGCCTTTGCCATGTCCTCGTATCTGTCCTCAAAGAAGCGCACTCCAAAGGCGGGATGAAGGTTCATCGTCACTTTCAGACCCTTGTCATGCAGCTCTTTGAGCATTGCGACATGGTCGGGGAAAAGCTCCGTGTTCCAGCTGTATCCCGTCCAGCCGGGACCCCAGACGGAAAGCTTCTCTCTTTTAGCCTTGAACCTTTTCTTAACATCCACCCAGTGCCAGTCCATGTCTATGGTGGCGACAGCGAGGGGGATGTTCTCCTTTTCAAAGCGGTTCATAAGCTCAAGATATTCGTCCTGAGTGTAGGCATAGTACCTGCTCCACCAGTTGCCGAAGGCAAAGCGGGGGATAAGCGGCGGTCTGCCCGTAAGTCTGAAGTAGTCCCTCAGAGCGGCTCTGAAATCTTTGCCGTATGCGAATATGTATTTATCGGTGCCCTTGTGGGGTCTGGGTTGGGGCATTCCCTCAGCGTTCAAGATAAGGCTGTCGTCCTCAATTACGCTGACGCCCGTCTTGCTCATGATTCCGTAGCCCAGCTTTACTTTGCCGTTTTTCATGTCAAGGGTCCTTGCGGTGCCCATGAGGTTATCCTTGTTTTCGCAGGGGATTTTCTTAGTGGTGTTCTTGAAAACCACGCTTGCCTTGCCGTTTTTGGTGTTCACAAAAAGGGTCAGCGCGGTTGTGGAAATCTGCAGCTTTTTCTTTTTTTCTTTTAAGGTAAATACAGGGGTATCCAGCTTTCTGAACCAGACAATCTGAGTCGCCTCATCGATGAAGCTCCCCTTTTTCGGCTTTGTTTCAATTCTGAACAGCCTGTCGGTGAGCACGGTAATCCGCACATTGCCCCTTTCAATGACGCATGAGTCAATGGGCTGCGGGTCGGTTTTGTAAATCAGCCTCGGATGAAGTTTTTCGCTCATTCTCTAACACCTCTGCATCAATATGTTTTATCCATTTCTCTTAAAACCCTTGATATTATGGGAGCGGCGGTGCCGCTTCCGGAGCCGCCGTTTTCCACTATGCACACAAAGGCATAGGGGAAATCCTCCCTCTGGGAAAAACCAGCGAACCATGCGTGGGGGCTCTTTTCGCCGCCCACCTCTGCGGTGCCCGTCTTTGCGCAAAGCTCAAGACCCTTAAATCTTGAGTCGCCGTAATAGTTCTTTACATTCGAGCGCAAAAGGGATTTAAGCGTATTGGCGGTGGTGACATTAAGGAGCTTTTCCGAACTTGAGCCGCCTTTATATAAAACTGTGCCGTCGTTTTGAATTACGCTCTCAACAAAGTAGGGATTTACAGTCTTGCCGCCGTTTGCAATCGCGCCCATCATCCTCATAACAGCGACGGGACTGACGAGTATGGTGTGCTGACCGATGCCCGCCCAGCCGAGACTTGCGGGACCCGCTTCCGAAAGGTCCACATTTCCCTTAGCCGTATTGACCCTGTCGCATACGAAAGACTGGGTAAGACCCATCTTTTCAGCGGTTTTTTGGAGTTTTTCTTTGCCTATCTCAATCGCCAGCTGAGCGAAGGCTGAGTTGCAGGATACATTGAGAGCCTTCTCAAAGCTTATCGTGCCGTGGGTGCCCATGCACTTTATAACGCCGCCGTCGGGGGCTTTGTACTGACCTGCGCAGTTAAACTTTCTTGTCATAACATCGGGGATATTCTCAATCGCCGCCGCGGCGGTCACTGTCTTGAAAACCGAGCCGGGTACATAAACACCCGAAAGGAGCTTATTAAGATACACTCCGTCATATTTTCCGCTTTTGTCGGTATTGATGTCCGAGGGTTTGTTTGAGATGTCATAGGTAGGGGAGGAGACCATTACAAAAACCTCACCCGTCTTGTAGTTGTAAACCCCCACTGTGCCTTTTTGTCCTTCAAGGGCGTTCAGAGCGGTTTTGCAAAGCTTTGCGTCAAGGGTCAGCTTTAAATTGCTCTTTGAGCCGCTTGCCGCGGAGTTTATGCCCCAAATCATGTTAAAGCCCGTAAGCTCGGACTTGAAAGTGTTATGAACGCCCGAAGAAATATAGAAACTTGTGTCTCCTATGGTCTGCAAAAGAGCCCTGCGGATGCCTTGGTCGGAACTGTAAACCCTCTTTTTGTTCTTTGTGTCGGCGAGCATAACGCCGTTTCTGTCCTCAATAAGACCAAAGCTCTCCACAGCGGAGGAGCCGTAAAGATGCCTGTTTGCAGTATGCATGGCGTATGTCCTGCCGTTTGCGAAAAGGGATACAAGGAGGATAGTAAGTCCTCCCATAAAGGCGATTACAAGCAGATAGAGCATTTTACTCCTGTTTATGGTGATTCTCATTTCGTCCTCCGACCTTTATTGGTATTCCGACCCTTGCCCGAGGCGCTTTTTCCCGCCGTCTGTCTGCTCTGGGCGGGTCTTGCCGCCTGCCTTTCCTTTTTCGCGGCGGAAATATATATTCCCGTTCTGGGAGCCTTCTTTCTCTCAATAAACACATCGTCATAGCCGTCGCCCAGATAGTCGGCGTACTCGGACTTAGCCGCGGTGGGTACGGGTGCGGGACGGGGACTGAGTTTCTTTACGGGATAGGTCAGCGGGTCAACCGCCTTGAGATAAGCGAGAAGTCCCCATGAGCTGAGCATACTTGAGCCGCCCCTGCTGACAAAAGGCAGAGTAACGCCCGTCAGCGGCAAAAGGTCGGTGACTCCGAAGATGTTAAGCCCCGCTTGAAAGAGCATAAGCCCCGCCGCGGCGCAGGCGGCTATGGAGTAGAATGTGGAGCGGGCGGTCTTTGCCATCTTGATGCTGTAGAAAGCGAAGGCAACATATGTCAGCGCTACTGTAAAGGCAAGGATTATGCCGAATTCCTCGCACAAAACGCCGAAAACCAGGTCCTCAGTCGCGGCAAAGACATTTCTTAATTGTCCGTTGCCCAGACCCACGCCGAAAAGTCCGCCGCTCGCGGAATAAATCAGCACCCTTGTCTGCTGATAGCCGCCGCTGTCCATGTACTCCCAAATATGCCTGTAGGTCATAAATCTGTTCGCCACATATGGCTTGAATATCACAATAGCCACGGCGCCCACGGCCGCCGCTGCGCAAATGAGCAGTATTTTCTTAATATCGCCCGAGCGCATAAAAGAGATTATAAGGAAGGTAGCAAAGAAAATCAGCGCCGTGCCGAAGTCCTTCATAACAAAGATGATTCCAATGCAGCAGGCGGCAAAGAGTATATATTTTGAAAGGGAGCGGATAGACTGGAGCTTATCAAGGGTTACGGCGCCCACAAAGATAAAGAGTATCTTAGCGAGCTCCGAGGGCTGTATTGAAAAATCCCCTATGAATATCCAGTTTCTCGCTCCCCTGTAGGTGGTTCCGAATACTATGGTCGCGGCAAGCAGACCAACAGCGCCCAGCGCCGCGGGAACTCTGAGGCTTGTAATCCAGCGGGTGTTCTGCAAAATCCACAGCATGGTGTAGTATAGAACAACGCCAAGCGCGAAGGTCAAAAACTGCACCAGCGTTCTTTTGGGGTAAACGCTTGCCGTTATCGCTATACTCAAAAACGAGAGCATAAAGGCGGCTATTTCAAGCTCAAACCTTTTGCCCAGAATGAGTTTGAAGAATACAAAGCATCCTGTCTGGATAAGAAGGAACAAAGTAAAATATGTGGTCAGCGACGCTGCCGCATCGCCCGCATTTGATATAACCTTGCCTGCGTATATTACCTCAAAGGCAAGGGCGGGCACATATATAAGCAGCCATAAAAAGCGGCTGTCGGCTATTTTGGAAAGCACTCCGTATTTCAAGCCTTCATCACCTTTCCGGCGTTAAGACGCCTAACAAAAGCCTACTTTTTTCTTGTCTTTTTCTTTCTCTCAGGCAGCTCAAGCGCGCGGAAGATAAACTCAGCGCCGCCCAGAGAAATGGTATCGCCGTCGTAAAGACTTGCCTTGTTTTTGACTATAAGCCCATTGACCTTAATGCCGAGGCTGGAATTTGTGTCAAAGATAATCCAGCTTTTCTTTCGCCTTGTGATAACGGCGTGCAGCCTCGACACCGTGGCGTAAGAGAGCACCACATCGCAGAGTTTCGCCCTGCCGATGGATGTTTCCCACGAGCTGATTTCATAAACCTTGCCCGTCGCTTTGTCGGTTAAAGTCGCGATTACTGGGCTGCCGCTTCTTTCCCAAAGCATTAAGGTAAAGGCGAACAAAAGGGGGCAAAGAAAGCATATAAGCAGGAATATCCTCAGAATCATATCCGAAGAAAGAGCAATGCTCAGCAGCATAATAACCCCCTAAAAATTAGTATTCAAATCTATAATACGACTAGAAGAACTTTCCGTCAAGTTCGCTCTATATGGCCTCCTAACCACGCTGTTTTTTTCAATTCCGCAACAAAACTTTACAAGGTTATTATTGCCATAATGCATTGAAAATGGTATGTTGAAAGCGGAGGTGCAAAATTTATGGCCGTAAATAAAATAACCTCTTTTATAATGTCGGTACTGTTATTTTTTAGCTCCATTTTATTGTTCCCGTGGTTTTGCACCCCCGCTCCCGTTCCAGCGGTTTTGAGCGAGTACACCGAAAAACCGACTGAAACTGTTGTAGGCGACTTTTATGTCTCACCGAACGGCAGCGATGAGGGAGACGGCTCACTTTCAAGTCCCTTTAAGACTATCGAAAGGGCAATTGAAGCCGTACGCAGCCTTGACAAAACTGGCAAAGACTCAGTCACCGTCTGCATTATGGCGGGCGAGTACAGAACAAACGGTCTTGTGTTCACCGCTGCTGACGGCGGAACCGAAAGCTGCCCCATAAATTACTGCGCCTTTGGTGACGGGGAAGCAGTGATAAACGGCGGTTTTAGTCTGACTGCGGACGATTTTTCTCCCGTCAGCGGCGAAGCGGCAGAGAGGCTGAAAAGCTCTGTAAGAGATAAGGTCTTAAAGGCCAACCTTTTCGAACTGGGCCTTACCGCCGAGGAAATCGGAGAGATGAAAGCCATAGGCACTTATAACACGGCTCACCTTTACGGAAAGGGCTCAGGAGTATACTGCGAGCTGTTCTTTGCCGACAGAAGAATGACACTTGCCCGCTATCCCAATAGCGGAGAGTTCCTTAAAACCGGCGATGTAGTCTACAACAGCCTCGAAGAAAACAACGCGCCCCAGGGCTGGAGCGGCTATACAAATCCATCCGGCGACAAATTCAAAATGGATGAGAATACAGCCTCCCGCGCGGCCTCTTGGAGCACTCTGGATGATGTCTGGATGATGGGCTACTGGCGCTATGACTGGGCGGACGGCTCCACCCCCGTAAAGTCCGTTTCGGGAGGTACAATCGAAACCGCTTATGCCTCCAATTACGGCATAAGAAAGGACGCTCCCTATTATTTCTTCAATGTGCTTGAGGAGCTTGACAGCCCCGGCGAATACTACATCGACCGCGAGGCAGGAATCCTTTATTTCTATCCCGACAAGGATTTAAGCCAAGGCGAAATATTCCTTACCATTACACAAAACCCCGTAATCAAATCAAACGCCGACTATCTAATATTTGAGAACCTGACCATACAGGGCACCCGAGGCGACAGCGTATCAATCACCGCCAACAACAATATCGTAAAGGGATGCACTGTAAAGAACATAGGCGGCACCGCGGTTGTGGCAAACGGCTGCAACAATTTGATTACGGAATGTGAGGTCTATCACACAGGCCGCGGCGGCATATACCTTTACGGCGGCGACAGGGAAAGGCTTATTCCCGGAAACAACAAAGCGGACAACAACTACATACACGACTGGTCCGAGATTTACCTTACATATCAGCCGGGAGTAAGGCTTAACGGCGTCGGCAATATCTGCTCCCATAACGAGATGTGCCGCTCGCCCCATGAGGCAATCACATATTCGGGCAACAACCACATAATCGAGTATAACGAGATATACGAGGTTGTACTCCGGTCCGAAGACGCCGGAGCCATATACGCAGGCAGGTCATGGACGGATTACGGAACGGTCATAAGATATAACTGCATTTACAATTTGGGTTCCGGCGGCTACTCGCCCAACGGCTTTTATTTGGACGACGGACTTTCGGGTCAGAGCGTATACGGCAATCTGCTTATCAATGTCCCCGGCTACGGATTAATGCTGGGCGGCGGCCGTGACCTGAGCGTCAAGAACAATATCGTAATAGGCTCCCAGAAGGGCATATACTACGACGCCCGAGTAATCGAGGGTGTTCTTGACGAGAATTTCTGGTTCAAACACGGACGGAAAGGTCAGGTTTTATGGACGGGGCTTTATAACTCCCCGTGGCAGACCGACATCTGGAAAGAGGCATTCCCGCAGATGAGCAAAATCTCGGATGACTTCGACGATGCGGAGAATCCCTACTTCGGTCCCAATCCCGCGTTCAGTGTAGTTTCGGACAATATAGTAATCTCCAAGTCCCCCGTGCCGAGTATCGGCACCATAAGCCCCTTTGTAACAAAATACAGTGCCGTTGAGCATAACTCGGTTATAAATTTCGGCGCCATCCATTCGGTATTCCCCGGCATAGCAAAGGGCGACTACACGATGAACGCAAATTCCGCTTTCCTGTACCAGCTTTCTGACGATTTTGAAATCTTGCCGCTAAGCGAAATCGGAAGATATTAAGCTTAAAGAGGCTGTGAAAAACACAGCCTCATTTTTTTGCTTTTGAGCCGCGCCCCGCTGTCTTTCCTCCCTTTGGCAGCCGCGCTGTGGTTGACAAACCGCCTTGTCTTTGTGTATAATGTCATAGCAAATTTAAGGCGAAAAACGGGATGTGGCTCAGCTTGGTAGAGCGCTTGGTTTGGGACCAAGATGCCGCAGGTTCGAATCCTGTCATCCCGACCAAAAGTGCAAAAAGAAAAACCCGCGTTCGAGCGGGTTTTTCAATTTTTTTGCAAGAGAAATAAAAATCGACATCGGGCTTATTATTTTGGGGATTTTATATTTTAATGCCTTATATTATAATTTACATTAGACAATAGGGCTTACATAAGGAGGGCTAAATTTGGATTACAGAATAGTCGGAAAAACCAATGTGTCTGCTTCTCTTCTCGGCTACGGATGCATGAGATTCCCTACAACCGCGGACGGTGAAATAGACGAAGTTAAGGCGGAGAAGCTCCTTGATACCGCATATGAAAACGGAGTTAACTATTTTGATACAGCGTACTACTATCACTCAGGCAAAAGCGAGCCCTTTGTGGGAAAGGTGCTGTCCAAATATGACCGAGGCAGCTACTATATTGCCGACAAGCTCCCTCACTGGCCTGTTAAAACCCTTGACAACGCAAAGAGAATTTTTAATAAGCAGCTTGAAAGGCTGCAGACGGATTATATAGATTTTTATCTTCTCCATTCATTGGACAAAGCCGCGTGGAAAAGACTTTCAGAGCTTGGTGTTCCTGAGTATTGCGAGAGCCTTAAAGCAGAGGGCAAAATCAAATACTTCGGCTTTTCTTTCCATGATGACTACGAGGTCTTTGAAGAAATCCTGACAAGCAGGGCTTGGGACTTCTGCCAGATTCAGCTGAACTACATGGACACAGAGCATCAGGCAGGAATGAAGGGCTATGAGCTTGCGGAAAAAATGGGAATCCCCGTTATAATAATGGAGCCTTTAAAGGGCGGCAAGCTGGCAACCTTGCCCGAGGATTTAACCGAAGAGCTTAAAAAGCACAATCCCGACGCCTCCGTAGCCTCATGGGGCTTTAGGTGGGTAGCGGGTCTGCCCAATGTTAAGGTGGTTCTCAGCGGCATGACTACAATGGAACAGCTGGAGGACAACCTTAAAACCTTCAGCGGCTTTAAGCCTCTGACTGAGGAAGAACAGCAGATTGTTGCCTCGCTGCCCGAGAAGATAAAGCGCAAGGTCAACAACGAGTGCACCAACTGCAAATACTGCATGCCCTGTCCTTCGGGCGTGGACATTCCTAAGAACTTCCGCGTCTGGAATGAGTACGGTATGTTCAGGAACAAGCAGGCCATAGCGTGGCAGTGGGAAAACGAGATTGACGAGGACGAAAAGGCTTCCAACTGCGTTGCCTGCGGTCAGTGCGAGGAGGCATGCCCTCAGCATATCCGCATTATTGAGGATTTAAGCCGCCTGCAGAAGGAACTGGACAGCGTGGTAGAATCCCTAAAGCGTTAAAGGGGAGAGAAGATGAGTTTAAGCAGAAAAACAGCTCTGGGAGGCTTGTTCATAGCTTTGTCCGTACTGCTCCCGCAGGTTATCCACCTTATCGGAGCGGCTGATTTGGGCAGAATGCTGCTGCCCATGCACATACCCGTTCTGCTCAGCGGCTTTGTGCTGGGTCCCGTTTTCGGGCTTACGGTGGGAGCGATTTCCCCCATATTGAGCTGTTTGCTCACCAATATGCCGCCCGTGTCAAGGCTGGCTTTTATGGTCATTGAGCTGGCGGGCTACGGCTTTATGAGCGGACTTTTATTCAGAACCCTAAAGCTCTATAAAACCCGTTACGGCACAGCCCTTTCCCTTGCGGGCGCCATGATATTCGGAAGGCTTTTGTACGCTCTTTCTCTATTTGTCGCCTCAGACCTTCTGGGGATTTCTCAAATTGGACTCATCGCGGCGCGGGAAGCGGTCACTGCGGGATTAATCGGAATAGTAATTCAGATTATCCTCGTGCCGACTATAATCTACCTGCTGCGAAAGATACGGGTAATTGACCCCGCAGATACGCAGAAAAAGAGAAACCAAACAGCGGGCTGACACCCAAAGCTTAAAGAAAGAAGATTTACATATGACAGATGAACTCCAAAAGGCGGTAAGTAAACTTCACGACAGCGGCTGCGCTATTGTCGTCGCAAACGGCGAAAAGGTAATTGCCTCCGCTGAGACCAGTCTTAAACCGCTTATAGAAATAGTTAAAACAAGCCCCGAAATTCTCCGCGGCGCGGCGGTCGCCGATAAAATAGTCGGCAAGGCAGCCGCCCTCCTCCTTGTGCATTCGGGCGTCAGGGAAGTGTACGCGGAGATTTTAAGCGACTTCGCCGTTCCCGTTCTTGAGCGCGCGGGCATACAGTATCATTACAATAAAAAGGTGCCCTTTATAAAAAACAGGGCAGGCGACGACACCTGCCCTATGGAAAAGAAAGTTCTCTATATTGACGACCCCGAGACCGCAGTGAGCATATTTTTGAATTTATAATATCAAAATACAGCAGGGTGGATTTCTCCACCCTGTGTTTTTTCCGCTAAAACTTTATACGGCTTTTATTTTAGAGGCAAACCTGCGCTGTCCTTAAAATTGCCGGTTAAAATGAGAATCAAATCCACAATCCAGCCGAGACCTCCAATCGCGCCGGTAAAGAGCCAAATAAGTCCCGTGCCGACCTTGCCAACATAAAACCTGTGAATACCGAAAATGCCGAAAAGAAAGCACAAAACAAGTGCCACTATTTTGCTCTTGTTTGACGCGACTGAGTATGTGGTTGTGTGTGAATAATTATTGTAGTAAGTACTGCCCGAATCGTTGCTGAACTTGTTGTAATCGGTATCCCATGAGTTAGAGTATGGATTTGACTTGTAGCTGTCGTTCTCAATACGGCTTTCTTGTGGTACGGGAGCTCCGCAGTTGCCGCAGAAATTTCCCTGAACCTCAGACCCGCAGTATTCACATCTCACAAAATAACACCCCTTGAAATTTACAAAGCTTTTTCCGAGCGGAGAATCTCCAATACCCGTCATTTTCCTTTTTATTATATAGTTATTATATAGCTTAAACGCACCGACTTCAAGCAAAGTTGTTTTTTGTTTTTATGAGCTCTTTTCTTATTAATATGAAATCTGATAAGATAAAACAAAAAGCCGAAGGGTGAGGAAAATGATTGATAAGGAGCTGAAATTACGGGGAGTGCCCGATATTCTAAGAGGCACCGACGGGGAGCGAATAACCGACAAAAAAACTTGGGAGGAAAACCGAGAGAAGCTGAAGGAGCTTTTGTGCCTTCATGAATACGGCTTTTTGCCCCCTGTACCGAAGGACTTAAAATTTGAAATTCTCCGGAGCGACGAGCGTTTTTTCGCCAACACCGCTATTTATCAAAAAATTCTGATAACCGCCAGCCTTGAAAACGGGGAATTTTCATTTCCCGTTCAGTTTGTCCGCCCCAAAAAAGAGGGCAGGCACAAAACCATAGTCTTTTTAAACTTCAGAGACGGCGTTCCCGACAAATACTATCCCGCCGAGGAGATTTGCGACAGGGGCTTTGCCGTCGCCACAATTTACTATAAGGATGTAACCGGCGACGACGGTGATTTTACAAACGGTCTTGCGGGTGTGCTGTTCGGCGGCAAGGAGAGGAACGAGCACGACCCCGGCAAAATCATGATGTGGGCATGGGCTGCCATGCGCGCCGCGGACTATCTCCAGACTCTTGACTCAGCAGACCTTGAGAGTTTAGCGGTAATAGGTCATTCAAGGCTTGGCAAAACCGCCCTTGTCGCCGCCGCATTTGATGAGAGGTTCCGCTTTGTCCACTCCAACAACTCTGGCTGCAGCGGTGCCGCCATTATAAGGGGCAAGACAGGCGAGCAGATAGACGACATCTGCCGCAACTTCCCCTTCTGGTTCTGCGAAAACTACAAAACTTACAGAAAGAACGAAAGCGCCCTGCCATTTGACCAGCACTTGCTTCTTGCCCTCTCAGCCCCCAGATTCGTTTCCGTCGGCAGCGCGGCGGAGGATTTATGGGCTGACCCCGCTTCCGAATTTCTCGCATGCGCCGCCGCGTCCCCCGTTTACTCCCTTTACGGGAAAGAGGGTCTTATTGCCCCCGACACCTTTCCGCCCGAAGAGGGCGCATATCAAGTCGGCAGCATAGGCTATTACCTCCGCCCCGGCTCCCACTTCCTCAGCCGCTATGACTGGAATAAATTCCTGGATTTTATTGAAAGCAAAGTTTAATTCTTTGCCGGCTAATGACAATTGCTTCTTGTAAAAAACGGCAGCTTCGGTATAATTAAATTAGCGTGTTACTAAGCCAAACTAAATAGTTAGGAGTTTTGTCTATGAAAGACGCCCGGATTTCAGGCAGAACATGGTTTAACATTATTGTTTTCGGCTTTATGGGTCAGGTCGCCTGGGCTGTTGAAAACATCTACTTCAACACATTTCTCTTCAACTACATCGGCGGCACAACAAAGGACATTTCCACCATGGTAGCGTTGACCGCGGCAACCGCCGTTATCGCCACCTTCCTAATGGGCAATTTGAGCGACAGGCTGGACCGCAGAAAGGTTTTCCTTTCTTTAGGCTACATCCTGTGGGGATTTTCGGTCATGGTCTTTGCCTTCATTTCAAGGGACAATGTGGCAAAGCTCTTTGGTCTTGCGGACGAAGTGAAAATCCTCGCCGCATCGGTATCCGTTGTCATCATTATGGACTGCGTCATGACTTTTATAGGCTCCACCAGCAACGACGCCGCCTTTAACGCATGGATTACCGACATCACCGTTCCCGAAAACAGAGGCAAGGCGGAGGGCATACTCGCGTCCTTCCCGATTCTCGCCACGCTTCTCGTCACCGTAGCTTTCGGCGCGGGAGTCGCCGCGGCGGGCTATCCCGCTTGCTTCCTGGGACTCGGCATCGGAGTTTCGCTCTGCGGCCTTATAGGCGCCTTTACATTAAAGGATTCAAGGGAGGGTAAACCTCGCCGTCAGGGCAGATACATCACCGATTTGATTTACGGCTTCAGACCCTCGGTAATTAAGGAAAACGCCCTGTTGTATCTTGCCCTCCTTGCCGTATCCTTCTTTAACATCGCGGTTCAGTTTTTCCTGCCCTATCTCTTTATTTATCTGCAGCACTACATGGGCTTTGACTTTGAAAACCTGAATATTACCCCAAAGGTTATCGGCATCGCCGTTGTCGCCATCGTGCTCTTTATAGCCGTGGTTTACTGCCTCGGTCTGATGGTAGACAAATTCGGCAAGGACAAATTCATCTACCCGTCAATCGCGCTGTTTATAATAGGACTTATTGCCACATCTCAGGCTAAAAAGCTGGGCGCGTTCGCGGCAACCGTCGTAATGGTCTTTGCGGGCAACGGACTTCTTATGATTATCCTCAACGCCTCTGTAAGGGACTTTACGCCGGAGGATAAAACAGGCTTGTTCCAGGGCGTGCGTATGATTTTCATGGTGCTTCTGCCCATGGTAATAGGTCCGCCGCTTGGCAACGCGGTCATTGAGCGTTTCGCTCCTCTCCATCAGCTTGGAACTTACTACAACGACTTCGGAGAGGCTGTCTATGTCCCCGTGCCGGAGATTTTCCTCGCCGCGGCAATCTTCTCGGTACTCATAGTCATACCGATATTCTTCCTCAGGAAAAAGGCAAAAGCGCAGAATAAAAAGGGCTATTAAAAAAACGCCTCGCTCCTTGGGAGCGGGGCGATAAATTGTAAGGAGATTTTTATGCGGATTACTACCGATTTCACAGGCGGAAATATTAAAGTGTTAAGCGTCGAGGGTGATTATGTTAAGGTGGAGTGCGACCTTCGGGATACCACCACCGACTGGTTCTACTGGGCGTTTTGCGTAAAAGGCGCAAGCGGCAGGACAATAACCTTCGATTTCGGCAGGGACAGACTGGGTTATTTCGGCCCCGCCGTCAGCAAAGACCTTAAAACTTGGAACTGGGCAGGGGAGGAGACCCTTGGCGACAACAGATTCAGCTTTACCTACACTTTTGACGACGACAGCCCCACATATTTCGCCCACGATATGATATACAGCCCCGAACGCTTTGAGGAGTTTTTGAAGAAGCACAATCTCAACGCCCTCACCTTTGCGGTAACCGACAAGGGGAACGAAGTCAAAATACTGGAGTTCGGCGGCGGGGATAAAACCATAGTGCTCACTTCAAGGCACCACTGCTGCGAATCAACCGGCACCTATGTGCTGGAGGGGGTTCTGGAGCATCTATTAAAAAATCTCCCCGACGGATACAGAGTCGCCGCCGTGCCCTTTATGGACATTGACGGCGTGATATTCGGCGACCAGGGCAAGAACCGCCATCCCCACGACCACAACAGGGATTATATAGAAAACCCCGTCTATCCCTCGGTCAGAGAGCTTATGGCATACGCAAAAGAGCACAATGTAAAGTTCCAATTTGACTTTCATTCGCCATACCATATAGGCGGCGGAGATGACAAGGTATTCCTTGTCAGGAACCTCTTAAACACAAAAGGGCAGGATGAGTTCGCCTCTCTTTTCCATGAGGAGTCGGCGAATCTGAGTTTCAGGTACTTTGTCGGCAGCGACATTATGCCCAATACCTCATGGAATACCTTAACTAACCCGACCTCCACAAAGTTTTTCTCATCCCTTCCGACCACCGAGCTTTCCTTTACCCTCGAAACAGCCTATTTCGGCACTGAAGAAAATAAAGTAAGTCAGGAAGGGCTCATAGAACTCGGCAAAGCCTTCGCAAGAGCCCTAATCAGATACATAGAAAATCACAGATAAAAAAATAAAGGGGACAGGTACCTGTCCCCTTATTTTTATAGCTTTTTTATGCCTTCTTAGCTTTGATAGCTGCCTGAGCTGCTGCAAGGCGTGCAAGCGGTACTCTGTAGGGTGAGCAGGATACATAGTCAAGTCCTACATTGTGGCAGAACTCAACGGATGACGGGTCGCCGCCGTGCTCGCCGCAGATGCCGAGCTTAATGTCGGGCCTTGTAGCCTTGCCGAGCTTAACAGCCATTTCAACCAGCTTGCCAACGCCTGTCTGGTCGAGCTTTGCGAACGGGTCAAACTCGTAAATCTTTGTGTCATAGTAAGCGTCAAGGAACTTGCCGGCGTCGTCACGGCTGAAACCGAAGGTCATCTGAGTCAGGTCGTTTGTGCCGAATGAGAAGAACTCAGCCTCTTTTGCGATTTCGTCTGCTGTGAGAGCTGCTCTCGGAATCTCAATCATTGTGCCGACCTTGTACTCGAGCTTTACGCCTGCCTCGGCGATGAGCTTGTCAGCTGTCTCAACAACTACATCCTTAACGAACTTGAGCTCCTTAACCTCGCCTACCAGAGGAATCATAATCTCGGGAACGATGTTGTACTCAGGATGCTCTTTGTTTACATTGATAGCGGCGGAGATAACTGCTGTGGTCTGCATTCTTGCGATTTCGGGATAGGTTACTGCAAGACGGCAGCCTCTGTGACCCATCATCGGGTTAGCCTCGTGCAGGCTGTCGATAACAGCCTTGAGCTCATCAACAGAGATGCCAAGGTCGTCTGCAAGCTCCTTAATCTCGTTTTCCTTCTGGGGCAGGAACTCGTGGAGCGGCGGGTCAAGGAAGCGGATTGTCATGGGTCTGCCCTCAAGAACCCTGTACATCTCCTCAAAGTCCTTCTGCTGTAAGGGCAGAATCTTCTCAAGAGCCTTAGCGCGAGCCTCTGCTGTCTTAGCGACGATCATCTCGCGGATAGCCTTGATTCTGTCGCCCTCAAAGAACATGTGCTCTGTACGGCAGAGACCAATGCCCTCAGCGCCGAAGTGAACTGCTGTAGCAGCGTCCGTCGGAGTGTCGGCGTTTGTTCTTACCTTCAGTGTGCGATACTTGTCAGCCCAAGCCATGAATCTGCCGAAGTCGCCGGAGATTGAAGCCTCAACTGTCTTGATTTCGCCGTCGTAAATCTTGCCGGTTGAACCGTCAAGGGAGATATAGTCGCCTTCATAGTACTTCTTGCCGCCGAGTTCGAAGTAGCCTTCCTCTGCGTGCATCTTGATTTCGCCGCAGCCGGATACGCAGCAGATTCCCATGCCTCTTGCGACAACTGCTGCGTGGGAGGTCATGCCGCCTCTGACGGTGAGGATGCCCTGAGCTGCTGCCATACCCTCGATGTCCTCGGGTGATGTTTCAAGACGAACAAGGATAACCTTTTCGCCCTTCTCAGCGAGCTCTTTAGCTCTGTCGGCTGTGAATACAACCTTACCGGTTGCTGCGCCGGGGGATGCCGCAAGACCTGTGCCGATAACCTTAGCGGCCTTAAGAGCGGCGGCATCAAACTGGGGATGGAGAAGCGCGTCAAGCTGCTTGGGGTCAACTCTCAGAACTGCGGTTTCCTCGTCGATGAGACCCTCGTCAACAAGGTCAACAGCTATCTTGAGAGCTGCTGTAGCTGTACGCTTGCCGTTTCTTGTCTGGAGCATATAGAGCTTGCCGTTTTCAATGGTAAACTCCATATCCTGCATATCTTTATAGTGATTCTCAAGCTTCTTGGCTATTGTAACAAACTGCTCGTAAACCTCAGGCATTTCTTCCTTGAGCTTGGAAATATGGCTGGGTGTGCGGATACCTGCAACGACATCTTCGCCCTGAGCGTTGATGAGGTACTCGCCGAAGAGAACATTCTCGCCTGTTGCGGGGTCGCGGGAGAACGCAACGCCTGTACCGGAGTTGGAGTTAAGGTTGCCGAATACCATGGGCTGAACATTAACTGCGGTGCCCCATGAATAGGGGATGTCGTGCATGCGGCGATATACATTTGCGCGGGGGTTGTCCCATGAACGGAAAACAGCCTGAACGGCAGCCATGAGCTGAGCTCTCGGGTCGGAGGGGAAGTCCTCGCCCTTCTGCTCCTTATAATATGCCTTAAAGAGCCTTACAAGCTCCTTCATGTCTTCAACATCAAGCTCGATGTCGTCCTTAACGCCCTTCTTAGCCTTAAGCTCGTCGATGATGACCTCGAAGTTGTGCTTCGGAACTTCCATAACGACATCGGAGAACATCTGGATAAAGCGGCGATAGGAGTCATAAACAAAGCGTGCGAATGACGGGTCCGGATTGCCCTTGATAAGACCTTCGGCAACTTCGTCGTTAATGCCGAGGTTGAGGATTGTGTCCATCATGCCGGGCATTGATGCACGAGCGCCGGAACGAACGGATACCAGGAGGGGCTTTTCGGGGTCACCGAACTTCTTGCCGTTGATTTCTTCAATCTTGGCAAGGTACTCGTAAATCTGGTCCTGTATTTCCTGAGCTATTACCTTTCCGTCTTCATAGTAACGGGTGCATGCCTCTGTGGTAACGGTAAAGCCCTGGGGAACAGGCATACCGAGCTTAGTCATTTCAGCAAGGTTTGCGCCTTTGCCGCCCAGAAGCTCGCGCATGCTTCCGTCGCCTTCTGAGAACAAATAAACATACTTGTGACTCATTCAATAATTCCTCCATATTTAAATTTAAATATTTCACATTCGTGCTTGCCCCAAAAAGGGCAGGGTTGACCGAAAGACATTATAACAGATATTTTCCTATATTTCCATATTATTTTAGAATATCCGCATTTCTTTGAATTAAACCTAAAATATATACAATTTTGAAGTTATTTTACAGCAGATTTAACAGCCATTTCAATATTTGCGAGTAAAAAACCTGTCCAAAAATGCAAGTTTATACTATTTGTGATATTTGCCGCCTGCCGAAATGGAAAAAGCTCTGTATATCTGCTCAAGGAGCATAACCCTGAAAAGACGGTGAGGGAAGGTCATTTTTGAAAAGGAGAGCCTAAAGTCCGCCCGCTTCTTAATATCGTCTGCAAGACCGTATGAGCCGCCTATTATAAAAGAGATTTCACCCGCGCCCGAGCTTTTGCAGCCTTCAAGCAAATCGGCAAATTCCTCGGATGAAAGCTGTTTCCCCTCAATGCAAAGGGCTATTGTCTTTGACCTTTCGGGGATTTTCCTCAGTATCTCCTTTGCTTCCGCCATCAGCGCCTTTTCAATCTCAGCTCTTGATGGCTCCTGGGGGAGATTTGCTGCGTTTATCTCGGTTATCTTAATTTGGCAAAAGGAGCCCAGCATCTTTATATATTCTTTTGCGGCTTCTTCAAAAAATGCGTCCTTTAATCTCCCTACGCAAATAATGTTTACCTTTATCAAGTTTTGCCCTCCCGAATGCGAGGCTATTCCATCAGCTTAAAATATCAGCATTTTGTCGGGTCTGTCGTGGGAAGCGACCCTCAGGATATAATCCCTGTTTTCCACAGCTCCGATGGTGCTCAGAGCCGAAACTGAGGTCTGCCTTGCGATTTCTGCCCTGTTGTTCTCCTTGCTCAAATGGCCCAGGATTATTCTTGTTGTGCCCGTTTGTATGAGTCTGCACAGAGCAGAGGCGCAGTCGTCGTTTGAAAGGTGTCCCAAATTGGAGCGGATTCTTCTCTTTAAATAATAGGGGTAAGAGCCGTTTTCAAGCATCCATACATCGTGGTTTGACTCAAGCAGCACGGCGTCGCAGCCCGAAAGGGCGGTGAGAATCTCCTGAGTCATGACTCCCGTGTCGGTGGCGATTCCTATTCTTCTGCCGTCCTCAAATACGGCGGTGTAGCCGGTGCTCTCCCTGCTGTCGTGGGAGGTTCTGAACGGCGCTATATGTATTCCCGCCACCACGGCGCCCTTTTCGTCTATTGGAATGGCGTTGAATTTGCCGTTTAAATGTCCCTGCATCCTAAGTTCCGCAAGAGTGCCTTTGGATGCGTAAATATCAATGCCGTAGCGGGAGGCGAAAACCCGCACAGCGCTTATATGGTCGGTATGCTCATGGGTGATGAAAATACCCTTGATTTCAGTCGGGCTTACATTTATCGCGGAAAGAGCAGCCTCAAGCTGCTTTGCGTTTTTGCCCGCGTCAACAAGAATACCGCCCGAGGAGGTTCCCAAATAGGTGGAATTCCCCGAGCTTGAAGAAAAGAGTGTTGTGAATCTCGCCATGTTGTTCTCCGTTTTGGTGTAATAAAGAAAAAGCCCTCAGGGCTTTTCTTTTAATCTGTTAAATTAGCCTACAATGCTTACGGGCTTTGTGACGGGGGTGTTGAACTCAACCCTCTTAATGTCGGCGCCGAGAGCCTGCAGTTTGCCGAGCACATTCTCATAGCCTCTGTCTATGTGGTGAATGTCCTCAATGGTGGTCTGACCCTGTGCTATAAGGCCCGCTATAACCATCGCGGCGCCCGCTCTTAAATCGTCAGCCCTTATGGGCGCTCCTTTAAGGAAGGGCACGCCTTCAATAATAGCAGCCTTACCTTCAACCTGAATAACCGCGCCCATTCTGATAAGCTGGTCCACATATCTGAAACGGTTGTCCCATACGCTCTCAGAGATAATGCTTGTGCCCTCTGCTACGGAGAGAAGAACCGCCATCTGGGGCTGCATATCTGTGGGGAAACCGGGGTGGGGCATGGTCTTTACATGGCAGCGGTTTAGTCTGCCGTTGCTTGAAACTCTTATGCAGTCGTCGAATTCTTCAATCTCCGCGCCGCATTCAATCAGCTTTGCGGAAATGGAATCAAGGTGTTTGGGGATAACATTCTTTATAAACACATTACCCCTTGTGGCAGCGGCGGCAACCATGTAGGTGCCAGCCTCAATCTGGTCGGGGATTATGGAGTACTGACAGCCGCGAAGCTTCTCCACGCCGCGGATTTTAATAATATCCGTACCCGCGCCCCTTACATCCGCGCCCATGAGGTTAAGGAAGTTGGCAAGGTCAACAATATGGGGCTCCTTTGCGGCGTTTTCGATAACCGTAAGGCCCTTTGCCTTTACGGCGGCAAGCATTACATTAACGGTAGCTCCGACGGAAACCATATCGAAGTAAACGGAGTTTCCGATGAGCTCCCTTGCCTTTACCTCCACCATGGCGTTGCCTGTGGTAACGGTGGCGCCCAGAGCCTCAAAGCCCTTGATGTGCTGGTCGATGGGGCGGACTCCGAAATTGCAGCCGCCGGGCATACCCACTTTAGCCTGCTTGTATCTGCCAAGCAGAGCGCCGAGGAAGTAATAAGATGCCCTTAAATGCCTCGTCATTTCATTTGAAACGACGGTGGTATTGATAGTGGAGGAGTCAATCTCCCAAGTGTTGTTGTTTATATTGCGAACCTTTGCGCCCATGCTGTCCAATATCTGCATAAGAATGCGGACATCACGGACATTAGGAATGTTTTCAAGCCTGCAAACACCATCTGCAAGAACCGTTGCGGAGATGATGGCAACGGCGGCGTTCTTCGCTCCGCTGATTTCAACCTCGCCGCAGAGCCTTTTCCCGCCGTTTATTACGAACTTTTCCAAATACGGCACTTCCCTTTTTTTAATATAAGCTTATAGGAAAGAAATATATAAAACCGACTTTAAGTGCATTGCTAAAATAGAAAATATTGTATCCGCCGGATATTATATCATCAGATATTGTAAATTTAAAGTCTTTTTCTGTAAAAAACAACTAAATACTGTTTTTTGTACAATTTGTCAATAAAAAACGAATTATTTGTTTTTTTAACAAAATCGGCTTGACGGCAATTTTAATGTTCTCGAAAATTTCCGCAAAACCTTGATGATTAATGACTTAAAGCCCATAATGCGATGAAGTTGTAAAGCGTTTGCAAAGTAATTATTGAGAGATTGGCGATTTTATATTCAAAAAAGCGGATTTAACGCCTTTGCTGTTTTAAAAATAAATCGGGATTTGTCTTTCGCTGTTCTTCCCTGCAGAAAAAATCTGCAGGGAAGAACCGTTTAAGTATTAAAGTGTGATTGTGTTTACGCCTTCGTTCAGCTTATATGTCTTGCCCTCAAGAACCGCCTCCGCCTTTGAGCCTGCGGGTACAGTGAAGGTATAAACCGTCTTGTCGGTTTCCCTTCTCCATTCGGAAGCGACGGTGCCGCGGGCGGTTTCTATCGATGCCTTAACGAATGTCAGTCTCTTGTCGGTCTGGGGTTTAAAGATTAAATCCTCGTATGCGACGGTGCCGTCCCTCATTGTGATGCCCGCTGCGGTTGAGTACAGCCAGTCGCCGACAGCGCCGTATGCGTAGTGGTTAAAGGAATTCATGCCGGGAGTGGCGAAGCTGCCGTCGGGCCTTTGACCGTTCCAGCGCTCCCACATGGTGGTGGCTCCCTGAGTTACGGGATAGAGCCATGACGGATACTCTTTGCGTAAAAGCAGGTCGTATGCCAGCTCTACCTCGCCGATGTCTGTAAGCACATGAAGGAGATAAGGCGTTCCAACAAAGCCTGTTGTAAGGTGACCGTATTTTCTTATAAGGGACACAAGCTGGTTTGCGGTTGCCTCTCTGTCAGGCGTAAGACCGAATTTAAGAGCCAGTACGCAGGCTGTCTGGGTGTTTATTTTGATTGTGCCGTCGGGGTTTACATATTCTTCTCTGTATGCCTTTACGATGTTCTCGTGCAGAGCCTTGTACTCGCTCATATCCTTGCCCAGAACCTCGCCTGCCTTGATAAGCAGTTCGGTTGAGTACGCAAAGAAGGCTGTTGCGATGTAGTCGTGGTCCGTAGCGCCCCTTGCGTCCTCGTCATCACCCTCAATGTCAAGGGCGAGCCAGTCGCCGAAGTGTTTGCCCGTGTTCCAAAGATAGGGATTTCTGGAGCCTTTGAAGCACTGTATGAGGGACTTGTGAGCGGCGCTCTTTCTGATATAATCCACCCACTTCTTCATCATCGGGAAGTTGTGCTCAAGGTCCTCTTTGTTGCCGTATGAGAGGTAAAGCTGCCACGGGCAGATTGTAGCCGCGTCGCCCCAAGCCGCAGAGCCGCCGCCGTCAAAGGTCGCGGGGATAACATGGGTAATCCTGCCGTCCTCGCCCTGCTCGGCTGCCATGTCATTGAGCCACTTTCTGAAGAAGGTGCTGACATCATAGTTCATGGACGCGACCCTTATAAATACCTGAGCGTCGCCCGTCCAGCCGAGTCGCTCATCCCTCTGCGGGCAGTCGGTGGGAACATCCAGGAAGTTGCCCCTCTGACCCCAGATGATGTTTTCGTACAGCCTGTTGAGAAGCGGATCCGAGCTTTCAAAATGACCGATTCTCTTCATATCCGAGTATACGGCTATGGCTGTAAAGTCGTCGGGGTTTACATCCTTAAAGCCCTCCAGCTTTATGAATCTGAAGCCGTAGAAGGTAAAGGAAGGCTTATAAAGCTTCTCCTCGCCCGAGCAGATATACCTTACCTGCTGCTTTGCTTTTCTAAGGTTTTCCGTATATACATTGCCGTTCTTGTCAAGGACCTCAAAATGGGTGATTACAAGCTCATCGTTTTTATTGCCCTTAGCCTTAAACTCCACATAGCCTGTCAGGTTCTGACCGAAGTCAATAACCGTATCGCATTCGGGAGTGGTAATGAGCCTTTGGGGCTTGAGTCTTTCCTTCTCCGCCACCTTCTCTCCTTCCTGCGGAATCAGAATTTCCTTCGGATGGGGGAAGGCGACAGCGCTTTTTTCCTCAGATACGAAATTGTCGTCGTAGGTTTCGCCGCCGTACATATCGTTGTAGACGGTTTTGCTCTCTGAGGATTTCCAAGTGCTGTCCGTATTTATTATTGCCTCGGAGCCGTCATTGTATGTAAGGCAAAGGGAGGCAATTAACGCGGGTTCGTCCGCCTTGATGTGTTTGGTTGCATGCTGGGGTCTTTTGTGAAAACGCCAGCCCCTGCCCACTTCTGCGGTTATTATGTTTTTGCCGTCTTTAATTAAATCGGTTACATCGTATGTCTGATACTGAAGGCGCTTTTCATACACTGTCCAGCCGGGGGCAAGTATAAAGTCTCCCACCCTTTGCCCGTTGAGGTATGCCACATAAACGCCAAGGCTGCTGATTTGAAGCGTTGCGGATTTAATTGGCTTGTCTGACTCGAACTCTTTGCTGAAAACAAAAGCCGCCCCCTCCTTGTATTTGGGAGCCTTTAAAAATGACGCAGATAATATTTTGTCCATACTGACCTCCTGAATTTCGGGCGCGCGTCGCAGCCGATTTAACCTTTAAACTCATTATACTTTTTAAAGGGTTCAAGTCAATTAAATTAAAGTGAAAAGCCGCCCGCTTGATAAAAATTCACACATTGACAAATCTTTTGTGCTATACTGGAACAAATCTTTTAAAAGTCTGGAGATGCGTTATGGACTATAGATTCAACAGTATTAGTTTAACCCGTTTTGCCTCAACAATTTGCGCTCTTGCGGGAATTGAAAAACCCGAAAAAGCCGACGAGCCCGTCGAAAGTATTTTAAAACTTTTTAATGACGCTCCCTTTGACAGAATTGTTATACATAATCCCGACGCTGTGGCAATGTGGCTTTATCAGCAGAATTTTGAGCTTTTCGAAAAGGTTCTGCGCCATGCCCCCGTATGCCTGCCCTTCAAAACCGTTTTCCCGTCGGTAACTCCCGTTTGCTTCGGCACCATGTATACGGGCGCTCTCCCCGAAGTTCACGGGATTCAGTTCTACACAAAACCTGTAATTAAGATAGATTCTGTTTACGACGCCTTTATCGGAGCGGGCAAAAAAGCCGCGATAGTCGCTGTCAGAGAGAGCAGCATGTCAAAGATTTTCCTCGAAAGGGATATGGATTACTTTATAGAAGAAGACGACGAAAAGGTAAAGGAAACGGCGATAAGGCTCATAAAAGAAAACAAATACAATCTCCTCAGCGTCTACACTCAGGAATACGACGATGTAATGCACGCGAGGGGAGTGCTCTCCCCCGAGGCTATAAACGCCTTAAAAAATCAAATAAGAATTTTTGACGAGCTGGCAAACGCCATAAAAGAGACCGAAAGAGACGGCAAAACCCTCATCACATTCTCAACCGACCATGGAGTCCATAACGAGCCCAACGGCAGGGGCTCCCACGGCACCGACGAGCCTTATGACCTTAACATTGCCCACTTTTTCGGCGTATTATAATATTGGATATTTTTTCAAAATATCATGTAAATTGAGCCAAATGACGCCCGCGGATTGACTTTATTTCGGTTTTGAGATAATATAATTTTACGAAGTGCGAGCAAATTGGGCAATTGCGTGCAGGAAACTGCATGAGGAAAGTCCGGGCTTCACAGAGCAGGATAGCGGCTAACGGCCGCCGAGGGTGACCTTAGGGAAAGTGCAACAGAGATATACCGCCGTTCATTTTGAACGGTAAGGGTGGAAAGGCGAGGTAAGAGCTCACCGGCGTGCGGGAGACCGCACGGCCCTGCAAACCCTATCCGAAGCAACACCGACCGGGGGGCCTGCTCGGCCATATCCCCAACAGGTGGCGTGAGCCCGATGGCAACATCGGGCCAAGATAGATAATTGCCTTAAATGACAGAACGCGGCTTACAGATTTGCTCGCACATATAATCACAAACCCCATAATATGTTATGGGGTGATTTTTTTATGCTCGAAAGTCTGGTCGCCGGTTTAACCTTGATTTTCGCTTTAATCGGTCTTTTGGCCATTATCTATGCGGGTACGCTGAAGCTCTTAAGTCCCAAAAAGAACAAGGAGTACTATCTTGTTCTGCCGCTTGACAATGAAGAAGAATCCATAACAAAAATCTGCGCGGCGATTGAGAAAAGAAACCTCCTGGGCGAAACCCACTGCAAAATCATCGCCGTGGATATGGGACTGTCTTTTGAAACATTTAAATACATAGAAAGAATGTGTCTTACCAACAAAAACATGGAGCTTATTAATAAAGCCGACGCTCCGACATTTTTCGAAGAGCTGTTACACGGATGACACACTGAATCTACTAAACAAATTTCGTAAACTTCAAAAAACACAGGAGGGTTTTTGCTCTCTTGTGTTTTGTTCTTTAATGCGACAATGCGCCAGCCTGATGACACTCTAAAATGTTGTCGCTTTGCAACAAAAAAGAAAAATTTTTCCATTTTCATGGAAATAGACAACAAAATGGAAAAATTCTAGATATTATAGTATCTATCTCCAAAAAAGCTCCGCAGGTATTGAAAAATAGGGGCTTTAACTATATAATGATACCGATGTAATATTGCTGATTTCCTGTAATTTACATAGATTTGGTCGAAGGCACCGCAGATTTGTTGGTTTGCGTCTGCCCCAAGGCGGAGCAGTGTTTGGACCGTACGGAGTTGATAATATGATGGAAGGTGCAAAGTCTTTACAAATGCCGCTGGTGGCCTTAAGAGGCCTGGTGATTTTCCCCGGCATGACGCTACATTTCGATGTGGGGCGCAAGGCGTCCACGGCAGCCTTGAGAGCAGCCCTTGAGGGCAATCAGGATTTGTTCTTAGTTACCCAAAGGGATATTAACGAAGAAGAACCGGACCTTAACGGCCTTTATCCGATGGGAGTAATATCGGAGATAAGGCAGGTTTTCCGCATACATGAGGGCAGTACATACAGGGTAATAGTCGAGGGCAAGCACAGAGCCTCAATCGACAGCCTAGTTCAAGAAAAACCCTATATGATTGCTTCAATTAAACCTAAGTACGACCCGCCCATTAAGAGCGTGGACAAAGAACTGGCACTGGCTTTGGTCCGCCGCGCTAAGAATTTGTTTGAGGAGTATTCCGAGCTTTCCCCAAAAATCGCTCCCGATGTTATCGCAAGCGTGGAGCAGGAGGAGCGCCCCGGCATACTCTCGGACCTCATAGCCGCCGCTATCCCGCTGCCCATGCAGGACAAGCAGAACCTGCTCTCTCAGAAAAATCCTTTAAGGAGAATCGAGCAGCTCTGCGTTATCCTCACTAAGGAAATTGATATATTAAGGCTGGAAGAGGATATTCAGGACCGTGTTCAGGAGCAGATTGACCTGAATCAAAGGGAGTACTACCTCAGAGAGCAGCTTAAAGTCATAAGCGAGGAGCTGCAGGAGGGCGACTCTCCCGCGTCCGACGCGGATAATTACATAGCAAAGATTAAAGAAAGCAAGATGCCCGAGGAGTCAAAGAAAAAGCTCCTTGAGGAGGCGGGCAGACTCCGCAGAATGTCCCCCGCTTCTCCCGACAGCGCGGTTATAAGAACCTATCTCGACCGCTGCCTTGCTCTGCCCTGGGGCGTCTATTCCAAGGACAAGAACTCCCTTGCCTCCGTCCGCAGAGTTCTGGAAAAGGAGCACTACGGACTGGAAAAGGTTAAAGAGAGAATCACCGAAATGCTTGCGGCAAGGTTCCTCTCAAAGGAGCTCAAGGGTCAAATTATCTGTCTTGCGGGACCTCCCGGCGTGGGTAAAACCTCAATAGCAAAGTCAATAGCCACTGCGCTCGGCCGCAAATACGCAAGGCTGTCTTTGGGCGGTGTGCGTGACGAGGCGGAAATAAGAGGACACCGCAGAACCTATGTTGGCGCAATCCCCGGCAGGATTATTACCGCCATAACTCAGGCGGGCACATCGAACCCGCTTATTCTCCTTGACGAGATTGATAAACTGAGCGGAGATTTCAGGGGCGACCCATCGTCCGCGCTTCTGGAAGTGCTTGACTCCGAGCAGAACTTTGCCTTTGTGGACCACTATCTTGAAATCCCCTTTGATTTAAGTCAGGTCCTTTTCATCACAACCGCGAACGATACCTCCGCAATCCCCGGCCCGTTAAGGGACAGAATGGAGATAATTGAGCTTTCAAGCTACACGGCGGAGGAAAAATTCCATATAGCAAAACGCCATCTGGTGCCCAAACAAATTAAGCAGCACGGACTTTCCAGAAAGCAGATTCGCATATCGGACAAGGCTTTAAGGCTCATTATTGAGGGCTACACCAGAGAGGCGGGCGTCAGACGCCTTGAGCAGCTTATCTCCAAGCTCTGCCGCAAGGAGGCCGTAAGACTCGCAGACGGCATTAAGGAGCCCCTTGTAATAACGGACAAGAACCTCTCCGAGTTCTTAGGTCCCGTAAAGTATAAGGAGGACCCCTCCCTCTATGCCGACCAGACTGGCATCGCAAACGGACTTGCTTGGACCTCCGTCGGCGGCGAGATGCTGCAAATCGAGGTAGCCATCATGGAAGGCACGGGCAAAATCGAGCTTACGGGTCAGCTGGGCGATGTCATGAAGGAATCCGCAAGGACCGCGGTGAGCTATCTGCGCTCAAAGGCAAGTCAGCTTGGCATAGACAGCGAGTTTTATAAGAATAAGGATATACACATCCATGTTCCCGAGGGAGCGGTCCCGAAGGACGGCCCCTCAGCGGGCGTTACCATAGCCACAGCCCTTTACTCGGCTTTAACCGGCAAAAAGGTCAACGGCAAGGTTGCAATGACGGGCGAGATTACACTACGCGGCAGGGTACTGCCCATAGGCGGTCTTAAAGAAAAGACCATGGCGGCATACCGCACGGGTATGACGACGGTTCTGATTCCTTACGGCAATCTCTCCGACCTTAAAGAGATTGACAAGGCTGTGGAAAAGGCGCTCAAATTCGTGCCCGTACGCACCCTTGACGAGGTCTTTGACTGCGCTATTCTCAACGAAAAGCCGGAGTCGGCAAAAGGAGAGATACATATCCTCACCCCTCCCAAAGTCAGCGACGGCGCGCAGGTCTGGACAACCTGATATACAGTATTTCTGAATAAAAATTCATTTTTACCATTGCTGACTGTTGCTAAAGGGCAGTCGGCAATGGTATAATATTAATTAGTTTATTTTTCAGGAGGTACCAAATGAACTTTAACATTGTAGAGTTTGAAGCATCATTCGGACTATCCTCCCAGCTTCCAAAATCCAATATACCCGAAATAGTTTTTGCGGGACGCTCCAATGTGGGCAAGTCCTCAATGATAAATAAGCTCTTTAACAGAAAGCAGCTCGCTAAAGTCAGCAGCGTTCCCGGCAAAACCATCACCATAAACTTTTACAGGCTCGGGGGCGTCAGATTCGTGGACCTTCCCGGCTACGGCTACGCGAAACGCTCCGCGGCGGAGATACGCCGTTTCGGCGAGCTTATGGAGGGCTATTTCAATTCGGGCAGGAATATAAAACTCATTGTCCAGCTTATCGATATGCGCCACAGCCCCACAAGCGACGACATTGACATGATAAACTTTATGATAGCAAAAGACCTCCCGTTTGTAATAGTGCTGACCAAGAGCGACAAACTAAAGCCCACAGAGAGGCAGAAACGCCTCGAGGCTTTGAATGAAGAATTTGCGTTCCTCGGCGACAGGGAAGTTGAAGTAATCGAGTTTTCTGCTCAGACGGGTGTGGGACTTAAGGAATTAAGGTCTTATATAGACGATGTTTTGGAGCAGAAGTAATAGGCTAATGCGGAAGGAAAGAGACGGATGTTTGTATCAGAGTGTTTGAATGTAAATGAAAAGGGTCACCTCACAATCGGCGGCTGCGATACGGTGGAGCTGGCAAATCAGTTCGGCACGCCTCTTATTGTCTACAACGAGGAGACCATAAGAAAAAACTGCAGGGAGTTTGTTTCCTCAATAAACGAGCATTACGAGGGAAAAGGACTTGTTTATTACGCAAGCAAGGCGTTCTCCTGCCTTGAAATGTGCAGAATATGCAAATCCGAGGGGCTGGGTCTGGATGTGGTTTCAGGCGGCGAGCTTTACACCGCTTTAAAGGCAGATTTCCCGCCCGAGAAAATCTGCTTCCACGGCAACAACAAGACAGACAGCGAGATTTGCGAGGCTCTCGACGCGGGCGTGGGCAGAATCATCGTGGACAATATCGAGGAGCTAAGAAAGATTGGAAGAACGGCTGCCGAAAAGAACAAGACCGCAAAAGTTCTTTTAAGAATCAAGCCCGGCATTGACGCCCATACCCATGAGTTTATAAAGACGGGTCAAATCGACTCCAAGTTCGGCTTTGCCCTTGAAACGGGCGAGGCTATGGAGGCTGTCAAACTCGCTTTGGCGGAAGAGAACATAGAACTTATGGGACTTCACTGCCATATCGGCTCGCAGATTTTCGACATAGACCCCTTCATTCTCGCCGCGGAGGTAATGATAGCCTTCATCGCGGAAATTAAGAAAGAAACGGGCACGGAGCTTACCGAGCTGAATCTGGGCGGCGGCTTCGGCATCAAATACACCGGCGACGACAATCCAGAGAGCTTCAGCGAATATATGAAAAAGATAGCTCTCAGCCTTAAAGCGACCGCAGAAAAATACGGCATCAAAACACCCTTTGTAATGATAGAACCCGGCCGCTCAATAGTGGGAGCGGAGGCGGTCACACTCTACACCGTCGGCAGTGTAAAAGAAATACCGAACATCAGGAACTATGTGTCCATCGACGGCGGCATGACCGACAACCCGAGATACATCCTCTACGGCTCAAAGTACGATATCCACTGCGCGAACAAAATGAACGAGCCGAGGGATTACATGGCTACAATCGCGGGCAGGTGCTGCGAGAGCGGCGACCTTATCCAAAAGGACGCCATGATTCAAAAGACACAGGAGGGCGACATTATCGCCGTGCTCTCAACGGGCGCCTACAACTATTCCATGGCGTCAAACTACAACAGAGTGCCGAGACCCGCTGTCGTCATGATTACTGACGGAAAACCGAGGCTCATCATAAAAAGAGAATCATATGATGACCTCATCGCAAACGATATATAAATATTGATTTTAAAGCGGGGGAATGTTTTGAAAAGCTTGTGGTTTTGCGATACCGCAATCGGGAAAATAGGAATAGCTGAAGAAAACGGTGAGCTTACGGACATTCTGTATCCCGGGGAGAATCCTGATTTTGATTATACCTATAAAGAAACTCCTCTCATAAAAGAAGCTCACAAACAGCTAAGCGAATATTTCAATGGAGAAAGAAAAAAATTTGATTTGCCTTTACGCATTGACGGCCCGCCCTTTCAGACAAAAGTCTGGAACGCCCTTATGGAAATTCCCTACGGAGAGACAAGAAGCTACAAGGACATAGCCGTAAGAGTCGGCAATCCCAGCGGTTCACGGGCGGTAGGCTGCGCAAACGGCAAAAACAGACTGCCCATCATTATTCCCTGCCACAGAGTAATAGCCGCTGACGGAACACCGGGAGGCTACGGCGGGGGATTAAATATGAAGAAATTCCTCTTAAATCTTGAAATAAAGCACCGCTGATAAAAACACAAAACTGCCTTCGATTTACGAGGGCGGTTTTTTTTATTCCACCCAAATCATAAAAGGGCGCTCTGATTGACATTGACAATTTTAATATGCTATTATTACCGTTGAAATAGTATAAAAATTGAAGTAGATTTGGGGCATTTTTAGTCGCTTTGCAAAAATCTCAATTCGGAGGTTTGTTATGACATCTGCAGAAGAAAACGCCAGACTCAACACTGCGGAGATTATATCAGCTCCTTCTGCCGAGCCTGAAAAGAAAATGAGGGAATACCTTTCCCCCAAGGCTATGGCCGCCTACATAATTTCAGGCATCGGAGACAAAAACTGGGAGTCGTTCAGTTCCCAGAATACATACTTCTTCAATACAACCTTTTTAAGAGCCTCGCCCACGACCCTTGCGCTGGTGGACTCGCTTTGCGGCATTGCCGACGCTCTTGATAACGCGATTTCGGGTCCCATCATCGACAGAACAAGAACCCGCTGGGGCAGAGTTCGCCCTTATCTTGTTGCGACTCTGCCTCTCTGGATGCTGTCCGCGGCGATGCCGTGGCTTTTGCCGACGAACCTATCACAAACCGCGCTCTTTTTCATTCTCTTGATACTCCAGTATTTAGGCTCAATAGCAAACTCCTTTTACGGTCCCGCTTACGCGGCTATTCTTTATAACCTTACCCCCAATGTGGATGAGAGGGACAGACTCATAGCCGCCGATACTTATGTGGACCTTTTCGGCGTTTGGATTCCATCGCTTTTCCCGTTCTTTATCGACTACCTGCCCGGCAATATACCAACAAGGTATATTTATATAGGCGGAGCTATGTTCTTCATAATGATTGTCGCCGTTTTCAGAATTTACGGCTTTTTGACTTTGAGGGAGAGAATCCCCCTTGCCTCAAGACAGACCATGCAGCAGTATTCCGTTTTCGACTCGGTAAAAATGGTCGCCAACTGCAGACCCGTCTGGGTGCTGCTTATAAAGGGCTTTTTCGGAGTGGGCAAAGGAATCGGCGTCAATGTTGAAAGCTATTTCTGGCTTAACTGCACGGGCAAGCTGTCAAACCAGTTCTTCGCAGGTCTCTTTACGGGCATACCGAGCTATTTTGTGCTGCCCTTCGCCACAAAACTTACCGAAAAAATGGGTCTTAGAAATCTCGGCACATTCTGCTTTACATTCAGCGGAATGTCATATCTGATTTTGTATCTTGTAGGCTACAAACCCACAAGCAGCTCGTTTTTAAATATGGCGTGGGTGGTTCTCGGTCTTACCTTCGCGGGAGCCTTCAACAGCGTGCAAAGATATTGCAACACCGCTCTGCAGGGCGATATGTACGACTATGTGGAGTGGAAAACAGGCTTTAGAAACGAGGGTATGCTCTCCGCCGCGATGGGATACATGGGTCTTGCCACAAACACACTCGGTAAGCTCATTACAGGCGCGGTAATCAAGGCTATTAAGTATAAGCCCCTTATCAACGCCGCTGGCAAGGTTGTGCCCCAGACCGACCCCAGAATGCTCAGAGCCATTTGGACCGTCTTCTCTCTTGTTCCAGCTATCAGCAGATTCCTTGAGGCCGGAGCTCTCAGGTTCTTCAATGTCCACGGCTCATTCAAAGAGAGAATGCTTCAAGAGCTGGCTGGAATGAGAGCCGAGAGGATAGCGGCTCTCAACAACGGCGACGAGTAAGAAACGCAATCGGCGGCAAGTCCGCTTTAGAGAATAATCTGAAAGGTGAAAAATTATGCTTAAAGGTATTCCGGACATTATTTCCCCCGAGCTTTTAAAGATTCTGCACGAAATGGGACACGGCGACGAGCTGGTTATCGGCGACGGCAATTTCCCCGCCGCCTCCAACGCAAAGCGTCTTGTCCGCTGTGACGGTCACACCGTACCGCCTCTGCTTGACGCGATTCTCCAACTGTTCCCCCTTGACACCGCGGTAGAAAGCCCCGTAATCCTTATGGCTCCCATGCCGGGGGATACTGTTGACCCCAATGTCAAAAAAACCTATGCGGAAATAGTCGCGAAATCGGGCGACTTTAAAATCAGCGAAATCGACAGGTTTGCGTTTTACGAAAGGGCAAGGCAGGCTTACGCCATTGTCGCCACAAGCGAAACCGCCCTTTACGCCAATGTAATCATCAAAAAAGGCGTGGTTGTAAGATAGCTTAGGAGGCCATGAAATGAGCGAAAAAAGAGTTTTGGCTTTTGACTTCGGAGCCTCAAGCGGCAGAGCTATTCTCGGCACCTTTGACGGAGAGAGAATAAGTTTAAACGAGATTCACAGATTCCTCAACGAGCCCGTCAAGGTGGGAGATACCCTTTACTGGGATATTTTAAGGCTTTTCCACGAGATAAAGCAGGGCATTTTAAAGGCAAAGCATTTAGGCGGCTTTGACAGCATAGGAATTGACACCTGGGGTGTTGATTTCGGGCTTTTAGGCTGCGACGGAGCTCTCCTTGAAAACCCGGTTCATTACAGGGACGAGAGAAACAACGGCATGATAGAGGAGGCGGACAAAATCATATCCCGCGAGGAGCTTTATTCCCTCACGGGCATACAGTTCATACAGTTCAACACCCTCTATCAGCTTTTGTCCCTAAAACTCAAACGCCCCCATATCTTGGAGAGGGCAAAAAAGCTCCTTTTTATGCCCGATCTTATGAGCTATATGCTGACGGGCGAGATTTTCTCCGAGTACTCCATCGCCACCACCTCCCAGCTTGTGGACCTTAAAACAGGCGAGTGGTCTTACAGCCTAATCGACAGAATGGGCTTCCCGAGGGAAATTTTTGCCCCCATTATAAAAACGGGAACGGAAATCGGCAGGCTCAGAGCGGATATTGCCGAGGAGCTTGGCATTGACAGAGTCAGAGTCATTGCCGTTGCGGGTCACGACACCCAAAGCGCCGTCACCGCCGTTCCGTCGCTGAATAAAGACTTTGCCTTTATCAGCAGCGGCACATGGTCCCTGCTCGGCACCGAAACCGATTCTCCCATACTTACCAAAGAGGCAATGGAGTTCAACATCACCAACGAGGGCGGCTATAACCGCTCAATCGCCTTCCTTAAAAACATCTGCGGACTTTGGCTCATTCAGGAGAGCAGAAGGCAGTGGATAAGAGAGGGTGAGGAGCATTCCTACGCTGAGCTTGAAAAGTTTGCCCTCCAAAGCGAGCCCTTTAAGTGCTTTATCGACCCCGACGCTAAGGATTTCCTTTCTCACGGCGATTTGCCGAACAGAATAAGGGAGTTCTGCCGCCGCACGGGTCAGTATGTTCCTGAGTCTAAGGGCGAAATCGTAAGGTGTATTTATGAAAGCCTTGCCATGAAATACAAATATACCCTATTGGGAATTGAAAAATGCACCAAAAAGGTTTATGATAAGATACACATAGTGGGCGGCGGCGTCAAAGACGGTTTGCTTTCAAGCATGACCGCCGACTCCTGCGCAAGACCCGTCCACGCGGGACCCATTGAAGCGGCTGTTCTCGGCAATATCGCCGTTCAGCTCCTTGCCGACGGCAGCATAGAGAGCATCGAAAAAGCAAGGGAGATTATCTCCCGCTGCGAGGACATAAAGGTCTATGAGCCGAAGAATCCTGCCGCTTTTGACGCGGCATACGACAGATTCTGCGGCATTGTCGGTAAATAATTTCTGTAAGGGAAATTCAGATAAATTGAAAGGAGAACAAAATATGAGTTACCCCAAAATAGGCATAAGACCTATTATAGATGGCCGCTGGGGCGGAGTCAGAGAGAGTCTTGAGGACGCCACAATGGCAATGGCTAAGGCTGCAAAGGAGTTTATCGAAAGCAATGTATACTATTCCGACGGCACACCCGTTCAGTGCGTCATTTCCCCCTGCACAATAGGCGGAGGCGCTGAGGCAGCCAAGTGCGCCGAGTATTTCGCGACTCAGAATGTTGTTGCGACTCTGTCCGTTACCCGCTGCTGGTGCTACGGCAGCGAAACCATGGACCTTGACCCTCTGACCATTAAGGCAGTTTGGGGCTTTAACGGCACAGAGCGTCCCGGCGCGGTTTATCTCGCGGCAGTTATGGCAGCTCACGCTCAGAGAGGTCTGCCCGCCTTCGCAATCTACGGCAAGGATGTTCAGGACGCCACCGATACCAGCATCCCCGAGGATGTAGCCGAAAAACTTCTCCGCTTTGCCCGCTGCGCCGTCGCTGTCGGTCAGATGAGAGGCAAGTCATATGCGGGAATCGGCTCCGTTTCAATGGGTATCGCAGGCTCCGCCATGGACCCGATGTTCTTCCAGAATTACCTCGGCATCCGTCCCGAGTGGATAGACATGACCGAAATCAAGCGCCGCATTGACCTCGGCATTTACGACCATGAGGAGTTCGAAAGGGCTCTTAAATGGGTTAAGGAGAACTGCCCCGAGGGCTTTGACAAGAACCCCAAGCCCCATACAAGAGAGCAGAAGGACAAGGAGTGGGAGTTCGTTGTTAAGATGACTCTCATCTTCCGTGACATTATGCTTGGCAACCCGAAGCTTGCCAACATCGTTCCCGTTGGCGAAGAAGCAAAGATGCCCGGCGCGCTTGACTCCGGCTGGCATGAGGAGGCTCTCGGCAAGAACGCCATCCTCAGCGGTTTCCAGGGTCAGCGTCATTGGAACGACTATCTCCCCAACGGCGACTTCTCAGAGGCTATCCTCAACTCCAGCTTTGACTGGAACGGCAAGAAGGAGCCCCTTATCTTCGCAACCGAGAACGACGGTCTTAACGGCGTCGCAATGCTCTTCGGCAAGCTGGTTACCAACACCGCAAGCCTTTTCGCCGATGTAAGAACCTACTGGAGCCCCGAGGCTGTTGAGAGAGTAACCGGCAAGAAGCTCACAGGCAGAGCCGCAAACGGCTTTATCCACCTTATCAACTCAGGTTCCGCAGCCCTTGACGCAACAGGTATGTGCAAGGACGAGAACGGCAACCCCGTAATCAAGAAGTGGTGGGAAGTCACCGACGAGGACATTAAGAATATGCTCTCAGTCACCGACTGGTGCCCCGCTGACACAGGCTACTTCAGAGGCGGCGGCTACTCATCCCACTTCAGAACAAGAGCAGAAATGCCCATGACAATGATAAGGGTAAACCTTATAGACGGTCTGGGCCCCGTACTCCAGGTTGCTGAGGGCTACACCGTTGTTCTGCCCGACGATGTCCATGAAGCTCTTGACAAGCGCACAGACCCCACATGGCCCACAACTTGGTTCGTCCCGAACCTTACAGGCAAGGGCGCATTCAGGGATGTGTACTCGGTAATGGCAAACTGGGGCGCAAACCACGGCGCTCTGTCCTACGGACATATCGGCGCAGACCTGATTACTCTGGCAAGCATGCTCAGAATCCCCGTATGCATGCACAATGTGCCTGAGGAAAAGATTTTCCGTCCCCATGCTTGGAGCGCATTCGGCACAGCAGACCTTGAGAGCGCCGACTATCGCGCATGCCAGACCTACGGTCCCCTTTACAAATAATTTGGATAAAATAACTCTGCGGTTTTTGCCGCAGAGTTTTCTTTTGCCGAAATAAACAGCTAAAAGGAGCTGAAAGCTTATGACTCAAAAAAGGAAGGAAGAGCTGAAAGAAGCCCTGCCGATTTTAAAGGATGCGTACGATATTATCGAAGCTGTTTTTAGCGATGAGGAGAGCGCCTATATAGACACCCCCGAGGAGTTTTACGATACCGACGAGTATGAAGAAATGGAAAACGCCGTAACCCAGCTTGAGGAGATTCTTTATCAGATTGAGGAGGCTATGGAAAGCCTTAAAGAGCTGCTTGAATAAGGAAAAATTAAAAGCCGGCTTTATGCCGGCTTTTTTTATGCAACTATTGTGCTCTGCTTTTCATTGGCGGTCTTAACAAATCCCATCCAGCTCTTGCCTGGGTTTATAATTAGCTCCTCGCCGTTTAAATCATAGAGTTTCAGCGTATCCCTGTCGGAGCCCTTGACCCACTTGATTCTCTCAGCCTTTCCGCCGTAAGCGTAATAGCCCTCGCCAACGGACAGGTCGTAGGTCACATGACCTTTTGCCGTGTTCATGCTCTCCACATCGGCAAAGAGGACAAACACATTTTCAACCGCTACCTGCTGGCCCTTGTCGTCAACCGTCTTGTTCTGATTAAGATAGCTGTAATAACGGTTGTCGGCGGCTTTGTACTTGAAATTGTACTTTACAATTGAGGAGAATACGGCGTTAATCTCGCTGCAGCTCTGACCGCTTAGCTCTCTTGGAGAATTCTCGGGAGCGAAATTAAACGGATTTTTGTATGTATCCTTAATTTCGGTTCTGACCTTCAAATCCTTTATGGCGCTTATGATATTCGAGCCTGTCGTGTAGCCAGTATGCTCAAGTCCCACTTTCCTTGACTCATCACGGGCAAAGTACTTTGTGGAGTAGGACATTCCGTCGATGTGGTCGGTCTTAAGCTCCTTCATTCTGTCGTAGGCGTAAGGACTGCCGCCCCAGTGAATGAATATGGCGTCAAAGCCCTCTGCCATCTCAACAAAATAATGCCTTGCGCTTCTGACGGAGCCGATTTTTTCGGGAACATCCTCAGCCCTGGCATACACCCAAACCATTCTAGTTGCGCCACCCTCGACCTCAAACTCCATAATCATGTCGGGGCTTGTAAGTCCCCACTGTGGTCTTGCGGCGGGGGCGTTGTTTATGGACACGAAAACGGGTCTGGAACTGACCTTGGACTTTTCATATTTCAAGCCCGTAAAGGGGTTTATTTTTTCGGGGTCCGCCTGCGGCTCAGTTTCGGGCAGAGTTGTAAGGTCCTCATCCTTTTTGGAGCAGCCAGTAAACAAAACGGGGATGAATGCTATGGAGAGTAAAAGGATCAAGGAAATAACCCTCAGAGCCGATTTAGATATATATGTATGTTTCATTGTCACTGCCTCCAATTTATAACGAAGCCACTCCTTCGATTTGTTAAATTATACTCTTTTTTGGTCGACTGTTCAATAAGGAATTAACTTGTGTTGTAAAAATCCCTGATGATGTTCTTTGCGTAGTTTTCGGGTCTGTGCTGATTAAAGGAGAATACAAGCGGCAGCCTCATTTGCCCCACATGCACCTTTATGCCCGCGTGGCGGTAGCCGAAAATCGCAGGGGGGAGCTTTGTCACAATATCGTTGCCGTTTTCCACTCTGAAGGTTTTGAAAACCCTCTTGTTGTACGAGCGGATAAACGCGAGGTTGCCGACTCTGGGACCCCCGTAAGCGTAAACCTCAATATCCTTTTCGGGGAAGTTGTACTGAATGTCAACCGCGCAGACTATTGACAGCGCCGCGCCCAAAGAGTGACCCGAAATCACTATCTTGTCGGTGTTCTTTGCGGCACTATGAAGCTGGGGTCTTACCCTGTCGTTATTGTAGGCGTAGATAAAGCCAGCGTGCATTCTGATTTTTGACTTTGTGTTGCCGTAAGGGATAACCAGCCTTCTGAAATAAAGATTGGTCTGCCAGTCTTTGGGGGAGTCGGAGCCTCTGAAGGTAATGTAGAGCGTTCCGCCGTCCCTTCTTAAAAAGCACTGAATCCCGCTTTCCGAGTCGTCTATAACTCTCACCCCGCCGCCGAAAACATCGGCCTGGGTCTGAGAGTAGGCAGAGCCGGCAAGATACATATTTTTCAGGATGTCCTCTTTTATCACAGCCCCACCTCCTTAAAGCTTTACCTTTAAATAAATATATGAGTTTTAAGGAGGTCTTATGAAATAAAAAGCCCCCGAAAACGGGGGCAAACAAAAGCGGAGGCGAACCTCCGCTTTTTGTTTAGAGTATAGTCACCGTTCCGTCCTCTTTAATCTCTACCGTATCGCCTGTTTTAACGGTATCGAGGAACTCCTGTCCGAGAAGGTCAATGGCAATAACATCGCTGTTTTCCCATACCTTAGCCAGCACAATGCCGCTTGCGGCAAGGGAGTCTATGTGCTCGGAGAACAGGAAGGCCGCGGGGTTTGCTTTAAGGCTGCATACGGTCTGAATCACAAGTCCGCCAGTTGTGGAGCCTATTGTCTGGGGCAGGCACAGAACCTTGCCCGTCAGCTTTTTGCCGAATACATCGGGGTTGTTCTGGTCGGAGCCTATAACCTCCTTAGACCTTGTGAGCGCGCTTTTTTGGAAGGTGGCGAGAGTGTTAAGTCCCTGCCTTGAAACAACCGCCTCGCCCTTGAAATTTCCTCCCGCGATAACTCTGCCTTTAAAGCTTTTCATCAGTGGCCCTCCTTTCCTACGATTATTGCCAGCATTTCATCATCCTCATAGAATCTTGCCGCCGAGTAGGTCCTCAGCTTGTTGCTGTTGGTGGCGATATTGTACTTCTTTGTAAGAGGATTGTTGGTATACATAAGGGGGCATATGCTTGAAAGCTTTGCGCCCGCAGCCATTAGCCTCGGGTAATGCTCGCTCTTTTGAAACTCCTTAACCACGCCGGGAGCGGCGGTGAAAACGGTGGTCAAAGCTACCTTTTTCCTGCCCGTTTCTTTAAGACCTTTCTCAATCTTATCCGTCCAGTCTTTAAGCTGCTGCAAGGTCAGATGCGGGCAGCCGATAAAGCATTTGTCCGCCTTTTTGTTCGGGTCCTTCCACATTATCGGGTAGGAGTTTTTAATGCGCTCCAGCTCCGCGTCGTCGATTATGTATTCTTTAGCGTCGGGTTTTATAAGCTCCTCTCCGCAGCGTTTTGCCTCGGGAGTGAGATTGTCAATATGATACAGACCCACAGCGCCGTTGCTTGCGGTCGCGGCTCCGAAGTCTTTAAGGTATGACTTGTTCTCGTCATTCAGCTCAGTGCCGAGGAATTTGTCAAGCCCATAGACATACGGCACATCCTCCATGACCTTCATGCCGATGGCGCTGCCCAGAACCTGAGCCTCGGGCTTTTTGGTGGTGTTTACATATACCTTCCAGCTTGCCTTTCTGCCCTCATCGGTAAGAAGACCAAATTCGGGAACATAGCCGACTATTGAGCTGAACAAATCCAGCATACCGCTGTTTCTGTTGCAGCGGGCGCCGAGAACGGAGTTGGCGTATACAACCGCGCTGGACTCCGCCCATGCGAGAATATCCCCCTCCTTAGGGGTGTTGCCCACCTCGGGCAGATAGCAGGTGCATGTAAAGCCGTCCTCGTCCTTTAAGCCTACCTTTTTGAGCTGGGATTCGTACTGCTCCTGCTTGGAATAAAGAATCTTGTTGAAAAGCAGTTTCTCAAGCATCGTGCATTTGACATTCTTGTAGTCGAGGGGTCTTGGGTCAACGGTAAAGTCGCCCTTGACCTTAATTCCCGCATTTATCAGCTCATCCATTGTTCTGTAAAGGGGAGCCAGAATGCCTATGCCGAAGCTGGTTACAAGGTGTCCGCTGTTGTGGGTGATGGGCACAAGACGCTTTGCGCCGAAGATTTCGCCGAACATGACAACGGTTTTAATAACCTTTGCCATGGTTTCGCCCTTTTTGCCTTCGAGTATGTCAAGCTGCTCCTGAGTCAGCTCCATTTTATACTCGCCGGCGCGGGTTTCCGCAGTACTCATAATGCAAACCACCTTTCCTTATTGAGAAATTAGATTGAGCGGGCCTTTCTGTACGCGCTCCTTGTCGCCTCAAATATCTTTGCGGTCTTAAAGCTGTCGCCCACATTGTAGATTTCGGGAGCTGCAAAGACTTTCTGGCACTCATAGAACAAGGAATCCGCGCTCTTTACGCCCGTCGCGACCACAACCGCGTCGCACTCAATGAATCTCTCCTTGTGCTCGTCTTTTATCTTGCTGAATCTGTCCATGGGATTTTCCACATTCTCGGGCAGAATGGGCGACCATGTTACATAGGGGTTCGGCACATTCTTATGTGTGTTCTGGCGTACCTTTACGCCCTTGTCGGTTACCTCTGTAAGAGTCGTGCAGTTAAGCAGCTCCACGCCAGCCTTTTCAAGATAGTAAATAATATGACCCCTGTTCGCTGTGCAGGTGTGGTTCATTATGTACTTTTCCATCTCCACGACCTTGACATCATCCTTGTTGTGCTCGTATTTAAGGAAGTATGCAGTCTCCGCGCCCACAACGCCGCCGCCGATTACGACAACCTTCTTGGCGTCCTTAATCAGCTCGGGTTTCATCAGAATATCAATTGCCGAGTAGACATTGGGCTTGTCGATGCCCTTTACGGGCGGGCGAGTCTGAGTGCCGCCGCATGCTATGATGATGACATCAAAGCCTGCCTCTTTAAGCTCAGAAGCAGTGGGAGCGGTATTCAGCTTCAGCGTGAAATTCGGGTTCTCCTGATACTTTTCAACGCAGTGAGTAAGGTATGCAAGGTAGTTCTTTATCTCGTATTTAATCTTGGGGTAACTGCCGGGTACGATGTTGCCGCCCACAACGCTTTCCTTTTCAAACAGAGTGACCTTGTGGCCTCTCTCAAGGAGCACTCCGGCCGCGGTAATGCCCGCCGGACCTGCGCCAACAACGGCGACATTCTTCTGGATTTCCGCTTTGGGAATCTCCCTTGAGAACTCATCCTCAAAGGCGGTTCTGGGATTTACCGCGCACTGGGGATGACCGCCCTCAACAAACTCGTTGATGCAGCCCTCCTGACAGCCTATGCAGGGGATAATATCCTTTGTCCTGCCCGCGAAGGCTTTGTTGCACCATTCGGGGTCGGCAAGCAGCGGGCGGGCAAGCATAATCATGTCGCACTTTTCTTCTCTGAGAGCCTTTTCCGCAAGGTCGGGATAGCCCAGTTTGCCCACAGCCACGACGGGAACCTCAAGTCCCTTGTTGGAGAGGATATTGTTCTCCTTAAAGTAGTCTTTAACCAGCTTTGCAATGTCAAGATAGCAGCCCGACGGCATGGAGCCCGGCGGGTGGGGCAGCCACCAGTTGTCGTAGCAGCCTAAATCCACATCGAACATATCTACGCCGGCTTTTACAAGGTTCTTCATATATTCAAGTGTCTGGGCGACCGTTCTCTCGTTCTTGAATTTCTTTAAGGGGGATACGGTGTTCATCTTGTCCCCGTATGTAGCGTTCAGCATAAGACTGAGGTCTATGCGGTACATAATCGGGTAGTCGTCGCCGACCCTGCGCCTGATTTCTCTTATCATATCAAGACCGAAGTTCTGGTAGTTCGCGTACCTGCCGAACTTTCTGCGGTTAAAGGCGGGGTTGGTGCACTGCTCAAGGAGATAGCCCTCATGACCGTGCAGATATACGCCGTCGATGTTGGCAGCCTTTGCGTCCGCCGAGCCTTGACCAATGCGCTTAATGATTGCCCTCAGGCTCCTGTCGGAAAGTCTGAGGCAGGGTACCTCCTTCATATACCAGTTGGGATTGAAAGAGGCGCTGCGGGGGAATTTCTTCTGATTGACAAGGCACTGGGGATTGCCCACTCTGCCAAGACCCGGAGTGAGCTGAATAAATATCTTGCTGCCGTGGGAATGGCACATGGCGGCAAGGTCCCTCCAGCCGGCGAATACTGTCCTTGAACGGTCAATGCGGGGGAAGTAGGAAAGCTCGCCAAGCTCAATTAGCGACTTGTCAATTCCGAAGGATACGGGAATAAGACCTGTTGTGATAAGGCCCACTCCGCCCCTTGCTCTTTCCTCAAAGTACTTGAGCATCTTGTCGTTCGGACGGCCGGTTTCCTCGCACATGCTGATGTTGCCCATGGGACCCATTACAAGCCTGTTCTTGATGGTAATGCTGTTGACCCTGATAGGCGAAAACAGCTTTTCGTAAGGGTAGAGATTGTTTGTCATTTCGGGAATCTCATAGCCCTTTTTCCACCAGTCGCCGAAATCCTCTGACAGCCGTTTCAGCAGTTCTTCATACTTCATGCTGGCTCCTCCTCTGGTTTTTCATTGTTTGAGTTGCAGGTTTTGTTATTTTTTTGACATTCGATAATATTATATCGATAAAATTAACTGATTTCAACATAAATTTTGTAAATATTGGCAATAATTTTGAGCAGAATTATCAGAATCCATGGCAAAACATAAGCCGTACTCGATTTACCCCTCGAGTACGGCTTAAAGAAATTCTGTTTGTTTTTTATCTTTTCCAGTTGTGTCTGTCAAGCAGCCTGTAAATTGTTGATGAGGCAGCATTGGTTCCGGTAACCTCCCGATATTTCTTGAGAATTTCGGCTGCAGTGACGATTTCGCCCTTGCTGCGCCTTTCAAAAAACGGTCTTAAAAACTCTTCTTCTTCCTCATAGGTCATATTGCGCCTGTTGCCGCCCATAGGCTTGTCGGAAATGGCGTCAAGCCCATGCTTTAAGTACTGGGAAACCAGTTTGCTTATGTAGCATTTGTTAAAGCCGACGATTTCAGAAACCTGATCCAAAGGCATTTTGTGCTCGATTCTTAAAAGAAGGCATAGTAGGCGTCGGTACTCGTTCTTTGACCTTGTACTTCGCATTGCGCATTCAATTTCCGCTATTTGTTCCCTCGAAAACTTTTTGATATTTGACAATTTAAACACTCCAAAACAAATAGTTTTTTTTTAGTATTCCCGCATAAGGCCGCGGCAAAGAAAAGAGCACGCCAAAAATTGGTTTCCTAATACAATTATAAACATGTTTTTTTATTCAGTCAATATGCAAACATAAAGTAAATTTTGATAATATTATGGCAATCCGAAGTCAGCGATTCGAAAAATGCTTTTCCTTTGCTTTTAAAAATCCTAAATTAAGGTTTTCATTCTCTCTGCCGCCCGCAGAGGGAGAAACCTGTCGAATACTGCGGTCGACCACGACGACCGCCCCGGTGCGCCCGTCTGCTCACGCAGAGATGAGTTACGCCCAACGAGATAATCCCTCCTCTGACGCAAGCGAAGAACTGCCCGCTGACTCCCGAACGCCGTCCGCCGGGAGGGGAGCTTCCCTTAGAGGAAAACCCCTCCGGCAGCGAAAGAAACGCGCCGCCTCACATGAAGCGGCGCAATGACATTATATTTCGGGAATCTCGATTGCGATTTCGCGGCCGAGCTGCGCGGACTTAACAATGCCGTCAATGATGGCCTGGTTAATGATAATCTGCTCAGAGGGTACGGGAGCGGGCAGATTGTACTTGACAGCGTCAACAAATGAACGAATCTTCTTGTCAAAGTTGTCGCCTTTGTTCTTTGCCATGGGCAACTCTGTAACAACGCATTCGCCGGCGACATCATGATAAACCTTCAAGGGACCGCCGATGCTGCCGTTCCAGCAGTCGGTTGACGGAATTCTGAGGCCTGCGTCCTTGCCGAGGATGATTGTATCGCCGGGGGTGTCAAGATGCATAGCCCAGGAAATACGGAAGTCGAGGATTATGCCGCCCTCAAGACGGATAAAGCCTGCAGCGAAGTCATCAACTCCGAAAACATCTGCGTATTCGGGCTTAGCCATGTACTTGGGATTCTTGCCGAAGAAGTCGGAAATATAGCCTGTAACGGTGAGCGGCTTCGGATAGCCCACAGCGTTAAGAACCATGTCGAGGGAGTAGCATCCGATGTCGCCGATAGCGCCGATGCCTGCGGTCTCCTTCTCAATAAAGGTTGTGCCGTAGGGAGTGGGGATGCCCCTTCTGCGTCCGCCGCCTGTCTGTATGTAGTAAACCTCGCCCAGCTCGCCGGACTGAACGATTCTCTTAACCATCTTCATGTTCTCGTCAAAGCGGGGCTGGAAGCCTATTGAAAGCACCTTGCCGGACTTTTTCTCAGCTCTGCGGATTTCGACAGCCTCCTCGAGTGTTACGCACATGGGCTTCTCAAGAAGAACATGAACACCGTGCTCAAGGGCATAAATCGTACACTCAGCGTGGGTGGCGTTGTATGTGCAAACGCTTACAGCGTCAAGCTCCTCGTTGTCGATAAGCTCTTTGTGGCTGTTGTAGCAGCGTACATTTTCAATGCCTTGGTCCTTAAAGAATTTCTCTGCCTTGCCGGGGATAAGGTCTGCGCCCGCAACTATCTCAACATCGGGGCATTTAAGATAGCTCTTTACATGAGCCTCTGCAATCCAGCCGCAGCCGATGATGCCGACCTTAATCTTTTTGGAAGCGTCAACTTCCTTTTCTTCCGTGAACACTTTGTCAAAGCGGTCAAGAATATTGTCTGCCATTGTTTTTACCTCCATAAGGTTTATGTCAAAAATGCGGGGCATTCGCCGCGCACATAATTGCCTGATTTACGGCATGAACCAGTATGAATGCATGCCCGACAGCTGCTGGTAGCTGCCTTTGGGCATCTGCCTTATCGCGTTCACCGCGTTCATAAAATCTCCCGCGCCCATCAGAATTGAATAGACGGAGAATATAAGAAGATTGCTGCCCGTTTTTCCTAAGTCGGGCAATATGAGCCAGAGCATAAAGGGCAGCCAGCCGAGAACCAAATTGGGGCAAAGGCTTAAAAATATAAACCTTGCCTTGGATATAGGCTTTGAGCAGAAAACAAAAGCCATAAGCTCCTTTGGAGCAAAGTAAAGACCTACCACAGCGTCCTTGCCGAAGCATACCGCGTGCAGCAGCTCATGGGGGAGCACCGACAAAAGAGCGAGAATCGCTCCCGGATACAAAGGCGTATCAAGGGGATTCGTTTTGCCCCCGAACTTTACTCCCAAATAGACGCAAAGACAAATAAACGCTGCCAGAGGAACCATATAAAAAAGCGCGGCCTTGTTTACGGCGGCAAGAGTTTCGGGCTCTTTGAATTTCACCGCGTTTTCGGGCAGGTCGGTTTTAGGCAGGGTTTCAACACTTTTTATAATTCCTCTATATTCAAGTTTCATAGAATCTCCATATGTAAAGTTTTAGACTTAGTTCATTTTATCATAGGAATAGAGATTTAACAAGGTTTTTATTGCTTTTGGAAGATTTGCGAAAATTATCGAGGGAAGGGACTTAACAAAACTTTTCTTTGATTTTTTTTGCATAATATGATATTTTGTTAGTACAAGGGAGAATATGAAGAAAACTGCTCAGAGCTTTGAGGTGTGAAATGAAAAGGATACATAAAATCACAACGGGCGTTATAGCTTTAATTCTTGCTTTCGGCATGATTTTTAGCACCTGCGCCTCCGCTGCGTACATAGAAGACCCCGGAATGGAGGGTATTGCGGAGCTTTTCAACAGCAGCGTAAACACAATTAAAGAAAAAAGACCCGCCTACAATGTAATAAAAAGGCAGGGCATAGCAGGCACCGACAATAACGATATAGCCTATCATTTCCAAAAGGTCAGAGTCTACTATGATTTGGTAGGCAAGGTTTTGGACAGCGGCATTTTTGACAATTTCCTCGGCGGCATCTTGGGCGAGTTTTTCTTTAACCTCCTCGGCAAAGAGCTGAAGGATGTTTTAGGCAGCGACAACGCGTCTCAAATCGATGATTTGGTAAACAAAATCACAGGGCCCTTTATCCTTAACAATTCTCTCACCGACAACGCAAAATTCGTAATTAAAGGCATACCCGCCGAGAACACAGTATCTGTAACGGGCAAGCCCTATGTTTCCGCGCTTACGAAAGAAGATATTTATCAGTATGAGTTTTATCCCGAGTTTAACGGCGGATATACAATTAAGATTAAGTTTGCCGATGAAATTAACCCCACCGAAAACAGCCCCATGGGCAGAGTTTTCGATTTGATTGACACTCAGAAGCTGGCAAATGTGGTAAAGACCGTAGTTTCCGACTTTGACCCGAAAGACGCAAAGTTCAAATATCAGAATGCCTATGCAGAGTGCACTGTAAACGGAAACGGTCAGCTTACATACTACAAAACCCATTATGAGATTAACCTGGGTCTTAAGGACCTTGTGGCTGAGGCCTTTGATCTCCTTGACCTCAGCAACGCCGAGATTTTTGACAAGTCACTTTATATAGTTGAGCAGGAGTATAAGGACTTTAACTGGAACCCGATTCTTGTGGGCGATGTCAACAGCGACGACAAAATCAACGCTCAGGACGCAAGGCAGGTTCTAAGAGTTTATGCCATGCTGGACAAGTCTAACGAAGGCATTTATTTGAGCGGAGATGTAAACGGCGACGGCAAGACTGACGCTCAGGACGCAAGATTAATCCTAAGACACGCCGCAAAGCTCCAGCTTATAAAGGAGAAATATGTCCCAACTGTCCCGCAGCAAAACAGCGTGGAAGAAAATGGCTCTGAGGCTAAGGTCTCGGAGCTTTTTATGCCTTACGGCAAGGTTCTCGGCGCATACGGCAAGGCAAACGAAAGCCGCGGAGGCTATTATAGCGTGGGTGACGCGGGCCTTAACGGAAAAGTACAGCCCGCGGACGCAAGGATACTTCTCAGAATCGTCGCAAGGCTGGAGGAGTACCACGGCTCGTACTTTGATGTGATAAATGTAAACGACAAGGATACGACAATCAACGCCGCCGACGCAAGGCTGATTTTAAGGCACTGCGCAAGACTTGAAACACTGCCGCAGAAAACGGTTTTCGTCTTGGACTCCGATCGCCCCGCCTGCGCCGTTCCCAGAATCCCCGAAGGCGATGATGAGGGAGAACCGAAACAAGAGGGTAACATAAACGCCCACCTCAGAGCGCCCTTGTACGCTCCCTTTGACAACCCCAACAAAAAGTATGAGGATTTGAGCGATTTTGAATATGAGGTCATAAGGCTTGTAAATGAGGAAAGGGCCAAGGTAAATCTTCCGCCCCTTCAAGTCAGCTTCGAGCTTTCCGAAATCGCAAGACAAAGGTCTGTTGATATGGCAAACGGCTGGCCGTTCAGTCATTATTTAGACAACAAGGGCAATTACATATCAGAGGGAATCGCCCTGAAGATGATGAAGGACAGAAACCTTAAATACGCCTGGGCGGGCGAGAACATTGCGGAGGGTCCCGACACTCCGCAGGATGTGGTAAACGCCTGGATGAATTCCCACAGTCACAGAGCCAACATACTGCGGGCGGTGTTTACCGCAATCGGCGTTGGCTTTACGAATGACACCACAACAATTTACGATACATACTGGACTCAGATTTTCGCCTCGCCTCAAAAGTAAATATCTGTTTTTAACCGCATAAATTAAAACCTCCCGAAAAGGGAGGTTTATATTTAGTGAGATTTCAGTATTATAGACTTATCTGATAGAATTGATGACCTCCCGTTTTATACGGGAGGCTTTTTTATGCGTTTGTGGAGACGCCTTCGCCAATGCTTTCAAGGTTATCCTTAATGGTTGTGCCGATTTCCTCTGCCTTGCTTTCTACCGCGCCCTTGGAGGTGGTTTCGTTTGCGGTTGTGATGTTGCCGGCAGGCTGTGTGGTTGTCTGGTTGTCCATGGTCATCTTATCCTTGTCGCCGGCTTTGTTGCAGGCAGTAAAGAGCACCGCAAAGGCTATTAAAAGTGCGCAAAGAAGCACAATAGTCTTTTTCATTGTATTCTTCCTTTCGTTTCTGTGTGTGGGTATATCCCATCAAAGTATGCCCTGTTAAATTTTCTTTATTCTCAAAATTCGACACCAATTGCGGTTATTTTGTCAGCATGCCGCCGTCGGTGTAGAGGAGTATCAGAATCTCGGATTCCTCAAGAGAGTCAACATTTATATAAACAAGAACATCCTGGTCATCCTTGCTCTTGCAAAGGAACTCATAGGTCAGCTCCTCATCGCCGTTGTCCTTGGGGATAAATGCAAGCTGAACATCCTGAACTGTGAGGTTCTTGCTCAGCGACTGCTTAGCCTTGTCGGAGCTTACGATATTCTCAGGAATCTTTCTTTCGTGGTGATTCATTATATAGCCTCTTGCGTCAATGCCGCAGACATTGCCCGTGTCAAGAGCCACATTTACCTTGATAAGGTCGGGGTAGCAGACCACATCGTCTTCCATATAGGCGAAGTTGATGGTGCAAATACCGTCGTTGGTGGAGAAATAGCTCTCCTTCATATTCTTGTAGCCGTGTTTTTCAAGGTATTTCTTTGCGATATCAACCGCCTGACGCTGGTCAATCTTCTCCTCGCCCGCAAAATCGCTGCAAAGCATATAGGAGATAAAGCCGCCCTTCTTTGTGATGTTTATAACCTTTGATTCATAGGAGAACAGATACGCGGCCATTTTGCCTTCCTCATCACCCGCGTCCGCAACCTGCGACGGGTCAGCTCCCAGGAAGGACGCCGCAATCTTTCTTGCCTCCTCCCTTGAAACGGGGTCGGATTCCTTTAAGAGTTTGGATTCCTTCTGGTCGATATTGTCCGAGAAGGGACCGTCGTAAAGCAGAGTCGGATAGTCGGTCATTGTCTGCTCCGCGTTAGCGATACCCTCAACATAGCTCAGTTTCTGGGTATCCGCCGCGTCGCTTAAGAGCAGTCCCTGCTTTTTAGCGTCAAATGTCAAAGCGTCGTTTTCGTACATGGACTGCATATAGTTAATCTGGTCGGCCAGCGACTGAGCGTATTTAAGCAGCTCGTCCAGCTGTTTTCTTTCCTCATCGGTAATATGCTCATCGGCAGCCACCTTTCTGTTCAGCGCCATGGTGAATTCGCCGACCTGCGAAAGGAATTTGTAGGTGTTGTAAAGCTGAGTTCCGCCGCTTTCAAGCTGAGAAAGACAAGTCTTAGCTCCCGTAGCCTCTCTCCAAAGCGAGGAGGCAAGATTCGCTATCATCGGCGGGGTATTGGCATACCTGCCCTTTTGAAGCGCAACGCTTATATTGGTAACATAGTTGCCCAGCTCTGCCAGAGCGCGCTCCTGAGATATTTTTACAAGCTGCTGATATGTGCGCCTTTTATATGTCTCAATGCCGCCCCAAATGGACAGAACGAGCACCAGTATTGACAAAAATGAGATGATTCTGATTTTGCCTCGTCTTGACAAACCGTGTTTCACTTTCAAGACTCCTTTCGAGTATTATCCTTGATATTTTTTGCCGCGAAGGTCCTATAATGCAAATTTTGCTTGAATTAAAATTTGGCAAATCTTCTCCCTGCGCCTTTTTTAGAAGGTCAGACTCCAAATATTGCTTTGCCGAAATTAGTCTGATTTTCTGTTTTTATATTTTCCTCAGTAAGAAAAATTATGCTCCCTCTTTTTAAGGAGCGTCTTTATGCATAATTTTTGCTAATGCAGGAATAAATTACCTATTTCTGTTAATACTCTCAGTGTACATATTGTTTAAAATCGGAGGATATTATGAAAAATAAGGTTTTGTCGGCATTTAATAAAAGCGCCTCAAAGCTTTCCAAAAACGGCTTTGTTCAGGCTGCGGTCATTGTACTTATACTTATTTCCTGCATAATCAGCACGGCGGCGTTCAGCACAAACTGCAAAGAGGTAAGGGATAATGTGTTGAGGCTGCATATCCTTGCCAACTCCGACAGCGAGGAGGACCAGGCTCTTAAACTCAAAATCCGCGATAAGCTCTTAACCGAGGGAGCGGACATCTTTGCGGGCGCGGAAGACGCTGACAGCGCAGCGGAGAAAATCGCAGCCGCCGCCGAGCGCCTTGAGGCCCTTGCCGAGGATACCGCAAGGGAAATGGGCTATAATTATGATGTTAAGGTAGAACTTACCGAAGAGTATTTTGACACCAGAAGCTATGAGGACAAAACTCTGCCCGCGGGAAAATACAGAGCTGTCAAAGTTATAATAGGCTCCGGCGAGGGAAAAAACTGGTGGTGCGTAATGTTCCCGCCTCTGTGTCTCCCCGCCGCCGAGGAGCATGACGACAAAGATGTGAAAATCGACGCGATTCTCACAAGCGGGGGAGCCAGACTCATAGAGAAAAACCCCAAATTCGAGGTGCGCTTTAAAATAGTCGAAATCTACGAAAAAATCAAAAGCTATTTCAATGACTGATTTGCAAAGCTTCATTGAGCCAAACGGCTATAACAATATTGACAAAAGGAAATCCATGGCTATAATATTATTACAACTAAACAGCAAAAGGCGATGACGAAAAGAAGTAACAGCATGGGTGATGCATAGAGAGCTTTCGGTTGGTGGAAGAAAGCGTGAGCCGGCTGCGAAATACATTTCCGAGCCGCTGCTCTGAACAAACTCAGAGTTTCAGTAGGAGCAGACGAATTAGCCCCGTTAAAGGCTGCGACGGTAATCGGTTTTTCGACGCCGTCAGAGAGGATGCCTTGCGCATCAAATTGAGGTGGTACCGCGGTTATTCGCCCTCTGCTTTTGCAGGGGGCTTTTTTGATAGACTATAAGCTTTTAATATACGGGAGGACAATATCATGAATGTTTTTGACGAGCTGATGGCAAGAGGCATTATAGCTCAAATGACCGATGAAGAAAAAATCAAAGAGCTTCTGACAAAAGATAAAATCAGGTTCTATATCGGTTTTGACCCCACCGCAGACAGCCTTCATGTGGGACACTTTGTGCAGATTATGGTTATCTCCCATCTGCAAAAAGCCGGTCACACCCCCATTATCCTTTTCGGCGGCGGCACGGGTCTTATCGGCGACCCGTCGGGCAAGACGGAAATGCGCAAAATGCTTTCAAAAGAAGAAATCCAGCATAATATCGAGTGCTTTAAGACTCAGATGTCAAGACTCGTTGACTTTTCCGACGGAAAGGCTATTTTAGTCAACAACGCCGACTGGCTGCTGAAACTTAACTATGTCGATATGCTTAGAGATGTGGGCGTTCACTTCTCCGTCAACAGAATGCTTGCCGCAGAGTGCTACAAACAAAGGCTTGAAAGAGGACTTTCCTTCTTTGAGCTGAATTACATGATAATGCAAAGCTACGACTTCCTGCATCTCAGAAGGCATTACAACTGCATTATGCAGCTTGGCGGAGACGACCAGTGGAGCAACATCATAGGCGGCGTTGAGCTTAACAGAAGGGCGGACGGCGCTGAGGTTTACGGCATGACCTTTAAGCTTTTGCTTACCTCCGACGGCAGAAAGATGGGCAAGACCGAAAAGGGCGCCCTGTGGCTTGACCCCGAAAAGACCTCGCCCTATGAGTTCTTCCAGTACTGGCGCAATGTGGACGACAGCGATGTCATCAACTGCCTTAAGATGCTAACCTTTGTGCCCGTGGAGCAGATAGCCGAGTACGAAAAGTACGAGGGCAGCGAGCTGAATAAAGTCAAGGAGGTGCTCGCCTACGAGGTAACCGCCCTTGTCCACGGCAAGGATGAGGCTCAGAAGGCGCTTGAGGCATCAAGAGCTCTGTTCCAAAAGGGCGTTTCCGACGCTAACATGCCCACCACCGAGCTGACTGAGGATTTGTTCGTTGACGGCAAAATTTCCGTCGCCGACCTGCTTGTCGCCACAAAGCTTGCGCCCTCCAAAGGCGAGGCAAGGAGACTTATTCAGCAGGGCGGCATCACGGTTGACGACGAAAAAATCTCCGACACCTTCGCAAGCCTCTCAGCCTCCGACTTTGAAAAGGGTCATGTAATTATAAAGAAGGGCAAAAAGGTATTCCACAAGGCTGTACTGAAGAAGTAAACCAAACTTAAAAAATTGACGGCGGCGCTCTTTCGGGCGCCGCTTTTTTTGCGTTTAAATTTAAAATCATTTCTATTGCGCGATTCTTAGCGGCAAGTTTTCCTCGGTTGCGTCATCTTCTAATAATGCTTTTCCGGGGAAATCTTGTCCAAAAATAAAACGCAATTTGCGACAAGATTCGTTTTAAAAAATTTAGAAATCATACGGAAAATATTAGAAAATATTCGGTATATTTATACAAAAACTTGCGAAATCAATTAAATATTATGCGCTTCTCTGCTTTCGTATGCGATAAGGGCAAAAATTTTAATGTAAAGCTATTTACTTGCGTATGTTCAAAACTCTGTTGAAAATGTTCAAAATTTCAGCGTTGTTTTTCCAATTAGGAAAAATAGCCCGAAAAATTGTAAAGAAAAAAACTTTACACGAATTTCTACACCCTCTGAATGTAATTTTTAGGGAAAATATTCAACGGTATATACCGTTCATTATCTCATGCATTTAAATGCAACAAAAAGTAAACACTGTATTTAATAATCAAAGCTTTATATATGTCCTCTTTTCATAAAAACAGGACAAGCCGCATATAGATAAATTTTTTTGGGGCAAAGTCACGCAGAAACATTTTCGGTTTTTCCTCTTTAAATCCATTATAAAATTTAAACGCTAATCTTAAGGCAAACTTATGAAACTATAAGCCCTATTTATAATCGGACCTTTAGTGCAAATACTAAGTTAAACAAAATATAAAAGGAGGAAAAACCATGTATAAAAGGATTAAAAAACTTAAAAACCCCGATATAAGCAGAATGGGTGCCGTTTCGTTCTTTGACGCTACGGGTCTTTATCAAACGCCTCCTAAAAACAGATTTGAAGAGGAAAGCTACGCTCATATTGTTGACGCAGTTTCAGATATAGATTCCGATGAAGATGATTTATCCGACTATTACGGGGACGAATATCTCAATTCCTTATATAAAAAGAAGTTTTCATAAAGCTCTTTCCCTATATAAATCAAGGGCAGAGATAATTTTCGGTTGCCAAAGACTTCCTCTCATGATACAATAATCTGAAAGCGCAAATTTTACTGTAAGCAGGAGAGAAGCATGTTTATAGATTCCGCAAAAATCAAAGTTAAGGCAGGAAACGGCGGTAACGGTGCCGTTGCTTTTCATAGGGAAAAGTATGTCCCTGCCGGCGGTCCCGACGGCGGTGACGGCGGCAAGGGCGGCGATGTGGTTTTTGTTGTGGATGACAATCTCTCCACTCTTTATGATTTCAGGCATAAAAAGAAGTTCATAGCCCAGAGCGGTGAAAACGGCTCGGGCAACAAGCGCAACGGCAAAAGCGCTCCCGACCTTATTATTAAGGTTCCGCGAGGCACCATAATCAAAGAGGCGGAGACGGGCGCGCTTATCGCAGATATGTCCAAAATCGAAAGGTTTGTGGCCGCGAAGGGCGGCAGAGGAGGCTTTGGCAACGCCCGTTTTGCCACCTCCACAAGGCAGGCTCCCCGCTTTGCCCGTGAGGGCACTCCCGGCGAGGAGTGGGAGCTTATTTTGGAGCTTAAACTTCTTGCCGATGTGGGTCTCATAGGCTTCCCCAATGTTGGCAAATCCACTCTCTTGTCTGTGGTCAGCGCCGCAAAGCCGGTTATCGCCGACTATCATTTCACCACCATAACCCCCGTTCTCGGCGTCGTGTCCGTCGGCGACAAGAGCTTTGTCATGGCGGATATCCCCGGTCTTATTGAAGGCGCGGGCGAGGGCGTAGGTCTCGGTCACACATTTTTAAGGCACATTGAGCGCTGCAGGCTGCTGGTTCACATTGTGGATGTTTCCGGCAGCGAGGGCAGAGACCCCGTTGAGGATTTTGATACAATAAACGCCGAGCTTGCCACCTTTAACAAAGAGCTGTTAAACAAGCCCCAGATTGTTGTGGGCAACAAAATAGACCTTGCCGAGGACGAGCAAATAGAGAGGCTTAGAAAAAAGGCCGAGGAGTGCGGCTATCCCTTCTTTACAATGTCAGCCGCCATCGCCCACGGCACTCAGGAGCTTATTAACTGCATTGCGGCAATGCTTGACAAACTCCCGCCCATCAAGATTTACGAATCTGAGGAGGTTCCCCTTGAAGCTCTTCGCAAAAAGGGCGAGTCCGAGGGCTTTAACATCAGGCAGCAGAACGGCATTTATATCATCGAGGCGGAGTGGCTGCTTAAAATCCTTAACAAAACAAACCTTGACGACTACGAGTCCCTTCAGTATTTCCAAAGGGTGCTCCAGTCCAGCGGCATAATCGCAGAGCTTGAAAGAATGGGAATTCAGGAAGGGGATACGGTCAAAATCTACGACCTTGAGTTCGATTATGTTCCTTAATAGAAAGAATAAAAAAACAAACGCATTAGAGCCCGAAAAGGCTGAGGATAAAAGCATAAATCTCCCCGAGCTCAGTCTTAACCCAGACGCCTTTAAACTAAAAAAATCCCCGAGGGAGATGTCCACCTATTCCCTTGCCTTTATGGGCGACGCGGTTTACGAGGCTCTTGCCCGCTCTTATATTGTGGCAAACAGCCAGTCGACCGTCGGCAGGCTGCATCTTGACAAACTGGAGATTGTCAACGCCTCAGCCCAGTTCAGGGCGGCAAAAGTGATTTTTGATTATCTGACAGAAGATGAGCGTCAAATTTTCCTGCGTGGACGCAACGCTCATAACGCGCATATCCCCAAGAATAAATCGGCGGAGGAGTACCGCTACGCCACCGCCTTAGAGGCATTGTTCGGCTATCTGTACCTCAGCGGAAAGACCGATAGGCTCTACATATTATTCGATATTATTATGAGGGATATAAATGAGCGAAAAGACAATAAAAAAGAGAACGAATAGCACTCCCAAGGACCCTATGAGGCAGCTTGTGGCGGACGCGTTTTTCTTTATTGTGGGAAGCGCGCTTTACGCGATTTCGGTCAACTGCTTTACCGCTCCAAACCACATTGCTCCCGGGGGAGTAACGGGTCTAGCGACCGTCGGTAACTACCTCTTTGGTTTGCCCATAGGCACAACGGTCATTCTCCTTAATATCCCTCTTTTCATTTTGTCTTTAATCTTCTTTGGCAAAAAGTTTTTGTTCAGAACCGTTGTCGCGACGGTTTTGGCGTCGGTAGTGATAGACATTACAGCGGGCTTTCTCCCCGTCTATTCGGGCGACAAGCTCCTTGCCGCCCTCTTTGGCGGAGTTTTCTCGGGAGCGGGTCTGGGACTTGTTTTTATCCGAGGCGCCACAACCGGCGGCGTGGATATAATCGGTAAACTTATGAAACTAAAGTTCCCCCACATATCAATGGGCAGCTTTATGCTGGTCCTTGATATGATGGTGGTCATTGTGGCAGGCATAGCTTACAAGAGCATTGAAAGCGTGCTCTACGCCATAATCGCGTTTTACATCAGCAGCAAGGCAATCGACTACCTATTGTACGGCACCACAAACAACAAGATGATTCAGATTGTGACCGACAAGGGTCGGGAGATTGCGAAGGCAATCACAAACGAAACCAGCCGAGGCGTTACCATTCTCCCCGTCACGGGCGGCTATACCGGCAAAGAGAGGAGCATGCTCCTTTGCGTAACAAGGGCAAACGAGGTCGCCCTTATAATGAGAATAGCCCGCAGCATAGACGAAAACCCGTTTATCATAGTATCCCAGGCGGGCGATGTTTTCGGACTCGGCTTTAAACCCCACCGGGGCGATGTAATCTGAGAATTAAAATGAAAGGTACGATATATGAGCAACAAGGAATTTATAAGGAATTTCTCGATTATTGCCCATATTGACCATGGCAAGTCAACCCTTGCGGACAGGCTCCTTGAGCTTACAAATTCCGTGCAGTCAAGGGAGATGACCCAGCAGCTGCTTGACTCCATGGACCTGGAGAGAGAAAGAGGAATTACAATTAAAGCGCACGCTGTCCGCCTTGAGTACAAGGCAAAGGACGGCAATGATTATGTTTTGAATCTTATAGACACACCCGGTCATGTGGACTTTAACTATGAGGTCTCACGCTCCCTTGCCGCATGCGAGGGAGCGGTGCTCATCGTTGACGCAACCCAGGGCATAGAGGCGCAGACAATGGCAAATACATATCTTGCCCTTGACAATAACCTTGAATTAGTGCCCGTTATAAACAAAATCGACCTCCCCGCCGCCGACCCTGACAGGGTGGCAAGGGATATTGAGGAGTTTATAGGTCTTGACTGCTCCGAGGCTCCCAGAATCTCAGCCAAAACGGGCGAGAATGTGGAGGCGGTTCTGGAGAACATTGTAAAGCTGGTTCCACCGCCAAAGGGCGACGAAAACGCTCCTTTAAAGGCTCTTATATTTGACTCCTATTACGACAGCTACAAGGGAGTCGTCGTATATGTAAGGATAATGGACGGCTCAATAAAGCCTGGCGACACCATGAAAATGATGTCCACGGGAGCTACTTTTACCGTTGTTGAAACAGGTTATATGCGCCCCACCAGCCTGCAGCCCTGCAAGGGACTTTCCGCGGGTGAGGTAGGCTATATAACCGCCTCCATTAAAACCGTAAGTCAGGCAAGCGTGGGCGATACCATTACCTTAGTAAACAACCCCGCAAAGGAGCCTTTGGCAGGCTACCGCAAGGCAAACCCCATGGTTTTCTGCGGCATTTACCCTGCCGACGGCGCCGATTACGAAAGCCTTAAAGAGGCTTTGGAGAAACTAAGGCTCAACGACGCCGCTTTATCTTTCGAGCCCGAAACCTCGGGAGCTTTGGGCTTTGGCTTCAGATGCGGCTTCCTGGGACTTCTCCATCTTGAAATCGTTCAGGAGCGTCTTGAAAGAGAATACGACCTTGACCTTATCTCCACCGTTCCCGCGGTTATTTACAAGGTGCATCTAAGAGACGGCAGGGTAATAGAGGTCGACAACCCGACCCACTTCCCCGACCCCGCGGACATTGACTTTATAGAGGAGCCTATCGCAAGGGCGCATATTTTCTCCCCGCCCGACTATGTTGGCGCGATTATGGAGCTTTGCCAAAACCGCAGGGGAGTGTACCTGGACATGGTTTACATCACCCCCGAGCGTGTGGATATTAGTTATATTCTGCCCCTTAACGAGATTATCTACGACTTTTTCGACGCTCTCAAATCCCGCACAAAGGGCTACGCCTCCCTTGACTACGAGCTGGCTGGCTATCAGCAGTCTAAGATAGTAAAGCTGGATGTGCTTCTTAACGGCGAGGTTATAGACGCCCTCTCATTCATGGTTCATGAGGAAAAGGCATACCAGAGGGCAAGAAGAATCGCGGAGAAGCTGAAAGAAAACATCCCGAGGCATATGTTCGAAGTGCCGATTCAAGTAGCAATCGGCGGCAAGGTCATAGCAAGGGAGACCGTAAAGGCTCTCAGAAAGGATGTCCTCGCGAAGTGCTACGGCGGCGACATTACAAGAAAGAAAAAGCTGCTTGAAAAGCAGAAAGAGGGCAAAAAGAGAATGCGCCAGTTCGGCTCTGTGGAAGTGCCTCAAGAGGCATTCCTTGCGGTGCTCAAGCTCGATGAACAGTAAAGACAAAAAGGGGATATATGTTCATATCCCCTTTTGCAAGTCCAAATGCCACTACTGCGACTTCTGCTCCGTAGTGCCCTCCGGCGATATAATAGATAGGTATGTAGACGCCTTAAAGCGGGAGGCGGAGGGATATAAAAGGAAAAACAAAATAAAAGCGGATACAGTCTATTTCGGCGGCGGCACTCCGTCATTCATTGGTGCCGAAAGACTGTCCGATATCCTTTTGCATCTCAGAAAAGTATTTGATATAAGCCCCGACGCGGAGATTACCGCCGAGTGCAATCCCTCCTCCTGCGGCGGCGATTTCTTCAGCCGCCTTATTGACAGCGGTCTTAACCGCATCTCCCTGGGGCTTCAAAGCGCAGACCCGAGGGAAAGAAAGGCAATCGGAAGGCTCACCGACGCCGACGCCGCAAAGCAAGCGGCGCTAAATGCAAAAAAAGCGGGCTTTAATAATATCTCCCTTGATTTAATGCTGGGGCTTCCCTTTCAGAATACCGAAAGCCTTAAAAACAGCATTGATTTCTGCGCCGACGCGGGAGTGACCCATGTAAGCGCGTATATCCTCAAAGCTGAGGAGGGCACTCCATTTTATGAAAAGCTGAGTATCGAGGGAGCAAAGAAAATGAACCTCCCCGATGAGGACGCCGTCTGCGATTTGTACCTTTTCGCCGCGGAGTATCTTCAGGAAAAGGGTTTTGAGCAGTACGAAATCTCAAACTTTTGTAAAAAGGGTCATATTTCAAGGCACAATTACAAATACTGGAACTTGGACGAGTATATAGGTCTCGGCGTCTCCGCCCATTCCTTCTTTGAGGGAAAGAGATTTTTCAACACAAGGGATATTGATGAATATATTAAAGGCAGTAAACCTATTCCCGACGGCAGCGGAGGCGACTTTGAGGAATACCTTATGCTCCGCCTCAGACTTGCGGAAGGTCTAATCCGTCATGACACAGAGCGGCGTTTCGGCAAAGGCTGTTTTGAAAAGGTTTTAGATAAAGCAAAAAAATACAAGGGCACAAATCTATTGAACATTAGTGAGGACTCAATCTCACTTACCAAACAGGGCTTTCTTGTGTCCAACACTATAATCGCCGAGCTGAGCAGTTAATAAGCAATTAAGGAAAAGTTAAGAATTTCAACGAATTTTCGCTATTCTTGACTTTTAAGCGGTCATAATATATGATAAAATCTCAAATAAGCGTTTAAGGCAAAAGCCTTGGCGGCAAGGCTTGATATTTTTTAGTGTAATTCTAAAGTTTAACATATTAAGTTTGTTCGGAGGTAAATTGATGCTTAACAGCGAGAAAAGCATGGAGAAAATCGTCGCTCTCTGCAAGGGCAGAGGCTTTGTATATGCAGGCAGCGAAATATACGGCGGCCTTTCAAACACATGGGATTACGGCCCGCTGGGCGTAGAGTTTAAGAACAATGTAAAGAGCGCATGGTGGCAAAAGTTTGTCCGCGAGTGCCCCTACAATGTGGGACTTGACACCGCAATCCTTATGAACCCCACCGTCTGGGTAGCCTCTGGTCATGTGGGCGGTTTCTCCGACCCCCTTATGGACTGCAAGGAGTGCAAAACCCGCCACAGAGCCGACAAGCTCATAGAGGACAGCGGCGCAAACCCCGCAGGATGGAGCTTTGAGGAGATGTCCAAGTACATCGTGGAGCACAATATCGTCTGCCCCAACTGCGGCGCCCTTAACTTTACCGAAATCAGAAAGTTCAATCTCATGTTCAAGACCTTCCAGGGCGTTACAGAGGATTCAAAGAACGAGATTTATCTCCGCCCCGAAACCGCTCAGGGCATTTTCGTAAACTTCCTTAATGTTCAAAGAACAGCAAGGAAAAAGGTTCCCTTCGGCGTATGCCAGATAGGCAAATCCTTCAGAAACGAAATCACCCCCGGCAACTTCATATTCAGAACAAGAGAGTTCGAGCAGATGGAGCTTGAGTTCTTCTGCAAACCCGGCACGGAGCTTGAGTGGTTCTCCTATTGGAAAGACTACTGCGTAAACTGGCTTAAATCCCTCGGAATTAAGGACGAGAACCTGAAACTCCGCGACCACGAGAAGGAAGAGCTCTCCCACTACTCCAACGCCACAACCGACATTGAGTTTATGTTCCCCTTCGGCTGGGGCGAGCTTTGGGGCATCGCAAGCCGCACAGACTTCGACCTTACCCAGCACCAGAACACCTCGGGCAAGAGCCTTGAGTATTTCGACCAGGAGACCAACGAGAAGTACCTGCCCTATGTTGTTGAGCCTTCCCTCGGCGTTGACAGAGTCGTCCTCGCATTCCTTTGCGAGGCATACGACGAGGAGGTCGTGGACGCTGAAAAGGGCGATGTAAGAGTTGTTCTCAGACTCCATCCCGCCCTCGCTCCCGTCAAGGCAGCCGTTCTGCCCCTCTCCAAAAAGCTGGGCGAGCAGGCAGAGAAGATTTATAATGAGCTTTCAAAGAGCTTCAATGTTGAGTACGACGACGCCGGCTCCATCGGCAAGAGATACAGAAGACAGGACGAAATCGGCACACCCTTCTGCATTACCTACGACTTCGACAGCGAAAACGACGGCTGCGTAACCGTTCGTGACAGGGATTCCATGGAGCAGGTCAGAATTCCCATCGCCTCCCTTAAGGATTACATCGCGGAAAAACTTGTATTCTGACGCCAAAAGGGAATTTTACGGGAAAAATCCTTGTAAAAAAAATATACCTGTTATATAATAATTGTATAATATAATTAGGGACGAATAAGTAAAGGGTCTCAAAGCATTCGATTTGGAGGTGGCAGCATGACTGACAAAACCATTACATTCTCAATCCGAGACGAATATGATATGGAGATGAAAAAAATCCTTGCGCAGGTTTACAGAGCCTTGGAGGAGAAGGGTTATAATCCCATCAGTCAGCTTGTCGGTTATCTGCTTTCCGAAGACCCGACTTATATTACCACGCACAACAATGCCCGCAACCTTATCAGAAGGCTTGACAGGGACGAAATCCTTCAGGCTATGATTAAAGATTATCTGGGCATTGTAAAAGGCAAACCCTAAGAGTTTGCTAAAAATGGGAAAGGTGATGCTAATGGCAGAAAAGAAGAAGGAGAAGCTTTTGACATATAAAGGCAAACCCCTTGTAAGATGCGGCAGAACGCTTTATTACGGCAATCCCGAAGACCCCTTTGTTATAATGCTGCAAATCCTTGAAACAAAACAGATGGGCGACCTTGAGCTTGCCGACAAAGTAAGCGTACAGCTTCTCAATACCGACCCCGAGGTCAGACCCAAGGACAGAATAGTCAAAAAGAGCGAGAAAAAAGGTCTTTACGAGGCAATGGACATAGCCTCCATTTGGCTTGAAAGAGCCCTTAATCCTTAAAACGCAAAGCCGCAGGCACTCTGCGGCTCTTTTTTTGCCCTTAATTAAAAATTATTCAAAAAAACTATTGACATTTTATTTCCACCTCTATATACTAATAACAAGGAAATGCATAGAAAATATATATGTTTATTAGGTTTAGGTGATAAGATGAAATTCAACCTTACAAAACGATGTTAAAATGGGGACGGAGATTACAAACGGTTATAATACAAACAGCTACTATTATATGAAGGGCAGTGACATTATGGCAGACATTAAGAAGGGTTTTTTAGATTTGGTGGGCAATACCCCCATAGCAGAGCTTAGCAAATTCGCTGAAAAGCTGGGGGCAAAGGCAAGGATACTCGCAAAACTTGAGTACTTTAACCCCGCGGGAAGCGTAAAGGATAGAATAGCAAAGGCAATGATTGAGGACGCGGAGCAAAGGGGAGTATTAAAACCCGGCGCGGTCATAATTGAGCCGACCAGCGGCAATACGGGCATAGGTCTTGCAGCGGTCGCAGCGTCAAAGGGATACAGAATCATACTCACCATGCCCGACACCATGAGCATAGAACGCAGAAATCTGCTTAAAGCATACGGCGCGGAGCTGGTGCTCACCGACGGCGCTCTCGGCATGAAGGGCGCAATCGCAAAGGCTGAGGAGCTGGCAAAAGAAATCCCCGGCTCATTTATCCCCTGTCAGTTCGACAACCCAGCAAACCCCGCAATCCACAAGGCTACGACAGCAGTTGAAATCTGGAACCAGACCGACGGAAAAGTGGATATTTTCGTAGCCGGCGTCGGCACAGGCGGAACTATTACTGGCGTGGGCGAATTCTTAAAGGAGAAAAACCCCAACATTAAGGTTGTAGCGGTAGAGCCCTCCGCATCGCCCGTTCTCTCGGAGGGCAAGGCAGGTCCCCACAAGATTCAGGGCATCGGCGCTGGCTTTGTGCCCAATACTCTTAATACATCCGTTTATGACGAGGTCATAAAGGTTGACAACGAGGACGCCTTTGCTACAGGCAAGGAAATAGCGTTAACCGAGGGCATTCTCGTTGGCATTTCATCGGGTGCCGCAGCATGGGCAGCCGTACAGCTCTCCAAGCGTCCCGAAAATGAGGGCAAGAATATCGTCGTCATCCTCCCCGACACAGGCGACAGATACCTCTCCACACCTCTTTTCTCATAGTTCAGACAACACGGTAGATGTAATATATTTCCTCCCAATGCCACATTGGCGCACATTTTCTTCATACCATAGCCCAATGAAACGGGCACCATACCTCCTTTCAAAAAACCGCCTCCCATGGGCGGTTTTATTCTTTTATTGGTTCGCCGCTGACGGAAGCGCCCTGCCGCGGCCCATAAAAAAACAAAGCACAGCGTTAAGCTGTGCTTTGTGCTTTTGGCGTTTGATTATTCGATAGCCTCAAGCCTTCTTCTGAAGTTCTCGATTCTCTCCTTGTCTGCAAGACCCTCGATGAAGGGAAGAGCCTGATTTACCTTGAAGGGTCTGCCGACCTCGAGCATCGGATGCTCAAGAAGCTCGGGGCAAAGCTCGTCGATGAGAGCTCTGGTTTCGGGGGTATCAAGAAGTTCGCCGATTGTGTTTTCGAATGAATACTTGGGCATAGCAATGTCTCCTTTATTTTAAATTTTACTTATTCCGCATAATCTTTGCCGATGTCGGCGCCGATTTTGAAGGCCTTTGCGTTAAGCTCCCTGATTTCGTCGGACTTGCTGGCGAATTTCTCTTCAAGGCTTTTAAGGAAGTGCTCGGGGTCAACTATTGCCTTTCTTGCGGCAAGCAGAGCGCCTATGAGAATAATGTTCGCGGCCTTGGGGTTGCCGAGCTGGTCGGCAAGCTGGTCCGACGGAACGGGAATGGCGGTGATGTCTGTCCTTGTAATGGGAGATGTAACTCTGTTGGAGTTGTAAACAAGGACGCCGCCCTCTTTTAATTGAGTGCCGAATTTCTTAAAGGACTGCTCGTTCATGCAAATCCAGTACATGCACTTTTTCGGCAGGGGAGAGATTATTTCCTTGTCGCTTGTGAGGACGGTGCACTTTGCGCTGCCGCCTCTCTGCTCGGGACCGTATTCGGGAAGGAAGCTGGCGTATTTGCCGGAGTCAGCCGCGCTCTGGGCAAGCAGCATGCCTGCGCTGAGAACGCCTTGTCCGCCTGAACCTGAAATTAATATGCTCTGTTTCATGCTCCCACCTCCACATCCTTATATACGCCGGGTACGAAATACTTCATTGTATTCTCGGTCATGTACTGGAGGCTCTTAAGAGGTGACATTCCCCAGTTTGTCGGGCAGTTTGTAAGAAGCTCTATAAAGGTAAAGCCCTTGCCCTCAAGCTGCATGCGGAATGCCTTCTTTATGCCTTTCCTTGCCTCGTTTACTCCCTTGGGAGTGTTGAGGGCAAATCTTGCGACATATGCGGGAGCCTCAAGCTGAGCGATTATCTCTGCCATCTTGATGGGATAACCTGCGTCCTCGACCCTTCTGCCCTCTGATGTGGTGGTGGACTTTTGTCCTATAAGGGTTGTGGGAGCCATCTGACCGCCCGTCATGCCGTATGTAGAGTTGTTAGCGAATATTACTGTAAAGTTTTCGCCCCTGTTAGCGGCGGAAATAATTTCAGCAAGACCGATTGCCGCAAGGTCGCCGTCGCCCTGATACGCGAATACAAGCCTGTCCGGGCAGCAGCGCTTGATTCCCGTTGCCACAGCGGGAGCTCTGCCGTGTGCGGCGCCAACCATGTCGCCTCTCCAGTAGAGAAGTCCCAGAGCGGAGCAGCCGACGGGGAGAATATGCATTGCGTTCTCCTGCTGACCAAGCTCCTCAACAGCCTCAGCGATAATCTTTGTTGCCAGAGAGTGCAGGCAGCCGGGGCAGTAGCCGCTCATAACGGGCATTATAGCGTAGGGTCTTGAATAAATCTTCTTATACTCCTTAGCCATTATCCCACCTCCTTGATGACCTTCATAATCGCGTCGTATGTGCCGTCATCGTCAAGCAGATTTCCGCCTGAACGGCCGTACTCGAATATGGGAGCTCTGCCCATAACCTCAAGGGCTATGTCGTCACGCATCTGAGCGGGAATTGTGAGCTCTATATCGATTATTGCCTTTACCTTGTCGTAGTTCAGCTTGTGGAAAGACTGCTTGGGGAAGGGATAAAGGGTAATGGGCCTTATCATGCCGATTTTGTAGCCCTGCTCTCTGAGAGTTATGACCGCCTCTTTCGCGACTCTTGCCGCAATGCCGTATGCCACTACCACATACTCGGCGTCGTCAATCATGAACTCCTCGACCTTGACATCCTCTCGCTCCCACTTCTTATAAAGCTCGCCGCGGGTCTTGTTTTCCATCTCGAGGATTATCTCGGGATAAATCGGAGTCAATGCTCTTGCGGGCCTTTTTTCATCGGGCCTCTTTCTGAGGCTCCACTTCTTTGTGTTTTCATCGGACGGCTCTTTCATTTCGGGCAGCTCAACAAGCTCCATGATGGCGCCCAGACATCCGTCCATAAGAAGGAATACGGGGTTCCTGTCGCGCTCGGCATAGTCGAATGCCTGATATGTAAGGTCAACAGCCTCCTGGAGTGTGTAGGGAGCAAAGACCATTACTCTGAATCCGCCGTGTCCGAGTGCCTTTGTCGCCTGCAGATAGTCCGACTGAGCGGGCTGAATGGAGCCGAGTCCGGGACCTCCGCGGCTTACATTGACTATGAGCGCGGGCAGCTTGCAGCTTGCAAGGTATGAAATACCCTCAGCCTTAAGGCTGATACCGGGGCCGGATGAGCTTGTCATAGCTCTTACGCCCATTGTTGCTGCGCCGTAAACCATGTTTACGGATGCTACTTCGCTTTCGCCCTGTATAAATACGCCGCCGACTTCGGGAAGTCTGCGTGAAAGATATTCGGGAATCTCGTTTTGCGGTGTGATGGGGTATCCCGCAAAGAAACGGCAGCCTGCTCTGACTGCAGCTTCGGCAACGGCTTCGCAGCCTTTCATAAGCACCTTAGCCATCAGTTTCTACCTCCTTAAAGACCTCAATTGCTCCGTCGGGGCACATGGTTGCGCAGATTCCGCAGGAAGTGCATCCGTCATTGTCGGTCAAATAAGGGATAAAATAGCCCTTTGGTCCTCTTTCGCTTTGCATTTTCAAGACCTTTTTCGGGCAGAATGCTATGCAGAACTCGCAGCCCTTGCACAGATTCGAATTGATCTCGATTTTCATTTGCTTTCCTCCAATTCCCAAAATCGTTTTGAGGGTTTTGGCAGTTTTGCTTAAGTCCTTAAAGACTTAAATTAAACTAAACCCACTAAACCCACCTCCGATTAAAAATTTCAATAATGTATAGTGCAAATGAGTTGCAAAAACACTATTTTCTGTAAAAATTAATCGCTTATGACACAAAATTATAATATCACAGCCATTTTTTTGTGTCAATTGTTAAAAGATAGGTTAAGAAAATATCATATTTTAAAATTAGACAAAATTTCTGCGGAAAAACGCAAAAGCCAAGGGTCGCCCCTTGGCTTTGTTTAGTACCTGTAAACTCTGTATGAAGTTTTTGTGAAGAAGACTTCTCCCGCCTTTACATAGCAGGAAGGGAACTGCGGTTTATTGGGGCTGTCGGGATAGTACTGAGTTTCAAGGCAGAAGCCCGAGCGGTGGTTCATCGGCTTTCCGCCCTTTCCGACAGTGCCGCTGAGGAAATTGCCCGTATAAAGCTGCACTCCGGGGAGGTCTGTGAACACATCAAGGCAAAGACCGCTCTTTTCGCACTTTACCGAGGCGGCGAGTCTGCAGCCCTTGCCGAAATCATTCAGGCAGAAGCAGTGGTCATATCCGCCGGTAAGTTTTAGCTGCTCATAATCCGCCTCAATGTCTCTGCCAATCTCCTTGAATTCTCTGAAATCAAATGGAGTGCCTTCAACTTTTCTTGATTCACCCGTCGGGATGCTGTTCTCGTCAACGGGCAAAAAGCTGTCGGCGTTTATTTTCAGCTTGTGGGACAGTATATCCCCGCCGTCATAGCCTGCCAGATTGAAATAAGCGTGGTTGGTGAGATTGAAGTACATATCGCTGTCGGACACTGCCTTATACTCCATAAGAACGGTGCCGTCGCTCTCCAGAGTATAGCTTATTTCGGCATCGGTATTTCCGGGGAAGCCTCCTTCCATATCCTTAAATCTCTTTTTGAAAACTACCTTGTTGTCGCCCGAAACTTCACCGCTCCACACGGCATTAGAGTAAAGCCCGCCGCTGTGAAGGAGATTCCTGCCCTTTTCATTGGGGGGGACTATTATTTCCCTTCCGCCTATTTTGAGCCTTCCGCCCTCAATTCTGTTGGCGAAGGGACCTACGGCTACTCCCTGATAATCGGACCTCTCGATATAGCCTTCCAAATCATCAAAGCCCAAAAGCACATCTCTTTTTTCGCCGTCTTTATCGGCGACCAGAAGTCTGCGCAAAGCCGCGCCCCTGCTGATTAGCGAAACCTCAGCATTGTCATTTGCAAGCACAAACTCAAAAACCTCTTCGCCCTGAGGAGTTTTTCCAAACAGCCTTTTTTCAATGCTCATAACAAACTCTCCTTAATTTGCTATGAACAATTATAAACTTGAGGTTTTTGTCTGACAAGTCCTGCCGGAAAGCTTTTGGTTTTAGGCACAAAGTCGTCCGCATATAATTTTTTGAGGAAATTTATGAAAGGATAAGGTTTATGAACAGGTTAATAAACAGAAAGCTAAAACCAAAGAATAAAGGTACGGACTTTTTTGTAAGACTTACCTTGGTTCAAATAATCGTCGCGGCGGTAATAATGCTTGTCTTTCTCGGCGCTTTTAAGCTCAATAAGAATATCTTCGGGGGCATGAGCGGCGAATACTCCCGTCTTATGAAGGAGGATATGGGAGAGGAGTACGCAAACTCCATAAAATCCGCTGTCGCCCGTCTTGCGGGCAAGGAACCGCCCGCTGAGGAGGAGACCGCAGAAGCAGACGAAAGCGACGAAGTCGTCGACGAAAAGGATGTTTACCGTGACGCTTACGAAACCGACGAGGCGGGCAATATCATCTCCGAGGATGAGTGGGTAACAAAGCCCGGCGCGGAAACTGCCCCGGATGACGATGAGCCCATAGGCGGCGGGGAAGATATGAAGGAAGTCGACGGCGAGATTGTAAGCGTGGTTTTCAAGCCCTATACTTTGGGAATAAAGCTCATTTACCCCGTTGACGGCTACATAACATCGGGTTTCGGATTCAGAGAGCACCCCATCACAAAGGAATGGGGCTTTCATACGGGTATTGACATCGGCGCTATGGAGGGCACCGAAATTAAGTCCGCATATGACGGCACCGTATGCGAAACAGGCTCCACAAAGGGCAGGGGAAACTATATAGTCGTGGACCACGGCGGGGGGATAAAAACCCTCTACGCCCACTGCCTTGAGCTGCTGAAATCCGAGGGCGACAAGGTTAAAAAGGGAGAGGCCATCGCTCTTGTGGGCAGCACGGGTCTCTCCACGGGCAACCATGTGCATTTTGAGGTTCAGATAGACGGAATAGTAAGAGACCCCAAGTACGCCTTGAAATAGGTATGAGAATAAAAGGAATAAAGATTAGACTCAGCTTTCTTTTTGCTCTGATGGCAGCCTTTCTTATAGGCTCGGGAGCGGGAGAAAGCTTTATGATAACTGTCGTTTCGGCGCTGCTTCACGAAGCGGGCCATCTTTTATGTCTGATTTCATACGACGCCCCGCCATCAGAAATAATAATAGGGGCAGCGGGCTTTAAAATGAAAATGAGCGGCAAAATCCTATCCTACCGTCAGGAGACGGTGGTTTCCCTTGCGGGCGTCTTTGTGAATTTCCTCATAGCCTCCCTTCTCAGTATTTTTTATTGCTTTGCGGGCGGCGACAACAGACTCTTAATGCCCATTTACGCGAATCTCGGTCTCGGCGTTGTAAATCTCCTCCCCATAGAGCCTCTAGACGGCGGCAGAGCGCTATATTTTTGGCTTTGTCAAAAAAGAACCGAGGCTCATGCGGGGAGAATCACCGACAAGGTAGGGCTTGCCTTTCTTATGCCCCTTTTTATTCTGTCGTTCATAATACTCGTAAAAAGCGGCTATAATATAACACTTTTGTGCATCAGCATATACCTTGGTATAAGTCTTATAGCAAGAGCGGGCGCAAAGCGATAAAATTCGTGAAATTTGCCTTTCCGACTTGTATATTGTGGCAAAATATTGTATTATTTTTCAAATGGATATAAGGGGTGTAAACTGATGAAGTGTCCTTATTGTTCCTTTGAAGAGAGCAAGGTTATAGACTCCCGCCCGACAGACGAGGGCGAGCGCATAAGGCGCCGCAGGGAGTGCATGAAATGCGCCAAAAGGTTTACCACCTACGAGATTATTGAAAGCGTACCCATTGTTGTCATTAAAAAGGACAAATCCAGAGAGGTTTTTGACAGGGACAAGCTTTTAAACGGCATGCTGAAAGCTTGCGAGAAACGCCCTGTCTCCATCTCAAGGCTTGAGCAGGCTGTGGACGAAATCGTTGCCGAAATCCACAACTCTCTTGACAGAGAGATAACCTCAAGACGCATAGGCGAGCTTGCAATGTGCAAACTCAAGGACATCGACGAGGTTGCCTATGTGCGCTTTGCGTCGGTCTACCGCCAGTTTAAGGACATTAACACCTTTATGGAGGAGCTGACAAAGCTTTTGTCCGAAAAATGCTAAATCCTTAAAAATAAGGAGCTGAGGGCTTGAAGCAAGGCTCAAAAAAGAAAAACGGCGGCAAAAACAAAAGGCTGCGTCTTGCCATCTTCGCCTTATGTCTTGTCGCCTTGACTCTTGTTACGGGCGTTTTTGTCTATAAGAACAAAGACGCCATTTCAAACAGAAAGCACGAATACTATTATCAGTTAAGGCTGAATCTCGACAGGATATTTACCGAAGTTCGCCTTAAAGAAAGGGACGAGTCCCGCTATACCTTAAAGGAATACACGCTCAGCGAGATCAAGAAAGACCCGAACATCCACTACGATAACAGCCTTATCCTTATTAACTCCGAGCATAAGGTTTACGAAGGCGCGGACGAGTATGTGGGAGAGTATAAGGACAAAAATGTCTTTATGCACAAGGCTATAATGAAGCCCTATGAGGAGCTGGCGGAGTACATAAATAAAAAGTACGGCAAAAAGCTCTACATATCTTCAGCTTACAGAACCAGAGAAAAGCAGGAGGAACTGGCGGCGTCGAAAAGTAAGGATACAGCCGCCGCTCCGGACGCCAGCGAGCACAGAACGGGTCTTGCCCTTGATGTGTATGTCAATAATTACGCGGGCGAGGCGTTTATAAAATCCCGCGAGGGTGTTTATGTAAACCTTAACGCCTACAAATACGGGCTGATTATCCGCTATCCCGAGAACAAAACCGAAATCACCGGCATTAAGTTCGAGCCGTGGCATTTAAGGTATGTGGGCGTTCCCCACGCGGAAATCATGTATAGAAACGACCTTTGTCTTGAGGAATACATAGAGTCTTTAAAAGTCGGCGTATTCTACGAGGCAAACGGCTATATCATCAGCCGGCAGTCGGGCGAGAGTCTGAAAATCCCCCAGAATATGAAATCCGTCAGAGTATCCCCCGACAATACGGGCTGCTATATAATCACGGCTGAAAAGCCGTAATAAAAGGGAGGTCAAAATGCTGTTTAAAAAGAGGAAAAAAGATAAAAAGCAAATTGACCGCTTTCAAAAGCTCGTTGCGGGCGGGGTGGAGATTAAGGCTCTCAACTGCCGAGTTTTCCCCGAGGATGACATTGCGGTGCTGGAAATCACCGTTCCCGAGGTAACCGAGGCTCTGCACTACGACGAGCTTGATTTTGAGCTTTACACATCCTGTAAGGTCATAAAAATGAAGGGCGAGTTCAAAGACGCCGAAAAAAAGGGAAAGCTCAGATTTTACCGTTATAAATTATATGAATATAATGAATTTTTCGAGTGATTTTTTTATAATTTGTGCTATAATTATTTAGAAAATTAGGCTGCGGATTTCAAAAAAAACAAACTACGGAAAACAGCGGCCACAGGCTGCAATATAAATACAAGGAGATGCGTTATGGACATTAATCTGCTTCCCACATTGCTAAAGAAGTTTTTCGCAATGCTCACCGTTCTCAGCCTGCTCTTTGCCGGCATTGGCGGAACAGGTACCGAGACCACCGAAACCGAAATTAAGAATGTCATTTTCTTCATCGGTGACGGCATGGGCTCGAACCACCTTGAAAAGACAAAGGCAGAAACAGGCGAAGAACTGTTCATGGATACACTGCCGGTTCAGGGCTTCTCAAAAACATCCAACTACACAGGCGGCGTAACCGACAGCGCAGCAGGCGCAACAGCACTTGCATGCGGTATCCGCACAGCTAACGGCAGAGTCGGTGTATATCTTACCGACCCCTTTGCCTATGCAAGCTACCCCATGAACCTTACAGAGCTCTGCATGGAAAGAGGAATGAAGACAGGTATAGTTACCTCTGACTCAACAGCAGGCGCAACCCCCGCAGGCTTCTCCGCTCATGTATTCCAGAGAAAGTACACAGAAGATATTACCAAGCAGCAGCTTGCAAGCGGAATTGACCTTATTTGGGGCCTTTCAACAGGTCTTGTAACTCCCGAAATCGTAGCCGAAACGGGCTATAAGTATGTTGAATCCATGGAAGACATTCTCGCGCTCGAAGACGGCGATAAGAGCTTCGGTCAGTTCACAAACGAGCTTTGGAGACTGGCAGGCGGCAGCAGCTATCCCACACTTTCACAGCTCACAGAGGCTGCTATCGACCTTCTTAAGAACGAGAACGGCTTCTTCCTCATGGTTGAAGGCGCTCACATCGACAAGCACTCCCACAGCAACAAGGCTGAGGAAATGAAGGAAGCTCTCCTTGAGTTTGACAAGGCAATCCAGATAGCAACCGAGTTTGCTATGGCAGAAGGCAACACCCTTATTGTTGTAACCGCCGACCACGAGACAGGCGCTATTAAGTACAAGAACGGCGCATATGAGTTCACTTCCGGCTCGCACTCCGGCGCAAATGTCCCGCTCAGAGTTTACGGATGCAACGACTTCATTAAGCCCGGTCAGGCAATAAAGAACAGGGAAATTCCCGTTCGCGTCGCTAAGGCACTCGGCTTTGCTGAGTCAGCATTCCCCAGAACCATTGATGCAGCGGCATAAATCTTAAATGAAAGCGCATCAGACGCACCTTGAAAAAGGTGCGTCTTTTTTAGAGGAGAGAATATGAAGCCATTTTTTTATTACATCGCCTTAATAGGGACAATTTCCGCCATTTTAACGCTGTATGATAAAATAGCCGCTATCGGAAGGAAAAGAAGAATCCCCGAAAGCAGCCTTTTATGGATTGCTCTTTTAGGCGGCGCTCTTCCCATGTACCTTGTAATGATAGTTATAAGACACAAGACAAGGCACAAAAAGTTTATGATTCTCCTGCCGCATATGGCGGTTTTGCATACAGCGATTGTATGTTTTGCATATTTCCTCAGGTGAATAAATAAATCTTTATTTAGCCTGTGACTATTGTTTTTCCCTTTTTGCTTGGGGTATAATAGTTTTAAGAAGTCAAAGTGATGGCGGTGCGTATCTTGAGAAGGCGAAGGAAGCTGAAATTCACAACCGAAAAGAACTTAAAGGCAAAGCGGGTCAAGGCGTTTGTAATCAGCTTTGTCTGTTTTGTTCTGCTTTTCGGCTCCGTATCCTTCCTGATGCTCCTTCACTCCCTTGACTACGATTTGTCGAATCTGGTCGGAGGCGGGGACATCACGAACACCACCGAGGAGCAGGAGGAAACCACCTCGATTACAGACGCTTTACATGGAACCAAGACTTTTTTTGTCTCCTGCACGGGCACCTCGGGGGAGATTACCTTCGCCGCCTTTATTAAAGCGGATTTTGAAAACAGAAAAATCACCGTCACCGCCCTTGACCCCGCATCAGCCGCCGACGCAAACGGCTTTGAGGGAAAGCTTACGGAGCACTACCAGCGGGCGGGCATAAGGCAGCTGACCCTTGCCGCCGAAAGCATTACAGGCTTTAAGGCTGACAGATATATTTCTTTCACGGAGGCTAATTTCAAAAGGATTCTCCGCGCCATCGGCGATATTACGGTAAATGTCCACAGGGATATTTACCTTTCCGGCTCAGATGTCATTTTGGAGCTTAAAGCAGGGGAGCAAAAGCTCTCCCCCGACACGCTGCTAAAGTATATAAAGTACGGCGAAAAGGGAAACGCCCTCATTCCTTTGCAGGAAAAAGTAATCAGCTATATTGTAAAATCTCTGCTGACTCCCCAGAGCGCCGCTAAAATTGACCGCATTTTCTCGGACACCATTAACCTTGTTGAAACCAATATTTCCGTAATGGATTTTAACGAGAACAAGCCGGTTTTCGAGCTTTTCTCAAGAGAATCCGTCCAATACGCTAACCTCAGTTCATAGTTTGGAGTAAAAATGAGCAGAAAGACTTACGCCCTTATTTCCATATTGTTAATCACAGCTGTTTTGGCATCCCTTTTCTTTTTTACGGATGCCCGCAGTTTTTTGAGCTCAATTATGTCCGACCGCTTTGACAGGGAGTTAAATGAAAACCCCTATGTCTTTTACAGACACTATTTCAATGAACTTAACGAGAACGAAAAACTGGCGTATATAAACATCTACAATAAAATAGGCAATTTTCCCGAAAGAATAGAAATCCCTCAGCTTTCCGAAGCGGAGCTTGACAGGGTTTTCAAAGCCATACGCTACGACAACCCCGACCTTATCTACATAGGCAACACCTGTCAAATGCTTGCGGTTTCGGGCAGGTACTACTTTATCCCCCTTTATTCCATGGGCAAGGATGAGGCAAAAGCGAAACTCCAAGAGCTTAAAGCCAAAATAGAGTCTGTTGTCTCCTCAATGCCCGAGGGTCTTGACGAATACTCAAAGGAGCTTTATCTCCACGACTATCTTGTCGCGAACTGCACCTATGTGGACAAAGAGGGGGCGGACACCGCTTATTCAGCTTTAATAAAAGGCGAGGCGATCTGCTCAGGCTACGCGAACGCCATGCAGCTTCTCCTCAGCAAAGCGGGCATAAAAAGCACAATAATTACGGGCGTCGCCACCGACGACCAGGGCCACCCCCAAAGCCATATGTGGAACATAGTTTACATAGACGGCAGACCCTATCACCTTGACGCCACATGGAACGACCCCGTTCCCGACACCAAGGGAAATGTAAGGCATATGTACTTTAATGTAAACGACAGCTACATAGCGGTCTCCCACTCGGATTTCAATATCTCAATTCCCTGCAACGACATCGCCGACAATTACTACAAAAGGCAGGGTCAGAGCTTTGACCGCTACGACGACGGAACAAGAGCGAGAATAACGCTCAAGCTCAAAGAAAACATCGAGCAGGGCAAAATGCAGACCGAACTGCGATTTGAAAACGAAAAGGCATTCTCCGCGGCGGTCAGCTCCCTTTTAAACAAGGGTGAGATTTACGATATTTTAAGAAGCGTGAATACTGAGCACGGCATAAATATCAGCACAAACGCAATCAAATACAGCCTTAACGAAAGGCTTATGATAATGGTGATTATAGCAGAGGACAAGGTGAGCTGACCTCTTTCCCGTATCGAAAGGCAAGTGATTTAATTGTACGACGCTCAAAAAAACTATCCTTTGGAGCAGAAAATAGATACCGAAAAGATAAAAAAGGCGGTAAGGGACATTCTTGAGGCGATAGGGGAGGACCCTGACAGAGAGGGTCTAATTGACACCCCCGCCAGAGTCGCAAGGATGTATGAGGAGGTTTTTTCGGGGCTCAGAGAGGACCCGAAAATGCACATAAAGCTCTTTGACGAGCCCATGCACAGCGAGATGGTAACCGTCAGGGACATACCCCTTTACTCAATGTGCGAGCATCACCTTTTGCCCTTTGTTGGTAAGGCTCATATAGCCTATATAGCCGACGGCAAGGTAATAGGGCTCTCAAAGCTTGCAAGGATAGTAAACACCTTTGCCCGCAGACCTCAGCTGCAGGAAAGGCTCACAGCCGACATAGCGGACTTTCTTGAAAGGGAGCTGAGCCCCAAGGGCGTGGCGGTCGTCATAGAGGCCGAGCACCTTTGCATGACAATGCGGGGCATAAAGGCCGCGGGAAGTCTTACACAGACAAGCGCGCTCAGAGGCATAATGCGCAGCGACGCAAGGTCAAGGGCGGAGGTCATGACCCTTTTAAAGGGCGGAAAATAATTTCAGTAAATTAGCTGATGGGGTGATTATATGCTGACCGCGGAAACAAAAAAGTTTCGTTTCAGAGACAAATCTCTTACCTTGGGTGAGAGAACATACATAATGGGAATACTCAATGTCACCCCCGACTCCTTCTCCGACGGCGGTCTCTACTATCAGCAAAAAGAGGCTGTAAACAGGGCAAGGCAAATGCTTGCCGAGGGCGCCGACATTATCGACATCGGCGGCATGTCAACCCGCCCCTTCAGCGAGCCGGTAAGCGAGGAGGAGGAAATCAAAAGGCTCATCCCCGTCATTAAAGAGGTGAGGGCGGAAAACCCCTACGCAATAATCTCCGCCGACACATACAGAATCAATGTGGCGGAAAAGGCTCTCAGAGCGGGAGCGGACATTATAAACGATGTCAGCGGCGAGTTTAAGCACCTTTTGGCTGAGCTTATTAAGGATTTTGACGCCGGCTGGATTATAATGCACTCGGGCGGAGTGCCCAGCGGCGAATTCCCCATATATGAAAAAGGCGTAGTGCGTGAGGTTGCCGACTTCTTTGACGATATGCTTGAGAAAATCACCGCCTTCGGCATTGACAAAAGCCGCGTCTGCCTTGACCCCGGCTTTGGCTTTGCGAAAGGCGTTGAGGAAAACCTTCAGCTTCTGAAAAACCTCGCCACATTTAAAAAAGAAGACATCGCCCTTCTTGTGGGCGTTTCGAGAAAGAGGTTCATCGGCGCAATGATGGAGGAGGTTGACCCGACGCAAAGGCTTGAGGGAACTCTTGCCGCGAATTTCAGGGCTGTGGAGCTTGGCGCCGACATTGTAAGAGTGCATGACATAGCGGAGCACAAACGCTTTTTTAAGGCAGCCGATTTTCTATTAAGAAAAGGGTAAAGGGCATGGATAAAATCATAATCAAAAACCTAAGGCTTTATGCTTATCACGGAGTGAACCCTGAAGAGAAATCTCAGGGTCAGCCCTTTTTTATTGATATCGAGGCTTTTACCGACTTAAAGCGGGCTTCGATGACCGACGATATTTCCGACACCGTCAGCTATTCGAAGATAACAAAAACGGTCCGCAAAATTTTTCTGGAGAGAAGCTGGGACCTTATAGAAAAGGCGGCGGGGAAGATAGCAAGGGGAGTTTTAAAAGAGTTCCCGACCCTCAAAGCCGTTACGGTCAGGGTTAAAAAGCCCGAAGCTCCCGTAAAAGCGGACTTTGAATATATGGCGGTGGAAATAAATCTTAGCAGAGATGAGCTTTATGGGGTGAGAGAGTGAAAACCGCATACATCGCCCTGGGCTCCAATTTGGGCGACAGGGAGCATTATCTGTTCAGCGCGCTGAAAGCCCTTTCTTTACTGAACGGAACTCATCTAAAAAAAGTTTCAAAGGTATACGAAACCGAGCCCGTGGGCTGCGTTGACCCTGAGCCCTATCTTAATATGTGCGCAGAAATTGAAACCGAGCTTTCCCCCCTCGCCCTTCTTGGCGCCCTTTTAGGGATTGAAGCCGCGAACGGCAGGGAAAGACCTTATACAAACTGCCCCAGAACCCTTGATTTGGACCTTCTGATATACGAAAACGAGAGAATGAACACAAGGGAACTGACTATCCCTCACCCCAGAATGGCGGAAAGGGCATTTGTCCTTGTCCCCTTGTCGGATATAAAAGCAAATCTCAAATTCGGCGAATTCGATTTCTCCTCAGAATATGAAAAACTTTCAAAAGACGGGGTATATGAGTACAAATTAAAAAACAAAGAACTTATCTCCTTAATTGAAAGCCTTGCTTAAACCGCGGTTAATGCGGTTTTTTCTTTTTATTCGTCAGCGGTTGTCCGAACTTTATCATATCGCAAAGACGGCGGAATAAAATAGATTGGGGTGTTATTGTTATTTCCCTCAATTTATCCGAAAGGTCAGGATTTACATATGGACAACTGCTGTTTAAACGATTTGTTCAGAAAAGAAGTCATAGATATAGATTCGGGCAAAAAATACGGATGCGTCTGCGATGTGGAGGTAAATGTCTGCAGCGGCAGACTGACCGCCTTAATACTTTTCGGCAAATACAAGATGTGGGGCTTTGGAGGCAGGGAGGATGACCTTAGAATCCCTTGGGAGGATATTGTGGTCATAGGCGATGAGACGATACTTGTTAAGATGGACCGCTGCAGCCGCATTAAGCCCCCAAAGGGCAAAAAGGGCATGGACAGCTTTTTCAGATAAGCCGAGCACATAAAATTTGTAATCAGCCCCGCGTTGTGATAAAATTATTCGCGAAAACAAGGACCGAGAGGAATTCCAAAATGCTTAAATTAGACGAAATACTCAGGCTCGTTCAAAAGCCTGCCAGATATACGGGCGGCGAGGTAAACGCCGTTGTAAAAAGCAAAGACGATGTGCAAATCCGCTACGCCTTTTGCTTTCCCGACCTATATGAAATCGGCATGTCCCACCTTGGCATGAAGATTCTCTACCACCTTGCAAACTCAAGGGAGGACACATGGTGCGAGAGGGTTTTTGCCCCCGCAAAGGACATGGAGGAGCTTATGCGCCAAAACGGCATAAAGCTCTTTGGTCTTGAAAGCGGCGACCCGATTTCGGATTTCGACCTTATAGGCTTTACCCTTCAGTATGAGCTGTGCTACACGAATGTGCTGAATATGCTGGACCTTGCGGGTCTCCCCGTTTACTCAAAGGACAGAGAGGAGCTTTTGCCCGTCGTGGTAGCGGGCGGCCCCTGCGTGTGCAATCCCGAGCCTCTGGCTGACTTTATAGACATTTTCCTTCCCGGAGAGGGGGAGGAGGTCACCCATGAGCTTATTGACCTATTAAAAGAGTGCAAAAAAGAGGGCGTATCAAAGCGGGAGTTTTTAAGAAGAGCCGCTAAAATAGAGGGTATGTATGTCCCGTCGCTCTATAAGGTAGAGTACAATGAGAACGGCACCATAGCCTCCGTCACACCCACAGAAACAGCCCCAGAAAAGGTTAAAAAGAGGATAATTTCTGACCTTGACTCAGTTTACTATCCCGACAAATTTGTAGTTCCCTATGTGGACACCGTTCACGACAGGGCAGTGGCGGAGATTTTCCGCGGCTGCATAAGGGGCTGCCGTTTCTGCCAGGCCGGCTACATTTACAGACCCATAAGGGAAAAGAGCGCCGAAAAGGTCTATGAGCAAAGCCGTAAGCTTTGCGACAGCACAGGCTATGACGAGGTTTCGCTTTGCTCCCTTTCCACCAGCGACTATACCCAGATTCAAAAGCTCCTTGACGAAATGCTGGATTGGGCAAGCAGCAATATGATTAATGTGTCCCTTCCTTCTTTAAGGGCGGACAACTTCCCGAAAGAGCTTATGGAAAAGCTCAATGAAGTCCGCCGCAGCGGACTTACCTTTGCTCCCGAGGCGGGCACCCAAAGGCTCAGAGATGTAATAAACAAAAATATCACCGAGGAGGAAATCCTCAGCACCTCCAGAAAGGCGTTCCAGGGCGGCTGGACGGCGGTCAAGCTCTACTTTATGCTGGGTCTGCCCGAGGAGACCGATGAGGATATAGTCGGTATAGCGAACCTTGCCCAAAAGGTTGTAAACGAGTTCTACAATAACCCCGACAAGCCCAAGGGCAAAAGCGTCACCGTCAGCGTGGGCGTTTCCAACTTCGTCCCCAAGCCCTTCACCCCCTTCCAGTGGGAGCCCTTCTGCTCACTGGATGAAATCGAAAGAAAGCAAAAGCTTCTAAAGGAATCCGTCAGAACCAAAAAGGCAAGTCTCAGCTTTCACAATCCCAAAATGAGCATGCTTGAGGCTGTTTTCGCAAGGGGCGACAGGCGGCTTTGCTCCGTGCTTTACACCGCCTGGAAATCGGGCTGCGCCTTTGACGCGTGGGACGACAGCTTTGATTTTGACAAGTGGACAAGTGCGTTCGGAGAATGCAACATTGACCCCGATTTTTACATCTTACGAAAGAGGGATTTTGACGAGGTTCTCCCCTGGGACCACCTTGACTACGGCATTTCAAAGAAGTTCCTTATAAGAGAAAATGAGCTTGCTCATAAAGGCAGCACAAGCCCCCACTGCAGAGAAAAATGCTCAGCCTGCGGTGCCAATGCTCTCAACGGAGGAAAATGCGATGCGCTTAATAAGGCTTAAATTCAATAAAGTGGGAAAGGCAAAATACATCTCCCACCTGGACCTTTACCGCACCTTTTCAAGAGCCTTCAGGCGTGCGGGCATACCCCTTTGGTATACTGAGGGTTTTAATCCACGCCCCTATATCAATTTCGCCCTGCCGCTGCCGCTCGGCGCCGAGAGCGTAAACGACTGCATGGACATAAAAATGGAGGGCGATTTCCCCCTTGAAGAAATAGTTAAAAGGCTGAATGAAGTTCTGCCCGAAGATTTAAAGACAGTATCCTGCGCTGAGGCTGTCATGTCCGTAAGGGATATTAGCTTTGCAGAGTACAGCATTGTCTTTGACGGCGAAAAGGTAAGCCTTGACGATTTAAAGGAAAAGCTCAGCGGGGATTTAAGAGCAAATAAAAAGGTTAAATCGGGCAGGAAAAAGGTTGAAAAGGAAGTCGACATATCCGAATATGTAAAGGACTATTCGCTGACTCAGCAAGACGGCGACATAATCCTCGGCATCACCCTTCCCGCCGGCAGCAGTTTCAATATCAGCCCCCTGCTTTTGATTGACGCCCTTTTCGGAGATGAAAACGAGGGGCTTTCCAATATGCTCTATGTAAAAAACATACGCCGCGAAAGGCTTTTAACCAAGAGCCTTGAGGAGTTCAAATAGTGCCTTGTTGACAAAATACCGCTCTGAAAATATAATCAACTATATGTTTTCTTAACGGAGATAAATATGGATAAAAATATAAAGGTTTTATCTGCAATCCTGCTTATGGTTGCCACGCTCCTATTAATTACCTCATGCGTCGGAAACGGCAAGAACGAAACCACCGCCGATGAAACCACCACAGACGAGCCCGCCACCGAGCCACAGACAGCCGTTCCCGTTGAGGCAAAGCCCTTTACCAATTTCAAAGATTATTTGACTCAAATAGATTTTTCCTACTCTACAATAGAGATTGCAGAGATAAACTCCGAAGACATTTACATGGCGGTCCCTCTTTCAAAAAGTGCCCGCAAGGCAAACGCCATTGTAAAGTATAATCTCGAAACGGGAAAGACAAGGACCGTCTACACCCTTCCCGACAAAAGCACCGTCATTTCAAAGCTCAGCGTAAATGACGACTGCCTTTTGTATGTGACCTCAAGACAGGACGGTTCGCGCCAAAGGGTTTATGCAAGGAATCTCAAAACAGGCAGCACAAGGCTTATATACTCCGGTGCTAAAGCCGATGACGCCGTTTGTCCCGTGCTTTACAATCAGAAGGTTTACTGGATTGAAAAACGGGGCGAGAATCAGCCCGCTCTTTGCTCTTACAATATCGCAAACGGCGAAAAATCGGAGGTTCTCTCTTTAAGAAGCCGCAGAGCCGATGTCAGCCTTTCTATAAACGAGGGCAGGCTACTCTTTATCGACACGGTCTCCGGCACCCCCGTTCTTGTGATTTACGACATTCTCAACGCCGAAAAGACCATTATCCCCACAGGCGCGTACAATATAAAGGACGCCATGCTCACCGGCAGATTCCTTATCTACTCCGAGTATGACAGATACAGATTAGTCGAAACCGACGAGGAGAATAAGGAGAACGACGAGGAAAACGAGGAAGAAATCGAAGGGGACGACGAGAAGGAAACCAAAGCTCCCCAACGCGGAGCATGGGTCACAAGGATTCTGAATCTCGATGCCCTAAAGTATTACAGCGACGAGGAATCCGAGATTTTCCAAGGCGTCATGAGGGCATCGGCTGACCGCTTTGTGGCGGTTATGAAAAACGCCCTTCGCTTCTATCTCAGCGGAGAAAAAAGGATTTCCTACATGTTCACCCTGCCCGAAAGGAATATAACCTGCTTTGCCCCCGATTCCATGGGACGCTTTGTTGTGGCGGGCAAGCATGGCGAGAAAAGCGAAAAAAGCGGCAGCTTTGTTATAATAGTCAATATGAACGGATATTTTGAAAAAGTCTAACTCGAAAGGTGTGCTGAAATGCTGACGGATATTGAGATAGCCCAGAGCGCGAAATTAAGGCCAATCACGGAAATAGCCGAAAAAATCGGCATTGACGAGGAGTATTTGATTCCCTACGGAAAATACAAGGCCAAAATCGACCTTGAATATTTAAACACCTTAAAGGATAAAAAGGACGGCAAGCTGATACTTGTAACCGCCATTAACCCCACCCCTGCGGGTGAAGGCAAGACAACGGTTACCGTCAGCCTGGGACAAGCCATTCAGCACATAGGCAAAAAGGCTGTCATAGCCCTGCGTGAGCCCTCCCTCGGTCCCGTTTTCGGCATCAAGGGCGGAGCAGCGGGCGGCGGCTACTCTCAGGTTCTGCCCATGGAGGATATAAATCTTCACTTTACGGGCGATATGCATGCCATAACCAGCGCCAACAATCTGCTTTGCGCCATGCTGGACAACCATCTCCAGCAGGGCAACGAGCTGGGAATAGACCCCCGCAGGATTCTTATTAAACGCTGCGTTGACATGAACGACAGAGCGCTGAGAAATATCGTTATAGGTCTCGGCGGTCAGATTAACGGCGTACCCAGAGAGGACGGCTTCATAATCACCGTCGCCAGCGAGATTATGGCGATACTTTGCCTCTCATCGGATTTATGCGACCTTAAAAACAGGCTCGCCAACATGCTTGTCGCCTACACTTATTCGGGCGAGCCGGTATTTGCCCGTCAGCTTAAAGCGGAGGGCGCAATGGCTCTGCTTTTAAAGGACGCCATTAATCCAAACCTTGTTCAAACTCTTGAAGGCTCACCCGTGCTCATGCACGGCGGACCCTTCGCCAATATAGCCCACGGCTGCAACTCCGTTGTGGCTACTAAGCTCGCTCTCAAGCTCGGTGACTACGCAATTACCGAGGCGGGCTTCGGCGCTGATTTGGGCGCGGAGAAATTCTTTGACATTAAGTGCAGAATAGCAGGTCTCAAACCCTCCTGCGCCGTTATCGTGGCAACCGTCAGAGCGCTTAAATACAACGGCGGAGTGCCGAAAGCAGACCTTAGCGCCGAAAACATCGACGCTTTAAAGAAGGGCATTGTGAACCTTAAGACTCATATTGAAAATGTGCGCAAATTCGGCGTAACCCCCATTGTGGCAATTAACCGCTTCGGCACAGACACTCAGGCAGAGCTGAGCACGCTTATTTCCTACTGCGAAGAGCTTGGCGTAAAGGCGGTTATTTCTGAGGGCTTTACAAAGGGCGGCGAGGGTGCCGCGGAGCTGGCTAAAGCCGTTTGCGAAATTGCCGACAGCGCGGATACAGAAAACTTTAAGCCCATCTATGAGCTTGACGCTTCAATAAAGGACAAGCTCTCAAGAATAGCAGCCGAAATTTACAGAGCCGACGGCGTGGACTACAGCCCCGCCGCGAACAAGGCTATTGAGAATATTGAAAAGCTGGGACTCGGCGGTCTCCCCGTCTGCGTCGCTAAAACCCAGTATTCACTTTCCGACGACCCGAAGAAACTGGGCAAGCCCGAAGGCTTCAGAATTCAGGTCAAGGATGTAAGACTCTCCGCGGGCGCCGGCTTTGTGGTGGTGCTTCTCGGCGACATTATGACAATGCCGGGACTGCCCAAGACCCCCGCCGCGGTGAATATGGACATTACAGAGGACGGAAAAATCACAGGTCTTTTCTAAATAGAAGGAGCAGAACCCGCTGCTCCTTTTTCCTTTGTCGTTTTGCGCCCGTGCCGTTTCGGCGAATAATTGAGTTTTGATACAGTGTGTGGTATAATACATAAATTAACAGATACATAAGAGGTGCTTTGCTTGAGGGTGCTTGGCATTGACCCGGGCTACGCCATAGTGGGCTACGGTGTACTGGATTACAATTCATCAAAATTTAAGGTGCTTGACTTCGGAGCTGTAAAAACAAAGGCGGGAGAGTCTTTTCCCTGCCGCCTTCAGCACATTTTTGAGAGCCTGATAAAGGTTATAGACTTGTGGCAGCCCGAGGTTATGGCGATAGAAAAGGTCTTTCACACCACAAACGCCAAGACGGTTATGGATGTCAGCCAGGCAAGGGGAGTAATTATACTTGCCGCTCAGGTAAAGGGCCTTGACATTGTGGAATACACGCCGCTTCAGGTAAAGCAAAGCGTTGTGGGCTACGGCAGGGCGGACAAAAAGCAGGTTCAGGAAATGACAAGGATAATCCTAAAGCTAAACGAGGTCCCAAAGCCCGACGATACAGCGGACGCCCTTGCCCTCGCAATCTGCCACGCCCATTCCAGCTCCGCCTCGCAGCTGATTCAAAGGGCAAGCAGAATGAGTCTTTAATTCCTTTCGGAAAGGAAGTGTAAAATGTTCTATTCCCTGACAGGTGAAGTAATTGACTTTGACGACAGCTCAATCGCCATAGAATGCTCGGGCGTGGGCTTTAAGTGCAACACCAGCATGAATACTTTAAAACGCACAGGAAAAAAGGGGGACAAAATCACCCTTTATACATATCTGAGTGTAAGAGAGGACGCTTTGGAGCTTTACGGCTTTCACTCACTTCAGGAGCTCGAGATGTTCAAGCTCCTTATCTCCGTTTCGGGCATAGGTCCCAAGGTCGCCGTTTCGGTTCTCTCGGAGTTTACTCCCGACGCCCTTTCCCTCTGCATCGCATCGGGCGACCATAAATCCATCACAAGAGCTCAGGGCGTGGGAGCGAAAACCGCCCAAAGAATCTGCATGGAGCTGAAGGACAAGGTCACCTCCCAAAGTTTCTCTTTCGGCGGCGACCCGCAGGAGCTTGCGGCTGTATCCTGCGTTAATGACAACGAAAATGTCTCCAACGCGGTCAGCGCACTGGTGGCTCTGGGCTATATGCAGGCGGAAGCGTCAAGGGCTGTCTGCTCCCTTGACCCGAATTTGAGCACTCAGGAGCTTATTAAGCAGGCACTAAGAATTTTGGCTAAGGGGGTAGGATGATTTGGCTGAGGATTTAAGAATGGTAGCTCCCGGCTACGGCGCCGCGGACGAGGATGTGGAATCCACCCTTAGACCAAAGACTCTCGATGAATATATCGGTCAGGACAAGCCCAAGGAGAACCTGAGAATCTATATGGAGGCTGCAAAGAGCAGAGGAGAGAATCTTGACCATGTGCTGCTCTACGGACCTCCGGGACTGGGCAAAACCACTCTCGCCAGCATTATCGCCAATGAGATGAATGTTCAGATAAGAATCACATCGGGTCCCGCAATCGAAAAGTCGGGGGACCTTGCGGCTCTGCTTACAAACCTCAACGAGGGCGATGTCCTGTTTATAGACGAAATCCACAGGCTCAACAGAAGCGTTGAGGAAGTTCTCTATCCCGCCATGGAGGACTACGCCATTGACATAATCATAGGCAAAGGCCCGTCGGCAAGGTCGATAAGGCTCGATTTGCCCAAATTCACCCTCGTGGGAGCCACCACAAGGGCGGGTCAGCTTTCTGCTCCGTTAAGGGACAGGTTCGGCGTCATACTGCGCCTTGAGCTTTATTCCCCCGAGGAGCTGGCCAGAATAGTAATGCGCAGCGCGGGCATACTTGGTATTGAAATCGACGAGGAGGGAGCCCTTGAAATCGCCTCCCGTTCAAGAGGTACGCCCAGAATCGCCAACCGCCTTTTAAAGCGTACAAGGGACTTTGCCGAGGTCGTCGGCAGCGGCGTCATCACCCTTGAGGACGCCAGAATGGCGCTTGAAAGAATGGAGATTGACGAGCTGGGACTCGACAGCATAGACAGAAGGATGCTAAGGTCTATTATCGAAATCTACGGCGGCGGTCCCGTGGGACTTGAAACCATCGCCGCTTTAATCGGCGAGGAGGCAATCACAATAGAGGATGTCTACGAGCCCTATCTTATGCAGCTTGGTTTTATAAGCCGAACACCCAGGGGCAGGGTAGTCACCAGCGCCGCGTACAATCATCTCGGCATTCCCACAAACGGTCAGCAAATGCTTTTTTAGTCGTAAAAAAATAGATTTTGTAATATATTTGAGAATTTTGGCATATACTTTTATGCCATATTAAACTTTTATCTTTTGCGGTAAAGCGCTTATTTGCCGCACTGGAGGAGGAATTATGGGCAGACTATTCGGAACAGACGGCGCGAGAGGCATAGCCAATCGCGATATTACATGCGAGCTTGGAATGAAGGTCGGCAGGGCGGTAGCGATGGTCCTGTCCGACATCAGCTCAAAAAGACCAAGGGTTTTAATCGGGGGAGACACAAGAAGGTCCACGCAGATGCTTATAGCTTCAATAGCGTCGGGACTTTGCTCCGTGGGCAGCGATGTGCTCCTTGTCGGCGTTGTGCCGACTCCCGCCGTCGCGTATCTGGTAAAGGCTTACGGCTACGACGCGGGCATTATGATTTCCGCGTCCCACAACCCCTGTGAATACAACGGAATCAAGATATTCAAATCCGACGGCTACAAGCTCCCCGATGAGCTTGAGGAGAAAATCGAAGAAATCATCCTTGACGACATTGGAGTTCCGCCCCTTAAAATCGGCGGAGATATAGGCGACATAAGCATCTCAAATGAGGCAATCGACAACTATGTGGACCACATCGCCTCATCCGCAAGATGCAAACTGAACGGCATCAAAGTCGCCATCGACTGCGCCAACGGCTCAGCCTCCGCAACGGCAAGGAATTTGTTCCACAAACTCAACCTCGACTGCGACTTTTACAACTGCAGCCCCAACGGCACCAATATCAACAAGGATTGCGGCTCCACCCACATGGCGTATATCTCAAAGGTTGTAAAGGACAACAACTACGATGTGGGCTTCGCGTTCGACGGCGACGCCGACAGGCTTTTGTGCGTTGACGAGGACGGCAATATCGTTGACGGCGACAAGCTGATGGCGATAATCGCTAAGCACTTAAAAGAGAAAAACATGCTCAAGAACAACACCGTCGTCACCACCGTAATGAGCAACATGGGCTTTTTCGAGATGTGCCGCAAGCACGGCATAAACACCGTTCAGACCAAGGTCGGCGATAGATATGTTCTTGAAAATATGCTCCAAAACGGTTATAATTTTGGCGGAGAACAGTCGGGTCACATAATTTTCCATGACTTCGCCTCAACGGGAGACGGACAGCTCACCGCCGTTCAGCTCCTTAATGTAATGTGCGAAACGGGCAAGAGCCTTAAAGAGCTGGCCACCGTTATGGAGGTATTCCCGCAGGTTCTCATCAATGTGGAGGTTTCCACCCTCGGCAAGCTGCGTCTTGACACTGACAAGGAGATAAACCTTGCCGTCGAGTACGCAAGGAAAGTCCTGGGCGATTCGGGCAGAGTGCTTGTCAGAGCCTCCGGCACCGAGCCTCTTGTCAGAGTCATGCTTGAGGGCAGGGATGAAAAGCTGATTAATCAGCTGGGACAGGAAATTGCAGAAGTAATTAAAGAAAGGCTAATCTGATGCGTATAGCGACTGACTGGTTGGATTATGAGCTTATAGACTGCACCGAGGGCGAAAGGCTTGAAAGGTGGGGGGATATTATACTTATCCGCCCCGACCCTCAGGTTATCTGGAAAACGCCTAAAAATGCCCGCCTTTGGGGCAAGGCTGACGCAAGATATATACGCTCAAACACAGGCGGCGGCAGGTGGGAAGTATATAAAAGCCTACCGCCTTTTTGGAGTATTTCATATAAAGACTTAAAGTTCAATATTAAAACAATGGGCTTTAAGCATACGGGCATATTCCCCGAGCAGGCGGTCAACTGGGACCTTACAAGGGGCATTATCGAAAAAGCCGTAAAGCAGGGCAGAACCCCCAAGGTCTTAAATCTCTTTGCCTATACGGGAGCGGCAACCGTTTCAGCATTGAAAGCGGGCGCCGCAGTTACCCATGTTGACGCCTCAAAGGGCATGACCTCCTGGGCAAAGGAAAACGCCGCAGCCTCCGGGGTAGCGGACAAGCCTGTAAGATGGCTGGTGGACGACTGCATTAAGTTTGTTCAAAGAGAGATAAGGCGCGGCAATAAATACGATATAGTAATTATGGACCCGCCATCCTACGGCAGAGGCCCCGGGGGCGAGGTCTGGAAGCTGGAGGAGGAAGTCTATAACCTCACAGAGCTAATAAAAGGCGTGCTAAGCAGCGACCCGCTTATGTTTATGATCAGCTCCTACACCGCAGGGCTTTCCCCGGCGGTTATGGCTTATATTTTGGGCTGCGTCATGGGCACCTCCTACGGCAAAATCAGCTCCGATGAGATAGGTCTCAAGGCATCCTCAACGGGGCTCAATCTCCCTTGCGGCTCAACCGCGATTTGGACAGCGGAAGATTAAAAGGACATAGACTGAATGTTTGTTAGCAGCTTACTTACGGTCGATATGTTCTTTCGTGATACAAACTCGGAAAGGACATAAAAATGCGCGGAACGGACACTAAAGAAAACCTTATCCCCATAATTGAATTTAAGAACGCCTGCTTTTCATACGATTCGGAAGATATGGGAGCGGAGCTTTCGCCTGCGGTAAAGGATATTAACCTTACCATTTACCGCGGGGAATTTGTTGCTGTTTTGGGGCACAACGGCTCTGGCAAAAGCACCATAGCGAAGATGACAAACGCGATACTGCGCCCCACAAGCGGCAAGGTTTTTGTTGAAGGCATGGACACCTCCGACGAGGAGCTTGAAATAAAGATAAGGCAGCTTGTAGGTCTTGTTTTCCAAAACCCCGACAATCAGATAGTCTCAACCATTGTCGAGGAGGATGTGGCGTTCGGACCCGAGAATCTGGGCGTGCCTCCCGCCGAGATAAGGCAAAGGGTGGACGAGGCTTTAAAAACCGTCGGAATGTTCGAGTACAGATTTCACGAGCCTCATAAGCTGTCGGGAGGACAAAAGCAGCGTGTGGCGATTGCGGGCATACTCGCCATGAAAACCGACTGCATTGTCCTTGACGAGCCCACAGCTATGCTTGACCCCGTTGGCAGAAGGGAAGTAATCGGCACCATAAAGAGGCTCAACAAAGAGCTTGGCATTACCGTTGTGCTTGTCACCCACTTTATGGACGAGGCGGTTCTTGCGGACAGAATCATAGTCATGAACGATGGTACCATAGTCAAGGACGGTACCCCCGCCGAGGTTTTCAGCGATGTAAAGACCATTAAAGAATCGGGACTTGAGCTGCCCATCGGCGCCAATATGGCGGAAAGACTTAAAAAGAGCGGAATAAATCTTGGTAAAGGTATACTGACTGCGGAAGATTTCGCGACTGCCTTCAGTCAGTTTGTGGTGAACAACAGATGAGCTTGCTTGAACTTAAAAATGTGTCATATACCTACGGGGCGGGAACGCCCTTTGAGATAACGGCGATAAAGAACATCAACCTCACGATTGAGAAAGGCTCCTTCGTGGGGATAATCGGTCATACAGGCTCTGGCAAAAGCACTCTTGTGCAGCACTTCAACGCCCTATTAAAGCCTACCGAGGGTCAGGTGCTTTTAAACGGCGAGGACATAAACAGAAGCAAGCATTCCGCCCACGAGGCACGCTTTAAGGTGGGACTGTGCTTTCAGTATCCCGAATATCAGCTTTTTGAAACCACCGTCTATAAGGACATAGCTTTCGGACCCACGAACATGGGGCTTTCAGAAGAAGAAATAAAAGCAAGAGTTCTTGAGGCCGCCGAGTTTGTAGGTCTCACGGACGAGCTTTTGAATAAATCCCCCTTTGAGCTGTCGGGCGGCGAAAAGAGAAGGGCGGCCATCGCGGGCATTATAGCCATGCGCCCCGAAGTGCTGGTTCTTGACGAGCCCACCGCGGGTCTTGACCCCAGCGGCAGAAAAAAGATTCTCAGCATGATTTGCGAGTATAGGGAGAAAACCGACAGCACGGTCATCATCGTCTCCCACAGTATGGAGGATGTTGCCGCCATCGCAGACAAAATCATTGTCATGAACAAGGGTCAAGTCTACAAATTCGCCGATGTTCACGAGATTTTCGCCCACAGCGGCGAGCTGGCCTCCCTGGGGCTTGAGGTGCCTCCCGTTACGAACATATTCCTGAAACTGAAGGAAATGGGACTTGATATCAGAACCGATATCTACACCAAGGACCAGGCCGAAAAGGAGCTTTTAAGATACTTGCAAAAGGAGGGAATAGCTTGGTAAGAGACATTACCATAGGTCAGTATTTTCCGGGCAATTCCGTCCTCCACAACGCTGACCCCAGACTTAAGCTTGTCCTCTCCTTTGTTTCCATAGTCTTTGTATTCGTATGCAATAATTTCTATTCCCTTGCCCTTGTTTTAGCCTTTACAGTTGTGGCGGTACTTTCCTCCCGCATCAGCTTAAAGGTCATTCTCAAGGGCCTCAGACCCATGCTTTTGCTGCTTATATTTACCTCGGCGCTTCAGCTTTTTTACAATAAGCAGGGCACAGAGCTGTTTGTCAGCCGCTTTATCACCATCACCACGGGCGGAATTTTCACCACCATTTTTATGGTTGTAAGAATCATCTGCCTTGTGCTTTTAAGTTCGCTATTAACCTATACCACCTCACCAACTCAGCTCACTGACGGCATTGAAAGGCTGTTATCTCCCCTAAAAGTTTTCGGGCTTAAAAACGGGGTGCACACCCTTGCCATGATGATGACAATTGCTCTCAGATTCATCCCGACTCTCATTGACGAAATAGATAAGATTACAAACGCCCAGAAAGCAAGGGGCGCGAATTTTGAAACTGGCGGCATAGTCCAAAGGGCTAAGGCGCTCCTGCCCATTTTCATACCCCTCCTTGTAAACTCTTTCAGACACGCCTTTGAGCTGTCCCTTGCCATGTCCGCCCGCTGCTACAACGGCGGAGAGGGAAGAACGAGAATGAAACAGTTAAAGCTTGCCGCAAGGGATTATGTCCTTATGGCGGCGGAATTTATCTTTGTCGGCGGAGTCATAGCCCTTAACATAATTTTCGAGTCGGTGATATAATGCGCAATTTACTTCTCACCCTCTCCTTTGACGGTACGGAGTTCCACGGCTGGCAGACGCAGAAAAACGCCGTGACCGTTCAGGAGGTACTGGGAGATGCCATTTTCAAGGCATGCGGCGAGAGAGTAACCTTGCACGGCTGCGGCAGAACAGACGCAAAGGTCCACGCCAATATGTTCTGCGCAAACTTTAAAACCGAAAGCAAGCTCTCCACAGACTCCTTCGTGTCGGCTTTAAACTATTATCTGCCTTATTCCATAGCGGTAAAAAGCTGCGAGGAAGTGGACGACAGCTTTCACGCAAGATTTAGCTGCAAGTCCAAGGAGTATGTGTACCTTATCTGGAACGCCCGTCACCGCAACCCCTTTTATAAGGACAGGGCATATCACTACACCTATCCCATAGATGTTGATAAGATGAACAAGGCGGCAGAATCCGCCGTCGGAACCCATGACTTTACCTCCTTCTGCGCATCGGGCAGCGAGGTCGAAGACAAGGTAAGAACCATATTCTCCGCAAAGGTTGAAAGGGACGCTGACTTTGTCCGCTTTACGGTTTCGGGCGACGGCTTTTTATACAACATGGTCAGAATTATGGTCGGCTCACTTCTTGATATACAAAACGGAAAAATAGAGGCAAAAACCTTAGGAGAAATTATAGAGGCAAAAGACAGACTCAAAGCGGGCTTTACCGCCCCCGCCCACGGGCTGTATCTTAACAGGGTAGAATACTGACGGGAGGAATCCGAGTGCCAAAGACGAATCAAAGGACAAGCGGCAGACCGTTTAAGGTCAATACTCTTATAAAAACCCTGATGATTTCGGGGCTTTTGCTGATTGTTGTTTTTGTCGCCGCAAAGAGCTTTGGCGCCGATACCTTCACCGTTTTGGGAGACGCTATTTCCTCCTTTTTCGGTTCCGCGAGAGACTGGGATCAGCCCTACGGTTTAAATTACGAAGATGTTATAGATATGAAGCCCTACGGCTCAGGGCTTGCGGTACTTACAAACACCGAGGTTATTTACATAGACAGCTCCTCAAATGTAAAAGACAGGCGCAGCCACAACTACAAAGCTCCCGCCATGAAAATTGAGGGCGCAAGGCTTCTGCTTTTTGACAGGCAGTCCGAGGATTACAGAATAGAAAAGGACAGCGGAATAGTATTTGATTCCTCCGCCGAGTCCACCATCATAACCGCTGAGATAGGCAAAAGAGGCCGCTGCGCCATAGCCCACAGAGGCGACTATGCCACCAGCGTTTTGTCCGTATACAACTCGGTAAATGAGCTTATCTTTAAATGGAGCTGCGAAAAAGAGCATATTGTGGATATAGCCCTTTCCGACAACGGCAAGCGGGTCGCGGTCGCTGTTTTGGGCGCCAAGGACGGAGAAATCTACTCAAAGCTCTTTGTATTTGATATAAGATACAAAGACCCGATAGCAGTTTTTGAGTTTGACGGCGTGTCCCTTTTCTCCGTTGAGTATAAAGGCGGCAAGCGTTTTGCCGCGGCGGGCGACAGCCTTCTTTGCTTTGTAAACGGCGATAAAAAAGAAGATGTCAAAACCTATTCGCCCTATGAACTATGCGGCTATTCCCCGATAAAGAAGGGCATTTCCGCGCTTTGCCTTTCAAAGTACGGCAACACCTCCGACAATGAAATCACCGTCTTTGACAAAAAAGGCAGAGCTATTTATGATACAACCGTTAAAGAAAAGGTAAGGCATTTTTCCGCGTCGGAACACTATGTCAGCGTTCTTCTGCCCGACAGAGCGGAGAGCTTTAACAAAAAGGGCGAAAAGGTCGCAAATATAATTACCGACAGCGACGGCATCAAAATCGTGCAGAACGGCAGCAGCCTGTATATACTCACAAGAGAGGGCATTTTAAAGCACCATGTCCCCTCCGGCAAAGTATATAATGATGTCGAAGATAGTATTAATAGTGTGGAAAGCGAAGATAATGCGTAAACTGGTAAAAAACAACATCGCTATTGACTAATACTCATACACTAGGTAAAATCAAAACAAGTCTTCTTAACTTCATTTACGGAGGTAACTAATGATGAATGCTGTAAAGAGAACGCTTGCCCTACTTCTTGTACTTGCAATGCTCCTTGGAATTGCCGCATGCGGCAAGGATAAGGGCGAAACCACAACTGCGGAAGAGACCACAGCGGCAGAAAGCGAGTCCGCAGATGAGACCAGCGAACCCGTAAACGGCGAAACCGCCGCGGACACATCAGCGGCAGACGAAAGCACTCAGGCAACCGAAGCCACCACCGGCGGCAGCGGCGAAACAAAAGCTCCCGCATCCGAGACTCCCGTCAGCGGCAAGCCCTCCACAAAAGAGGAGATAGTCAAATACTATGAAACAGCCGTCAACAAGGTAAAGTCTCAGGCAAAGAGCGTGGCAAAGGTCTATTCCAACGCCGAGCACTACAAGAACATACTTGAGCTTGGAAACTACTCCGCATTAAAAAGCATTGCATCAAACCTTATGGGCACATTTATGAAGGCTGACGACAAAAGGTATGATTTTGCTGGTACAGCCGCAATCGTTGAAAACTTCCCGCCCAGAAAGGTAAGCAATGTAAAGATTGACCCCTCCACAATCGCAGAGGCAAAATGCGATGACAAGGGTACATATTACGAGGTTTATCTAAAGGCAAATTCCAGTGAATCCAATCCCGATGTCAATCCTCCCACAGGCGGCGGCAAGGTTGGTCAGTTTGTAAATGTTGTTGAAGAAAAGCAGATTACCGACGCCGCAGGCAACATGGTTCAGTTCAAGAATCTGGAGAACCGCTATTTTGACGCATGGGTAAAGGCTAAGATTGATAAGGCAACAGGCAATATCACCGAGCTTGAAACATATCTCCCCAGCGTTATGTACTTCGGTGAAGTAAAGGTTACCTTAATAAACGCTAAGGACATCAGCGTCGGTCTTGCCTACATCGAAAAGTGGGTAGTTAACTGGTAAAAATAAAAGCGGTATCCTTTGGGATACCGCTTTTTTGCGGGCGTTCAAAGCACAAAAAAAAGAGCCGCGTTCGCGGCTCTTCTTTTATTCTTCCGTATTCGCTGTTGCAGCGGCGGTTGTGGGTGCCTCTGTGCCGGGCGCCGCTGTGCTGCTTTCAGAGGGGGCCTCCGTAATATCGGTTACGGAGCCGACCGTTGTGGACTCGCTTGCCCTCTCGGTTGTGGTCGTGCTCTGACGACTTGTGGTGGTTTCCCTCTGAGTTGTCGTGGTAGTTGACCTGCGGGTTGTGGTTGTCTGCTTCTCGGTAGTGGCCTCTGTGGTTGGCTCCTCAGTGGTTTCCTCGGTCTCTTCGACGGTGGTGTCAAGAGCGGGCTCGCTGACTATGCCCGAAACCTCTTCGGTTGTCGGTTCCTCGGTGGTGGTCTCCGCAGTGGTTTCCGCAGGTTGAGCGGAGCGCCTGCTGAGTATAAAGGCAACCATGAGCACCAGAACAACCAGCAGTACTGCAATCGCTCCAATCAGCAGCTTATTGTCCGAAGCGAACTGCCTAATGTCAAACTTGCTCTCATCGTCGGAGGCGTAAACAGGCTCGTCGCCGTCAATAATAGGAGCCTCGGATTTCAGTGCCGCGATCGGGGGAGCGGAGTACATTCCCTCAGGGATTACAGGGGGCGGCAGCTCTCTTTCGACCGAGAACACGATTACGGTTGTGTCCTCCTGAGAATTCTTTTCCCTCGCCTCGTCAAATAGCCTCTTTGCCGCGTCCTTAACGCTTGAAGATGTTGCCATTATGTTGGTGATTTCGCTTTCGGTAAGAGCGTTTACCACGCCGGGACCTAAGATAAGGAATCTGTCTTCCGTCTTTATGTCGTCATAATGGTCCATGCCGCCGTTCATCTGCTTGCCGCCGCTCTGGCGGTTCTCGGGGATGCTCATCAGCTCAATGCCCGAAAAGCGGTATATTCTGTTCTTGCCGAGCCTTGCAACGGCTATTGTGTCATTGTATGCGTAAAGGAGCGCCACCGAGAAGGCTATGATGCCCTCTTCTCTGCGAATAACCTCGTTTCTGAGGCGCTCAAGATAATCAAGAAAGCTGCTTTTATACTCTTCCTCGCTGAGTTTAATGGCTTCTGCGTGTTCGGTGAGCATATTTGCCGCCGCGAAGGCGCTGCCCACTGCGCTGCCGCTGAATGCTCCTATCACAAAAGGAGTGGATATTTCGCCGGCGGCCTTGTAGCCGCCGTCAGCCTCCGCCATTAAAGGTACTCTGCCGTTTATGTTAAAGCTGTCACAGTTGCGCTGACTGGTAGTGCCCATGCCTATAACAGCCGCTATCTTAATCTTCATTTTCACAACCCCTTTTTTGCCGTTGAAATCTATTTTGAAGGACAAAAAATATAAAAATTCAACAAACATAGTGTATCATTATACGCTGTTATCGTCAACATTGGTTTTGTGCATAAAATAACAAAAAGTCTAAATTAATACATGTAACTAAAAATTAATAAATCCTTTAAACGCCCATTTCTTAAAGTTTAAACCTCTTATTATAGACAATAAATGACGCTGATGATATAATAGCTAAAAGCGTAAAAAGCAAAATGCTTTAATATATACAGAGAGGCAAAGATAGATTTATGTCCACATTAAAAGAGGCAAAGCGAATAGTATTTAAGGTTGGAACCTCCACTCTGACTTATGATACGGGAAAGGCCAATATCAGAAGAATGAGCAAGCTGGCGGAGGTTCTGTCGGACCTTCAGAATTCGGGCAGAGAAGTGGTACTTGTCACATCGGGCGCAATCGGCATCGGCGTCGGAAAATTGGGTCTTAAATCCAAGCCGTCCGACACCCCCGGCCGTCAGGCAGCCGCCTGCGTCGGCCAGTGCGAGCTGATGTTCATATATGATAAGCTCTTTTCGGAGTTCGGTCACACCGTGGGACAGCTCCTTATTACCAAGAGCGATGTGGACGACCCCGAAAGATGCAGCAATCTTATAAATACCTTTGAAAAGCTCTTTGAGTTCGGGGCAATTCCGATTGTAAACGAAAACGACTCGGTCGCCGTTGACGAAATAGTTTTCGGCGACAACGACAATCTTTCCGCCACCGTCGCAAAACTCATCAAGGCGGACGCCCTTGTAATCCTCTCCGATATCGACGGTCTTTTCAGCGCTAACCCCTTGGAGGACGCCTCCGCTACGCTTATTCCCTGCGTTGACGAAATAGACGACGAAATCTTTTCCCTTGCGAGCGGAGCTGGCACAAACAGGGGAACGGGCGGCATGATTACCAAGCTACAGGCGGCAAAGACCGCTACCGAGGCGGGAATCACCACCGTTGTAATGAACGGCTACGACCCGACCGACATATATAAGCTTATAGACGGACACAGCGTCGGAACCCTTTTCAGATGCAAATAAAAGTATGAGGTGACTGACAATGAGCAATGCTGTTTTGGAAATTGGCAAAAAAGCCGCTGCGGCTAAAAGCAGCATAGCAAACGCCGGCTCTGCCGAAAAGGACAGGGCTTTAAGGCTTATTGCCGAGGCTTTGATACGCGACACCGACAAAATCCTTGCCGCGAACGAAAAGGATGTAAACGCGGCGAAAGAAAACGGTATGTCAAGCGCCTTAATAGACAGGCTAAGTCTCACCAAAGATAGGATTAAAGCAATAGCCGACGCGGTTTTGGAGATTATCAGCCTGCCCGACCCGGTGGGCAGGGTAGTATCCGGCTCCACCCGCCCAAACGGCATTAGAATCACTAAAGTGTCAGTCCCGCTGGGCGTTATTGCGGTTATTTACGAGGCAAGACCCAATGTCACCGCAGACGCCGCCGCCCTCTGCCTTAAATCTGGCAACGCCGTAATTCTCAGGGGCGGCAAAGAGGCTTTCAATTCCAACATGGAGATAGTAAACTCAATGCGCTCAGCCCTCTCTCAAACCTCCATCTCCCCCGACTGCGTTCAGTTTATAGAGGATACCTCCAGAGAATCCGCCACAGCTTTAATGCGGCTTAACGGCTATGTGGATGTCCTCATCCCCAGAGGCGGCTCGGGTCTTATTAAATCCGTCATAGAAAACTCCACTGTCCCCGTAATCGAAACGGGAACGGGCAACTGCCATGTCTATGTGGACAAATCCGCGGATATTGACATGGCGACAGGGATTGTCTTTAACGCAAAGACCTCAAGACCCTCAGTCTGCAACGCGGCTGAAAAGCTGCTGATTCATAAGGATATTGCCCAGACCGCTCTCCCCAAAATCTGCGAAAAGCTCAAAGAAAAGAATGTGGAAATCAGAGCGGACGAGAGCGCGCTGAAACTTATACCCGACGCAAAGCCCGCCACTGACGAAGATTGGGACACAGAGTATCTTGATTATATAATTGCGGTAAAAGCTGTTAATGATATAGATGAGGCAATAAAGCACATCAATACTCACGGCACAAAGCACAGCGAGGCGATTGTGACCGAGAGCTTTGCCGCGGCCGAAAAGTTCTGTGCCGAGGTTGACGCAGCCGCCGTATATGTAAACGCCAGCACAAGATTTACCGACGGCGGAGAGTTCGGTTTCGGAGCGGAAATCGGCATATCGACCCAAAAGCTCCATGCAAGAGGCCCCGTGGGTCTGCCTGAGCTTACCTCTTACAAGTATGTCGTAAGAGGCGAGGGACAAATAAGATAAGACAGGAAGTCTAAGTATGGACGAAAAAGAAAAGAACATCACCCCTGAAAACAATAGCGCGAATACGGAAAAAGACCCTCTTGAGGAAATACTGGAAAGCCTCGGTCTGTCAAGAAAAACGACCGACGGCAAGCCCTCTTATTTTTCCGAAAAGAAAGCTGCGGAGCCGACTGAGCCCGCAAAGCCTACTGTAGAGGAGAAAAAGGAAGAAATAAAGGAAGAACCGGCGGCAGCGGAGCCTAAAAAGGAAAAAGCCGATGAGAAAAAGCCCGCACAGGATTTGAGCCGCTATGAGCAAAAGCCGAAGGTTCAGGAATTCCACTCCGCAAAGGATAAAAAAGAGCCCGCCGCCATGCGCAGGAATGTGGCGTTTTTCTTCGGCGTGCTTATAGTCCTTTTCTCCCTGTTCGGCTTTTACAACGCGGCTAAGCTCGCTGTCGGCGGCATAGTATCACTCTTTGACAACAGCGACAAAATCGCTATGTATAACGAGTTTTTGGTGCCCGTCGTGGCAAACGACCCAGAGCCCTTTGACGACATTGCGATGGCCAACAGCGCCGACCTTATTGACATTAGCCTATGGGCTATTCTCAAAGGCGACCTTACCCCCGACCAGTATGAGTACAGGGACGGCTTTATGATTATCCCCGCCGCCGATGTGGAAAAGCGCTTTGCCGCCCTTTTCGGCACCGAGGTAAAACCCGTTCACCAGACCATAACAAACTTCGGCTACGAGTTTGTCTACGACAAGGCGGACGCGGTTTATAAAATCCCCCTCACGGGCATGTCGCCCATCTACAGCCCCAGAGTAACCGACATAGAAAAGAAGAGCAGCTCCGTCATTCTCACCGTAGCTTATATCGGCGGTGAGAGCTGGACTCAGGACAAACAGGGCAATTTCATACCCGCGGAACCCGACAAATATATGAGCATTACTCTCCGTGAGGTAAACGGGGAATATCATATCAGCGCTATTCAGGCAAAGAACGCGCCCGAAACCGCCGCGACCTTGCCCTCCAGAACCGAAACTCAGGCACCCCAGCCCGTAACCACCACAGAAGCATCGGCGCCCGAGAACGAGGCTCAGGATACCTCGGAGGAATCCGAAACGTCGGAGAACACAGCAGAATAAACATACAAAAATTTGCGCTTCAAATGCGCCTCAAACATAAGGAAGGCTTTTCCGCATATAATTTTTTGAGGTGATGTTTTTGAAGCGCAGGATTGTTATAATACTCTTTTCTCTCGCCGCCTTGGCAGCCTTTTTCGCCCTGTCGGTATTTATCTACTATCAGAGCGGCAAGCTGGGCATACCCGTAAGCGCGGACGGCTCAGAGCCTATAATCATAGTTGACGCGGGGCACGGCGGCTTTGACGGGGGAGCCGTTGCGGATGACGGAACCGTGGAAAAGGACCTTAATCTGCAAATAGCGTTAAAACTTAATGATATATTAAGAATGGCGGGCTACAAGACTATACTCACCCGCACAGACGATACCCCCACCAGCGACCCCGACGCAAAGACCATAAGAGAGAAAAAGCATACCGACCTTGTTAACAGGATGAAGCTTATAGAGGAAACGCCCAACGCGTATTTTGTAAGCATACACCAAAATATGTTCGGCGTGTCCTCCTACTGGGGTTCTCAGGTTTTCTATTCGGGCAATAACCCCGAAAGCGAAATCCTCGCAAAAAATGTCCAGCAAAGCATCAGAGAGCTTTTGCAGCCAAACAACAAACGGGAGATTAAAAAGTCGGGCAAGTCTATTTATCTTCTTTACTACGCCGAAAAGCCCGCTATTTTGATTGAGTGCGGCTTTATGTCAAACGGTCCGGAGCTTGCAAAGCTTAAAAACGAAGATTACCAAAAGAAATTAGCCTTCGCAATCTTCTGCGGAATCAACGAATATTTTAATTCCCCATAAATCGAAAGGATTTTGAAATGAGCCCAAAAAGCAAAACGGTTTATATTTGCTCAGAGTGCGCTTACGAATCCTCCAAATGGTACGGTCAGTGCCCAAGCTGCGGCGCGTGGAACACCATGACGGAGGAAGTAGTGGCGAGCGTAAAAAGCGCATCCGCCGCCCCCAAGGCTTCATCTGCCGTTAAGGCGGTTAATCTAATGGATGTGCGCACCGACACCGAGCAGAGGTTCAAAACAGGCTCACCCGAGCTGGACAGAGTGCTCGGCGGTGGGCTTGTAAAGGGCTCAGTTGTGCTTTTGTGCGGCGAGCCGGGTATAGGCAAGTCAACAATCCTGCTTCAAACCTGCGACTTTTTGGGCAGCAGATTCAATGTCCTTTATGTTGCGGGCGAGGAGTCCGTCAGCCAGATAAAACTCAGAGCCGACAGGCTCAAAGTCTTTGCGGACAAGCTCTATATAATAAACGAAACCGATACCCAGTCGGTTTGCGAATATATCCTAAGCGCAAAGCCGGATGTGGTCATAGTCGACTCAATTCAGACCATGTCCCTGCCCGAAATATCCTCAACCCCGGGAAGCGTCGTGCAGGTAAGAGAATCCGCTTCGTTTATCCAGCGCACCGCAAAGGCTTTGAATATCCCCGTCATTCTTGTGGGCCATGTTAACAAGGACGGCAATATTGCGGGCCCCAAGGTTTTAGAGCATATAGTGGACGCCGTCTTGCTCTTTGAGGGCGAGCGGAATATGTCATACAGAATCCTCAGAGCCGTAAAGAACCGCTACGGCTCCACAAATGAAATAGGCGTCTTTGAGATGGGAAACGAGGGACTTAAAGATGTGGTTAATCCCTCCCTTCTCTTTCTCTCAGGCAGACCCGAAAACGCGTCGGGCACCTGCATTGCCTGCATTATGGAAGGCACAAGGCCAATACTTGCCGAAGTTCAGGGGCTTATAGCAAAATCCGCCTACGGCACACCCAGAAGGATGGCAACAGGCTTTGACTACAACCGAATGTCAATGATAATCGCCGTAATGGAAAAAAGGGTAGGCCTGAATTTCGGCGAATGCGACAGCTACATAAATGTGGCGGGCGGCATCAGAATATATGACACCTCCGCCGATTTGCCCGTAGCCCTATCTCTTGTTTCGGGCTTTAAAAATGTGGTTATAAATCATGACCTTGTCGCCTTTGGAGAAATAGGTCTTGCGGGCGAGGTGCGCTCGGTGCAGTTCTGTGAAAAGCGGGTAATTGAGGCAATGCGTTTAGGCTTCAGGCACTGCATCGTGCCGTATCACAACGCCGTTTCCCTGCCCGCGGAGCTTAAAAGGCAGATTAACATTATCCCTGTAAAAACAATAGCCGACGCTATCAAAGTGATTTCGTAACTATGCTATACTTTTCGGAAGTCCCAATCTTAAAGCCCAATCTGCCCGAGAGTAAAGTAAAAAAGGTTTTGGCGGGCGGCATTCCCCCGGAGGCGGAAAGGGAACTAAAACTCTTTGGCATTGAGATAATCAGCCCCGAACCGTGCTGCGATGTTTTAGAGCCTTTAAAGATGCACGCTGATATGCTCTGCCACATAGCACTCGACGGAAAAGTATTTATGTCGGAAGGGCAGGAGAGCCTTGAAAGGGCTCTGAGCGGCCTTGGCTTTAATATCAGCTTCGCAAAAGCGAAACTCGGCAGAGAATACCCCCTTGATGTACCGCTGAACGCGGCATTCATAGGCTCCGCGCTGATTTGCAGACCCTCAGCCGTTTTGCCCGAACTTCTAAATTACTATCGGGAGCTTGGAGTCAAAATCATTGAAACCCAGCAGGGCTATTCAAAGTGCTCCGTATCTATCGTCGCCGAAAACGCCATAATAACCGAGGACGAATCCATATATAAGGCATGCCTTAAAAACAATGTGGATGTCCTCCTTATAAAAAAAGGCTATGTAAATCTCCCAGGCTTTGACTGCGGCTTTATCGGCGGCGCGTCGGGTCTTATATCGAAAGACTGCCTCGCTTTTTGCGGCGGCATCGAAAATCACCCCTCATACAAGGAAATAAAAGCCTTTGCGGCGAATTACGGAGTAAGTCTTATTTCTTTAAGCCGCGAGGCTCTGTGCGATATAGGCGGCATTATAGCGCTTACAGAAATTAAAGGAAAGGATAATGAAAATGCTGGGAAAGAAAAATAAGGACACAGCCGCAAACATTTGCGGAATGGCAACTCTGGTTATTCTTTCGATTTCCATTATCATCGTGATGAAAAAGTATCAAAAGGACTAATTAATACCCCTCAAAATAAGGCGCAAAAAAAGCGGCATTTCACTGCCGCCGTTCTTTCTGCTTTTTAAATCGGAAGCAAAAAAAGCCCCCGTTTAAGGGGGCTTTAATTTATTGGTCCTAATCCAGATTTGCAGCGAGCCTGAGTATGAGCCTTGCGTCCTTAATATCAATCTTTCCGTCAAGGTTTACATCGGCATTCTGCTTTGCCAGAGCGGAGAGCTTGCTCTCTTTTTCAAGTTTAGCGGCAACTCTCAGTACTATTCTTGCGTCCGCTGCTGTGACCTTGCCGTCAAGGTTTACATCGCCGAGGAGATAGCCTTCCGGTCTGCTGTTTGATGAGGGAGTGTTCAGTTTCTGGGTAAACTTGTTGTATGACATAAACTGAGGATATTTTACGGAGCGCCATACATTCGGACTCTCAACTGTGGCAAGCCATGCGATAAAGTCGCTGCTGTTGCTGTCGTATCTGAAGCCGTTGTGCTTGAGATTCTTGATAAACCATGTGTTCTGAGGCAGAGCGCATGTGGATGCGTCAATCAGGCGGTCGCCCGATACATTGTCGTATCTGGTATCCACAATTTGAGCATTGCGCTTGCCGAGGAAATCGAAGATGTTAAGGTAAGCTGCGTTCAGCTCAAGGCAATCTGCGCCTGCGCTGGCGTAAACGGTGTCAACCATGCCGTCGCTCTGATTGATTGCGGAGTACTTTGTAATCGGGAAGTTCTGCAGATTGTATCCTGCCACGATAGCCACGCCCGCGCCGGATTGCTGGAGCTTCTTGAGCGTTTCGGGAGCGGCAACCTGAACCTCATGGTATGCGTCGATTTTCTGAAGGAGCTTGGGATTCATGGGGGAGAGCTGTGCATTTATAGTGGGGTCAAACTGCATGAACTGCTTTGCGTCCTCGAACTGGGCTGCGGGAACCATTGCCCAAAGACCGGGAACAGTCTTGAATATATCCTTTACATAAGAATACACTCTGGCTTTCCTCTGCAGGAGCGTGGAGGTGATGGTGGCTGTAAAGTGTGAAAGCTCCCACTCGGTATTGAGTATGTACTGTGTAAGCCACATTGCAAACTGAGCTATGTAATTCTCGGGCTGGTCGTTAACATATCTTACCAAAGCGCTGTCACGGACCATAATATTGCCCGTAAAAACATCGCCCACAAGACCGAGACCCTGGAAGTAGGAGTTTACCAGAACATAGTTCTTTATGTCGGCAAAGTTGTTTGCTTCCGCGTAATTGTGCAGATATACGCTTGAAACTATGCCGCCGAAGCCCTCCGCGACAAGTGTTACCTTGTTGACGCCCTTGAGGAACTTAACATCCTGTATGTACTGGTTCAGCTTCTCAGCGTTCTCGGCGGGGTCAAGTCTCCAGTCGTAGTTGAACGCGAATACATTCTCGTCGCCGATTCTGTCGGCAATCTTTCTGCCGATTCCGCCGTAGACTTTGTCCAGCACCTCAGCCTTATTCCTGTAGAAGTACATGGACGCGGGAGTGGTGGGCTTGTCCAGCCTGTAGCTGTAAGAACGAACGGTTGACAATTCAAAGGCGAGCGAGCCGTCGGGGTTTAAGGCAAGCGGTCTCATGGCGGCATTCAGCTCTGACATAAAGTTGTCGACCGCCATGTCGTGACGGCCCTCGGAGGACATGAAATATGAGCCTATAAATCTCCAAATGAGCTCGTTTATATCGTTATTCTCTTTGGGATACAGTATTTCAGACTGTGAATTGCTGACATCAGCAACAATTTCGTTAGCGATAATATCCGTTACCAAAATAACGGGTGTCTTGCTGCTGTCAGACGCCGCATACGCGGATAGAGGAATAATTGACAGCATCAATATGCAAAGCAGTACGGCAATTGATTTATATAAGAGGTTCTTTTTCATGCACATATTCCTCCTCATTCTATTGTTTACATTATATATCAGCGCCCTTCAGATTTCAACTGTTTATTTTTTATGTGCGCAAAATATTTCAAATAATGGAAAAGCCTCCGAAATTTAAACTTAACAAAAGCGAGTGCAGTAAAATTTCTACCCTGTCCCAAAAATTAACATATTGTTAACACTATTTTCAAAATACTGTGTTTTCCTCTTTTGTGGACATTGTTTGAATAAAATGTTATCAGCTTAAGCTTGAGTCCGGAATCTATACATTTTTTTTCTATAAACCGGCTATAATTCTTTTGCGGCTTCTAAGTCTATATAAAAATCGAAAAAGCGCAAATTACAGCGCGGGATTGCCGATTATGTAAATGTTGAAAAATGTCGAGCACAGTCGAATATGAAATTGGCATAAAATGGCATATTTTTTAGAAAATTATTGAAACTTGACTAATTATTACATAAATCTTAAAATTGACATAATTTAATTATGCAATTATGATAAATTGTGTTGACAATATATTGCGATATTGTTACAATAATTTTGCATTTGCTTAGGAAGGTAATTCCCTAAAGGTTATAATTTGGTGATTCGGGAATCTTCCGAAGAGAAAATAAAATGAAAAAACGACTATCGTTTGGGAGGCGGAGTTTCTTGGTTATCGAGTATATGACCCAAAACAAACCCGAGTACAACTGTTACGAGTACATGGAAAAATGGACCGAAACATTCGGTGAATACTGCGTCATCGAAAGATTCGGACAGGAAGTTTATCGTTCGGAGTTCCTTGATCAAATCAACAGAATGGCAGCTTATTTTGAGAACGAGCTGGGCTTAAAGCGCGGAGATGTTTACACCATCTTCCTGCCCACCATTCCCCAGAGCTTTGTTGCCTTCTACGCTCTGAACAAAATCGGCGTAATCATCAGCTTTGTTCACCCCCTTTCACCCCCAAAAACCTTGAAAGAGCTCATGATTGAAAGCGGCTCAAAGGGAATTATCCTCTTTGACATTCTCGCCAAAAAGTATGTCCCCGTTATAAATGAGCTTGGCGTTCCCGCTCTCGTATGCGGTCTGTCCGACTATGCGGCTCCTTTAAGAAAAGCAGGTCTTAAGGTTGCCGACGCCATCATGGGCAGGCATGTAAGAAAGCTTAAAAAATGGGATACATATAAGAACGCTATTTCCAAATATCCCCCGTCGAAGACAAAGCTTGACAACGGCACCGATGTCGCATTCTATCTCAACGGCGGCGGCACAACCGGCAAGAGCAAGACAATCAAGCTCTCATCCTATGCCATCAATGAGATAGTCGACAAGGTTATAAGAATCGACGGCGGCAGATATTCAATCGAAGCCCCCGGCATTGAGTCCACAATTGTCGTTCTGCCTCTCTTCCACGCCTTCGGTTTGGCTGTTGCGGTTCACATGCCCATTTGCCAGGGCGGCAGAATGCTCACCATGATGGACTTCAATCCCAAGAGATTCAACAGCATGATGCGCAAGAACCGCGTCATCTTCATAGTAGGCATCCCCGTCATGTTCAGAAAGCTTATGGCTGAAAAGAACTTCGACGGTCCGCATCTCAAGAATTTAAGATTCCTGTTCTGCGGCGGCGACGATGTTAACGAGATGTATCTCGACCAGTTCAACGCCTATCTTGAAAAGTGGGGCGCAAGTGGCAGACTGTTCAGAGGCTACGGCCTTACAGAGGTTGCTTCCGTATGCACCACCAACACATTCGAGAATTTCCGCCGTCATTCAATCGGCAAGCCTCTTGAGGGCATCACCGTTGAGATTTGGGACGACGAATGCAAGAAGGTTCCCAACGGCACTATCGGCGAAATCGTCATCTCCGGCTCAACCGTAATGGACGGCTATCTTGATAAGGACAGAACAGAGAACTTAGGCGTATACATCGACGAAAACGGCACCAGATGGGTACGCTCAGGCGACCTGGGATACATGGACGACGACGGATTTATCTTCTTCTCCGGCAGAAAGAAGAGAATCATCATCATCTCCGGCTACAATGTCTACCCGACCGATATTGAGCAGAAGGTTGAAGAGCTGCCCTTTATCAAAGAGGTCTGCGCCGTACAGGGCATCGTAGACTGCAAGCCGATAATCAGACTGTATGTATCCTTCAAGGGCGACAACTATGACGAGGAAGAGTACAAGCGCCAGATTTTCGAAAAGTGCGAAAAGACTCTGCCCGCGTACTCCCGCCCGCGTGAAATAGTCGTTATGAAAGAGCTGCCCAGAACACACATGAAGAAGATTGACTTCATGAGCCTTACAGAAACAATGCCTAAAGCCCAGTAAATAATGCATAAGGCGAAATCTGACGGAGCGCTGCTTTGGGAAGTTTATTTGGGGATGGTTCCGTTATATTAGCACCTCAGATTTGCGCCTGTGCAATAATAAAGAAAAACGGCAGAAGCAATTAGCTCTGCCGTTTTTTATTTTTTTCTTTCAGCCAAAGCCTTAACTGCCCTTTGCTTTCCCTCAGATGAAACCCTGTATGATTCCTTAATCTTGCCGACCGCCTTCTTTAAGGTGAAATCATCAAGCGTTGAAGCGCGGATATACTCCAAAGTCCTTTCCTCAAAATCGGGAAAACACATAGAGATTGCCCACGCCACGGCAAGGCGGGCATAAAGCTCTGGGCTCTTTAGAGCCTCAAAACGCTCAAAAACTCTGTCTATATACTCCTCGTTTATGAAAAAGCGGATAATAGAAACATAGCCAAAGCGGGCAAAAAATTCCTCAGAGCTTTCAGTGTACTCTTTAATTAAGTCCCACACTTTGGGCAGCTCTGCCTTGTCAAATTTTAATGAACTGCAAAAGCTGTCGCACACTGACCAGTTGTCTATATAGGGCACGAAATGGCGAATAAGTTTTAGCTTTTCCTCCAGACCGCATTTTACCGCGCCTATTGCCATGCCCTTCAGCATTGTCTCCTCAAAATATTCGCACTCATAGTCGTAAATAAAGGACAAAAGCTCAGAGCCAAGACCGTTTTTAACCATGGTCTTAGCCGTTTTTCTAAGCTGCGGGAGCCTGACGCCTATCATATTCGTGTTTTCCGGCAGCAGCTTTATAGAAAAGTTTTTGTAATCTTCATCCGCAAGAGAAAATAGATGTTTCCTTAGATTTTTCATACCTTCTCCTTTTGAAAATACCTTTGCTTTGTAAATACTTTGTAGAGTTTTAGCCCCAAAGCTCATATACATATTAAAACAGCGAATTTGGGGGGAAATATATGTTTGCGGTACTGGAATTGTACAAAGTGGGGAACAGCTTTAAAGAAAAGCTGAGAAAACGCTTCTTAAAGCCTTCAATCAGCGTAGACAGGCTGTCCATATACGACGGAATGCACTATTACATAATCAGAGCGCCCATAATCGACGGGGAAATCGACTGGAAAGGCATAGGGGAGGCGGCAGGAGGACATAAAAAAAGAATGCTCATCCCCCATGGCGTGGAAGTTCCCGAAGATTCAGGTATTGTAAGGTTCAAGCCGAGGGTATTTCAAAGAATCATCCTTTTCAATACGGCGGTAAGCCTTTTAGCCCTCAGCGACCTTATACCCTCCGAAACGGTCATATCGGTCATCGACTACGATATGCTGGACACAGAGAGAATCTACTCCCTTTTGCCCTACGCCTCTATTGTAAAGGTTGTAACCCGCGAAAGCAATATTGAAGCGTACAACTGTTTCTCCGACAATCTATATAATGAAACGGGCGCAAGGCTCATTGTAACCGACGATATCTCAGCGGTCAAAAACAGCAACCTGATTCTGACCGCCGAGGAGGTAGAGGACGAAAACCTTTCAAAATGCAGAGTTCTGTCCTTCTACCCCCTTAATAACACCCCGAAGGCTTTGTGCATAGGCTGCATTGAGCTGACACACAGCCTGAATCTGCCCTTTTATGAGGGCATACCCATGATAGATTTCCTCGGCGCCTTGTATGAGCTTTGCCCGCCATCGGAAAGACTCACGCCCATCAGAGCCAAAACGCTGATAACCGACCACTTTGAGCTGACCATTTTTTCGGCGGCAAATCTTTTAAGCAAAGATTTGGAGAATGAGCAGTAAAGGCAAATAAAAAAGCAGCAGTCAAACCTGCTGCTTTAAATATTTAATCTAAATTCAGAAACAAGGTTTCCCGAATTTAAGAAATCTTCATTCTCAGACGGAGCTTATCGCTGATCATTGCGATAAACTCTGAATTTGTTGGCTTACCCCTTGAGTTCTGAATGGTATAGCCAAAGTAAGAGCTCAGAATATCGACATCGCCTCTGTCCCAGGCAACTTCAATGGCATGGCGGATAGCTCTTTCTACTCTTGAAGAAGTCGTGGAGAACATTTTTGCGACAGTGGGATAAAGCAGCTTGGTAACAGAGTTCATTATTTCGGTGTCCTGAATGGAGAGCTTGATTGCCTCTCTTAAGTAATGGTAGCCCTTAATGTGGGCGGGAACGCCGATTTGATGCATTATGTCGGAAACTATAACATCCATGTCATGCTCAAGGTTTCTGCCGTTCGTGCGTGTGGTTGCTATGCCGTTTTTCTGCCAGCCGGTAAGCTGAGTGATTCTTTCGGCAACCATATCGATATCAAAGGGTTTGAGGAAGTAATAGTCGGCGCCGGCTGCCAGAACCTCTTTTTCAAATGTAGCGTTGTCAACGCTGGACATAAGGAAGATAAGAGGTCTCTTTGCGAGGCGCATGTTGTTCATTTGCTTCATGACGCCAAGAGCATCAAGATGAGGCATAAAAGTATCCATTAGAACCACATCTGGCTGTGTGCTCTTGATCGAGGCCAGCACCTCATTGCCGTTCTTTGCGGATAAAAATACATCAAAACCGTGTGATCTAAGCACGCTGCAACAAGCCTGTCCGAATTCCGCGGAATCGTCCGCGAGCAAAACCTTAATCTGTTTTGACATCAGTTTCTCATCCTTTCTCTATTAACCAGCCTTCAGCAGTTTCGAATAGACAATTGTAGAATTTTGCTATCTGCCTGTGCTCATTTCTCCCATATATTACCATAGGTTACGGCATATGGCAATAGCTGACAGCCTATTTTTTGTAAAAATTTACCATTATTTTTCTGTAAAATTCACGATTTTTCGTCAATCTACATATAGTTGTCTAAATTTACAATTTCCGCAAGATGTTGTTTTTTTCGCCCCTAAATCGCCTTGTTAAACACGATTTTCCAACCAAATACGCCGACAAAATACGCTATACACCAAAAAACATTTTTCGATTAAATTTTTCAAGCTGTCGGAAAATAAAGGATTTTGGGGCTGCGGGTCGATAATTTTTAAGTAAAAGAATTGAAAAATTTACCTGTTTTTATAAAATAGACTGTGTAAATCAAGGCTCATGCGACAGATGAAAAGACTGCGAATCAAAAAATTTGTGAATAAAGAGGTTAAGAAAATGAAAAAGCTAAAAATCGGACTTATCGGTATCGGCGGAATATGCAACGGAGTACACATTCCTGCATATTTACAGGACGAAAGAACAGAGGTTGTCGCTCTCTGCGACATAGTGCCCGAGAAAACAGCCAAGGCTAAAAAGGAATTCTTCCCCAACGCAAAGGAATATACCGACTTCAGAGAGCTTTTGAAGGACGACAGCATCGACGCCGTTGACATCTGCACCCCCAACTACCTCCATTCGATTATCGCCGTTGAGGCTCTTGAGAGGGGCAAGCATGTCTTTTGCGAAAAGCCCGACGCTGTGAGCGTCGGCGAGGTTCAAAGAATGAAGGCAGCCGCGGAAAAGAGCGGCAAGGTGCTCATGGTAATGAGGAACAACCGCTTTATGCACATCTCAAAGCTCGCCAAGCAGTTCGTTGAAGAGGGCAGGATGGGCGAAATCTACGCCGGCCGCTGCGGCTGGATAAGACGCAGAGGAATTCCAGGCAAGGGCGGATGGTTCACCACTAAGGAAATGTCCGGCGGCGGTCCTTTAATCGACCTCGGAGTTCACATGATTGACCTTGCAATCTGGCTCATGGGCAATCCCACTCCCGTTGCCGTTTCGGGCGCTACATACAGAAAGTTTGCCGACAGCGATATAAGCGACAGCCCCAACTCCAAGTTCGGAGAAACCAAGGAGGGCGGCACCTTCGATGTTGAGGACCTCGCCATGGGCTTTATAAGGTTCGACAACGGCGCCGTGCTCCAGATTGAGTTCAGCTGGGCATCCAATATCGAAAAGGAGACCCGTTTTGTGGAGCTGCGCGGCACTGAGGCGGGACTCAGCCTTGACCCCGAAAAGCTCAGGCTCTTCTATGAGAAGGACGGCAAGCTGATAAACAAGACCTTCAAAAAGGTCATAGGCAAAGGCAAGGACGGTCACGCGGGCAATATCGAGAACTTTGTTGATGTAGTGCTGGGTCAGGCAGAGCCAGTATTCGTTCCCCAGCAGGGCGTGGACATGATAAAGATTCTCACCGCCATTTATGAGTCCGCCGAAAAGGGCAGGGAAGTCGTCCTTAAATAATAAGCTTAATTCAGAGTAAGTACTTTATGTACTTGCTCTTTAATTTAACCAATAAAAGTGATACCAAGCTGAAAATTTTTAGATATTTTATCACATAAATTCTGCCAATTCAATACTTCCGCAAAGAAATTAGTCGTTTTTTGTCGATTATTATTCGGGTTTAAAGCAAAAAGTGGGCAAAATAGAATCAGCGGCTTCTTTTTGCGGCAACGAAATATATATGGACAAATTCCGAAACATTGTATATTATATTTAACAAAGACAGTCCGTAAGATATATTTTCTCAGTTTGCACAGCTTAGAGGCATTAAAACAACGGCTCTCTGTGCTAAATTCACTAATTTGCAATTTTTGCAAAAATGTATTGACTTTAGCGATTTTAAGTGCTAAAGTTATTACAAATTTACAGGAGAGGTATATAGCGTGAACAAAAACATTTTCACAGCATACGCATATTACTTTTACGGCTTTGCTTACTTTTGGAGCAGGGCTTGTTTTGCTGTGAAAAGTTTTCTGTTGAGCGCGTAAAGTAATCGCCTTATATCAACGGCTTCGCAGTAAAACAAGCTGCGAAGCCGATTTTTTATAACTATTTTCAGAAAAGGAGATTTGCTATGGTTATTCTGCTTAAAAAATCCTACGATAAAGCCCAGCTTGACTCGCTCATCGCTTGGCTTAAATCTAAGAACTTCGAATGTCATTTAAGCGAGGGCACAAGCAAGACAATTCTGGGACTCATCGGCGACACATCCACTCTGGACATTGATTTGCTCAAGGCTATGGACATTGTTGAGGATGTAAAGAGAATTATCGAGCCCTACAAGAATGTAAACCGCAGATTCCACCCCGACGACACTGTCATAGAGGTGGGCGGCACCAAAATCGGCGGCGGAAACTTAGGTCTTATCGCAGGTCCCTGCTCCGTTGAGTCCACCGAGCAGATTGTGGAGATTGCAAAGAAAGTAAAGGCCGCGGGCGCCAACTTCCTCAGAGGCGGAGCATACAAGCCCAGGTCCTCACCCTACTCCTTCCAGGGTCTCCGTGACAAGGGCATTAAGATGCTGCTTGAAGCAAAGAAGGAGACGGGTCTGCCCATTGTAACAGAGATTATGGACATCTCACAGCTTGAGCACTTTGAGGAAATAGATGTAATTCAGGTCGGCACGAGAAATATGCAGAACTTCGAGCTTCTGAAAGAGCTGGGCAAAATCAGAAAGCCCATAGTCCTTAAAAGAGGTATGTCCGCAACCTTTGAGGAACTGCTCATGAGCGCTGAATACATCTCCGCCGGCGGCAATACCCAGATTATCCTCTGCGAAAGAGGCATTAGAACCTTTGAGCCGGCAACAAGAAACACCCTTGACATCTCCGCCGTGCCCCTTCTCAAAAAACTGTCCCACCTGCCTGTCATAGTCGACCCCAGCCACGCAACGGGCAAGTCCTCACTTGTAAAGTCCATGTCACTTGCGGCAGCCGCAGCGGGCGCCGACGGAATTATGATAGAGGTCCACAACGACCCGCCGAACGCATGGTCGGACGGACAGCAGTCCATCACTCCCGATGAGTTTAAAGATACGGTCGACGCGGTCAAGAAAATCTGGAGCTTCTGCTACGGAGTTGTAAACGAAAAGAAAGACTGACCCGAGGTGATATTTTGAAGATAGGAATAGTCGGGCTGGGGCTTATCGGAGGCTCCTTTGCCAAAGCGATAAAAGCCCGCACCGAGCATACCGTTCTCGGAGCGGATATTGATAAAGAAATCCTGTCAAAGGCTATGGATGACGGGGCGGTGGACTTTGAGCTAAAAGACGGCGACTTAAAGGACTGCGATTTGCTCCTTATAGCCCTTTACCCCGCGGCCATCATTTCCTACCTTGAGGAAAAGGCGCGCCTTTTCAGCAAAAAAGGATTTGTTATTGACCTTTGCGGAGTAAAAAGGCATATTTGTAAAAAAGGGCAAATGCTCGCTAAAGAGCACGGCTTTAACTTTATCGGCGGTCATCCCATGGCGGGCAGGGAGGTTTTCGGCTACTCAGCCGCAATAGAGAACCTTTTTGACGGAGCCTCCATGATACTTGTGCCCGAGCCCGAGCGGACTGTTCCCGACTTTATTAAGGAGTTTTTCCTGTCAGTTGGTTTTACCCATATTCAGATTTCAACTCCTGAGCACCATGACGAGGTAATCGCCTGCACATCACAGCTTGCCCATGTGGTGTCAAGCGCCTATGTAAAGACCCCCGTTGCTCCTGATTTTTACGGTTTTTCCGCGGGCAGCTTTAAGGACATGACAAGGGTCGCCTACATGAACGAGAAGGTCTGGACAGAGCTTTTTTTAAACAATGCCGATATGCTGAAACTGGAGATTGACAGCCTTGTAAACGAGCTTAAAAAATACTCCGACGCCCTTGAAAGGCGGGACGAAAAGGAAATCATGCGGCTTATAAAAGAGGGCACGGAAATAAAAGTTCGACTGAATCGGCTTGAAGAAATGCGAAAGACGGGAAGGCTTTAAAGGGGAGAAAGATTTGGCAGAAAGAGTAGTCAGAGTAAACGCTTCAAAAAGCTATGATGTAATAATCTCAAAGGGCAGTATAAATAAGGCGGGGGAGTATATAAAAAAGGTATTCCCGAGCCTTAAGAATGCGGTAATTGTTTCCGACGACAATGTATTCCCCCTATACGGGGAGGCGGTTAAGAAGACACTAAACGAAAACGAAATCCGCGCTCTCGAATTTGTGGTTCCCCACGGTGAGAAAAGCAAGGATATAACGGTTCTTTCTCAGCTCCTCGAATTCCTTGCCGAGAACAAAGTGGACAAGAAAAGCGTACTTTTGGCGCTGGGCGGGGGAGTTATAGGCGACCTTACGGGCTTTGCGGCATCGTGCTATCTCAGAGGCATCGAGTTTGTTCAAATTCCCACCACCCTCCTTGCCGCGGTTGACTCGTCCGTGGGCGGCAAGACAGCTGTAAATCTCAAAGCGGGAAAAAACCTTGCGGGAGCCTTCTGGCAGCCCTCCCTTGTAATCTGCGACCCGGAAACCTTTAATACCTTGAGCCCCTCGGAGCTGGCAAACGGAATCAGCGAGAGCGTAAAATACGGTATTATCTGCGACAGACAGCTTTATGAGGATATTGAAACAAACGGCTTTACCGAGATAGAAAAGAAAATAGAGCGCTGCGTTTCGATTAAGCGTGACATTGTGGAGTCCGACGAGTTTGACAAGGGAAAAAGAAAGCTTTTAAATCTCGGTCACACCTTCGGTCACGCAATAGAAAAGTGCTCAAACTTTGAAATCCAGCACGGCGCGGCGGTGGCAATCGGAATGACCGCCGCGGCAAAGGTTTCAGAGAAACTAAACCTCTCTGAAGAAAAGCCGCATGACAGAATCAAATCGCTTCTCGAAAAGCTGAACCTCCCCACAGAATGCCCCTATTCTTATGAGGAGCTTTACGAGGCGGCTCTTTCCGACAAAAAAGTGGAGTCGGATAAAATCAGCCTTATACTTATAAGAAAAATCGGCGACAGCTTTATTTACAATGTTTCAATTAAAGAACTGAAAGATATTTTTTATATTGCCTTTGGCGGCTGAGAAAGGCAGGTTAAGATGGATATAAAAATCATTCCCCGCGCTCTTACGGGCAAGGTTAAGGCAATATCCTCAAAGTCCGACGCCCACCGCCTGTTCTTTGCGGCTGCGGCGGCGGAAGAAGAAACTAGCATTGTTATAAACGGCAAGGCTGGCGAGGATATTTTAGCCACGATAAACTGCCTTAAAGCCTTGGGGGCTGAAATACACGAGCGCAAAACGGATGCGGATGAAACCGAGTACACCGTCATTCCCGCAGGCAGAGTCGAAAGCGATATTCTCCCTACCCTTGACTGCGGCGAGAGCGGCTCCACCGCGAGGATGCTGTTGCCCCTTGCCACTTACATTTCTCCCAAGGGCTTTAAGATGACGGGCAGAGGCAGACTCCCCGAGCGTCCCATGACCCCGCTTATAGATGAGCTTATAAAAAAGGGCTGCGAGTTTACTTCAAAATCCATCCCCTTAGAGGTCAAAAACACCCCGGCGGGCGGCGTTTTCAAAATTGCGGGCAATATAAGCTCACAGTTTATTTCGGGTCTTTTGTTTCTCCTGCCCCTTCTGCCTGACGGCGGCATTATAGAAATTGACCCGCCCCTTCAGTCAGCGGGCTATGTGGATATGACCGTCAAAACCCTTTCCCTTTTCGGCGTTAAGGTTGAAAGAAACGATAACCGTATCACCGTAAAAGGCGGTCAGCGTTATATCTCTCCCCAAAAAGCCTATGCGGAGGGCGACTGGTCATCGGCCGCGTTCTGGCTTTGCGCCGCCGCGTTAAACGGCAGTATCACCGTAACGGGTCTTGACGCAGAATCGGCTCAAAAGGATAAATATGTCTTTGACATATTAAGCCGCATGGGAGCAAAGTGCAGCCAAACAGACGGGGAGTTTACTATAAGCGCGAATAGCCTTAAAGGTACGGAAATTGACGCCTCGGAAATCCCCGACCTTGTGCCAGTTTTGTCCGTAGTCTGCGCCGCCGCTGAGGGCGAAAGCGTTATCTTCAACGCGGGCAGGCTAAGACTTAAAGAGAGCGACAGAATCGAAAGCACTTGCACGATGCTGAAAAGTCTCGGAGCTGAGGTCACTTCCGACAATGACAGCATACGCATAATCGGCAAAAAGACTCTCAGCGGCGGAACTGTGGACAGCTTTAACGACCACAGAATCGCCATGTCGGCGGCGGTAGCGTCGGTTATTTGCGAAAACCCCGTAATTATCCTCGGCGCGGAGTGCTGCGCAAAATCATATCTTTCCTTCTTTGACGACTTTAATAAGCTCGGCGGAAAAACAGAAATTCTTTAATTTCGGAGGTAAATATGAATTCCGAATTCGGTGAAAGAATAAAGGTCAGCATATTCGGGCAGTCACACTCTCAGGCGATAGGCGCTGTGATTACCGGTCTGCCGGCGGGACTAAAGCTGGATACGGACTATATCGACAGCTTTATGAAAAGGCGGGCGCCGGGCAGAAATATTTACTCCACACAAAGAAAAGAGCCCGACAAGCCGAGCGTTGTCAGCGGTCTTGCGGGCGGCTATACAACGGGCGACCCCTTGTGCGTAGTCATTAAAAACACGAACACCATAAGCTCCGACTACACAGGGTTTAAGGATACCCCAAGACCCTCCCATTCGGATTACCCCCTGTTTGTAAAAACGGGCGGCTATAACGACATAAGAGGAGGCGGGCACTCCTCGGGCAGGCTCACAGCCCCCTTGTGCTTTGCGGGAGCCATCGCCCTGCAGATATTAAAAAAATTCGGCATCGAAGTTGGCGCGCACATTTATTCCATAGGCGGCGCTGAGGACACACCCTTTGACATGACGGATATATCGCCTGAGCTTCTTGCGAAAGTCAAAGAAAAGGATTTCCCCACCATTAGCGACGACGCAGGTAAACTTATGCGCGTGGAGATTGAAAAAGCAAGGCTGGAGCTTGACTCAATCGGCGGAATTATAGAGTGCGCCGCGGTAAACCTCCCGGCGGGTCTCGGCAGCCCGATGTTCGACGGAGTTGAAAACAAAATCGCCGCAGCCGTTTTCGGAATCCCCGCAGTCAGGGGAATCGAATTCGGAGCGGGATTTAAAGCCTCAAAAATGCGGGGCAGCGAGCACAACGACCCCTATTTTATAAAGGACGGCAAAATCGCCACCAAGACAAACAACCACGGCGGCGCAATCGGCGGCATCACAACGGGCATGCCCCTTGTTTTCAGAGCGGCGATAAAGCCCACGCCGTCAATCTCAAAGGAGCAGGACACCGTTTCAATCAGCGAGATGGAGAATAAAAAGCTGGCAATTAAAGGCAGGCACGACCCCTGCATAGTCCCCAGAGCCGTCCCAGTTTTTGAGGCGGTCACAGCATTGGCAATTCTTGATTTAATGATAAATGAATACGGCTGCAGAAGCATAAGCGACAAAGTAAGAGAGTAAGGAGAGGGTAAAAATGAGTTTGAGTGAAATAAGAGAGAGGATAGACAAAATCGACGACCAATTGACGGCTCTTTTCGTGGAGAGAATGAATCTCGCGGCAGAGGTAGCCGAGGAGAAGAAAAAGAGCGGGCTCCCCGTTTACAGCCCCAAGCGTGAAAGGGAAATACTATCAAAAGTCACAAGCCAGATGCCCGACAATATAGCAATCTACGCAAAAAGCTTTTTCACCACCCTTTTTGATGTAAGCTCATCCTATCAGTCAAGGCTCATCGGCACAAAGTCCACCTTAAAGGAGCAAATCAAAAAGGCTGTTGAGGAAGGTCCCAAGGAGCTGCCCAAAAAGGCAATAGTCGCCTGCCAGGGAGTTGAGGGCTCATACTCACAGCAGGTTTGCGACAGGCTGTTTGCCCTGCCCTCAATTATGTACTTCACCAGCTTTGAAAGCGTTTTCAGAGCCGTAGAGCAAAATCTCTGCCAGTACGGAATTCTCCCCATAGAAAACAGCATCCACGGCTCCGTAACTCAGGTCTATGACCTTATGCACAAGTACAATTTCCATATAGTAAAGAGCGTAAAGCAAAAAATTCATCATACCCTGCTTGTAAACAAGGGAGCGAAACTCGAAGATATTAAGGAAATTTACTCCCACGAGCAGGCAATCGGTCAGTGCAGCGACTTTATAGCATCCTTAAAGGATGCAAAGGTAAACTATTCAGCCAATACAGCGATGGCCGCAAAATATGTTGCCGAGTCGGGAAGGACCGATATAGCCGCGATTTCCTCCGAAAACTGCGCTGATATTTACGGTCTTGAAGTCCTCAGCAGCGACATTCAAAACAGCAACAGCAACTACACCCGTTTTATTTGCATATCAAAAGACTTGCAAGTTCTGCCCGGTGCTGATAAAATTAGTCTAATGGCTACAACCGCGCACCGACCGGGTTCGCTTTACAGGCTTATTTCAAAGTTCGCCGTTATGGGCATAAACCTTACAAAGCTTGAAAGCCGCCCCATCCCCGGCAAGGACTTTGAATTCAAGTTCTATTTCGATATGGAGGCGTCGGTTTATAATGACGATGTTCTTGACCTTTTGGGAGAGCTGTCAAACGCTCCCGAAACCTTCTCCTTCCTCGGTGCGTACTCTGAAATGTCATAAGGATTGATACTAATGAAGTTCGGACTAATCGGCAAAAAGCTTGCCCACAGCTATTCGAAAATAATTCATGAGCATATGGGCTACCCCTACGATTTGATTGAGCTTGAAGAATCTGAGCTTAAGGAGTTTTTTGCGGCAAAAGATTTTGATGCGATTAATGTAACCATACCTTACAAAACAGATGTAATGCCCTATCTCCATGAGATATCCGAAAAAGCTCAGAAAATCGGCAGCGTAAACACTATAGTCAAAAAAAGCGGGGGCAGACTCGTAGGCTACAATACGGACTATGACGGCTTTGTGTATATGCTGAACAGAGCCGGAATCTCCGTCACGGGCAAAAAGGTGCTTATCCTCGGCAGCGGCGGCACCTCAAAAGCCGCTTTGGCAGTGTGTAATGACTTAAAAGCTAAAGAAATCATTATAATATCCAGAAGCGGCGAGAATAATTATGAGAATATAGAAAGACACGCCGACGCCGATGTGATAATCAACACAACCCCCGTGGGCATGTACCCCCACAACGGAAAAAGCCCCGTTAGTCTCGACATTTTCACAAAGCTCCAAGGCGTGGTTGATGTAATCTACAACCCCCTTAAAACCGAGCTTTTACTGCAGGCAGAAGAAAAGGGAATAAAGTTCACAAACGGTTTGCCCATGCTTTGCGCTCAGGCGGTTTACGCCGCGGACCACTTCTTTGAGGTATGCCCCGAAATCCGCCCGAAACTAACCTTTTCTGAAAAGGAACCATTGGAGGAAAGTATTATTAAAGAGATTGAAAAGCTTTGCACAAACATCATATTTATCGGAATGCCCGGCTGCGGCAAAAGCAGCATTGGCAAAGCGGTTGCGGAGATAGCGGGCAGGGAGTTTTACGATACCGACGCCATAGTTGAGGAAATCACCGGCATGAGCAATCAGGACTTCTTACACAAATACGGCGAGGCAGCCTTCAGAGAAAAGGAGGCGAAAATCGCTGAGGAAGTGGGCAAAAAGAGCGGCTCCGTTATCTCAACCGGCGGCGGCATAGTTAAGAATCCTCAAAATGTAAAGCATTTAAGGCAAAACGGAAAGCTGATTTTCATTGACAGGGAAATTGAAAAACTTAGTCTCGTCGGCAGACCGCTTTCAAAGGACCTGGCAACCTTAAAGCAGATGTATATTGAGCGACTGCCGCTTTACAAAGCCGCGGCAGACATGATTCTTTACAATGTGGGCACTGTTAAGTCCGCAGCAAGAGCAATAGTTGAAATGCTGGAATATTAAAAGCCGCTGAACCCTCAGCGGCTTTTTATATTAAAACTCCGTTTTCAATGAAAGATTTCAGAGCCGAATATCTTTTGCTCTGCTTGTCGTTGTTGACCATAGCCTCAAGTTTAGATTTCAGTCCCACTATCACAATCATTCTTTTCGCCCTTGTCACCGCGGTATATAAAAGATTGCGGTATAAAAGCTTTGCCGATGAATCTATAATGGGCAGAATGACCGTATCGTACTCGCTGCCCTGACTTTTGTGTACGGTTATCGCATAGGCAAGCTCAAGGTCGGAAAGCTTTTCGGCAGGATATAAAACCTCTTTGCCGTCAAAGTCGATTACCAAAACCCCTTCGGCGGGTTTTATTTTCTTAATAACGCCCAGGTCGCCGTTGAACACGCCCGTACCCTCGGAGAATCCGCTTGTCCACTCAAGGTTATAGTTGTTTTTCGTCTGCATAACCTTGTCGCCCTCGCGGAACACAAAGCCGCCGGATTTTATTTCGGCTTTGCTTAAATCCCTCGGATTCAGCCTTTCCTGAAGGAGTCTGTTTAGGTTCGCCGTGCCGCAGACCCCGTTTCTTGACGGGCAGAGAACCTGCAAATCCTCTATGGGAGAAATGCCGTACGCATCCGGCAGTCTTTCGCAGCAAAGCTCCCTTACCGTTCTTGCCGCAAGGTCGGCGCTTTTTCTTTCAAGGAAGAAAAAATCTCCCTCATTGCTTATTTCGGGCATCTCTCCTCTAATAATTCTGTGGGCGTTGGTGACAATGCGGCTTTTCTCCGCCTGCCTGAAGACTTGATTGAGCTTTATAACGGGTATCAGCCCGGAATCTATTAGGTCGTGCAGAACATTTCCCGCCCCGACCGGCGGGAGCTGGTCGGAGTCGCCCACCAAGATGAGCCTGCAGCCAAAGGGAACCGCCTCCAAAAGATTTGAAAAGAGGCTAATGTCAACCATTGAAAGCTCGTCGACTATAATCGCGTCGGCGTCTATGGGGTTCTGCAAATCCCTTCTGAAAACCGGTCTTTCCCCGTCGCCCCATTCCACTTCAAGGAGCCTGTGAATGGTCTTTGCCTCCATGCCCGTAACCTCGGTCATGCGCTTTGCCGCCCTTCCCGTGGGAGCGGCAAGGGCTATGTGAAGACCCCTCTTTTTAAATAGGCTGATAATGCCTTTCAGCGTCGTGGTCTTTCCCGTTCCGGGTCCGCCCGTCAGAATCATAACGCCTTTCATCGCCGCGGTTTCAAGAGCCTTTTTCTGCAGCTCCCCGTAGCTGATGCCGACGGCGGTTTCAATGCTTTCTATTTCCTCACGCAAAGCGCCCACGGAGCCGGGGGAGAATTTCATTAAAGCCAACAGACGCTCCGCCGCCTTCCTTTCCGCCCTATACATTTCAGGGAGGAATATAAAGAGTCTGCCGTCAATCTCGGCGGAGTAGAGAAGCTGATTTTCCAGCATTTCGTCTATGGCGATTTCTATAGCGTCGGTTCCCTCATTAAGGTAAGTGGCGGAAAGGGAAACTATTTTATCATAGGGCACGCATGTATGCCCGTTGCCCAAATTATGCCTCAGTATAAACTCAATACCCGCTCTGAGCCTGTGCTTGTTGTCGGGCTTTTCGGGCAGTTTCGCTGCTATTTCTTCCGCTCTTTCAAAAGTAAAACCGCTGAGTATAGAGCATAATATATATGGATTATTTTCCACCGCCGCCACAGCGGAGGGGCCGAGAATCTTGAAAATCTCTATGCACTCATGAGCTTTAAGCCCGTAGCCTTCAAGGGCAATCATAACCGTTCTGATTGCCATCTGGCTGTTGTATTCGTCCGAAATTCTTCTGGCCTTCTCAAGGGAAATGCCCCTTATCTGAGTCAGCCTCTCAGGCTCTTCTGAGAGTACCTTAAAGCTGTTTTCTCCGAACTGCTCAATTATTTTAAGTGCGGTTTTGGCTCCGATGCCCTTGATTGTGCCCGCCGAAAGATACCGTAAAAGCTGAGAGGCGGTTTCGGGCATCTTCCTTTCGATTTGACTCGCCTTAAACTGCCTTCCGAAAAGGGTATGGCTGTCCCAGGTGCCGTAAAGGCTGATTTCCTCGCCTGAAGAAAGCTCGGGCAGGGAACCGACGGCGGTTACAAGCTCACCGCCGCAGTTTAGCTCAATAACAGTAAAGCTGTTTTCCTCATTACGGAAAACAACCCTGTCCACTATGCCGCTGATTTTTTCTTTATAGTCCTGGCTATACATAAACACCCTAAATGTTTGACGCTGCCAAAAGCTCGTCCTGACTTAAAGCAAAACTGCTGGTTCTGAGAATATCGGCATTTCTGAGAGCGGCGCCTATACCCCTTGCTACGCAGTACTGGGGCTCGCCAGCGATATCCGTATCTATTCCCGTATGACGCTTGAACATCTCCGCCATGCCGTAAAGCAGGGAACCCCCGCCCGTTAAAGTCAGACCCGTATCCATAATGTCGCTCATAAGCTCGGGGGGAGTGCGCTCCAGCACCTGAAGGGTGCCCTGAAGAATATGGTCAAGCTCATCCTTTATTGCGTAATAAACCTCGGTAGAGTTTATTTCAAAGCTGAGCGGCATTCCCGACACAATGCTCTTGCCGTTCGCGACCATTGCGGTTTCTTCCTCTCTGAGAACCGCGCTGCCGATAGTGCATTTAATCTCCTCAGCGGTAAGGTAGCCCACCTCAATATCCCTTTCACGGCTTAGGTACCTTATTATAGCGTTGGTAATGCTGCCTCCCGCCGCCTTAACGGAGCTTGAAACCGCAATACTGCCCATGGTAATTACCGCCGTGTCGGTGGTTCCGCCGCCGATGTCCACAACAACGCTGCCTCTCGGCTTTTTTGTGCCGATTCCCGCGCCCAATGCCGCGGCAAGGGGCTCTTCAATAAGGCAGGCATTGCCGGCGCCCGCCGCCATAATTACATTGAGGATGGTTTTTTTCTCAAACCTTGTGACCGTGCTGGGAACGCAAACGGCAACAAAGGGTCTTAAAACCGCGCTCTTGCAGATTTTTTGTATATAGTACCTGAGCATCAGCTCAGTCAGCCGGAAGTCTGAGACGATTCCGTCCTTTAAAGGTCTTACCACATTAAGAGAACCGGGGACCCTGCCCGTCATTTTGAGAGCCGCGCCGCCCATGGCGACGGGCTTGCCCGTGAACGCGTCGCAAACAACGACAGAGGGCTCTGACAGTACAATGCCCTTGCCCTCAGCATAAGCTATTATTGAGTCTGTGCCCAGGTCAATGCCTATACGCATTCCGAGCAAAACTATTCCCCCAAAGAAACATAAAATTCTAAAAAAGTATACCACAATAAGAACTTTACTTCAATACGCCGATTTCCTTATATAACCGCAGAAAGAATTGGCGACTTGCTTTAATTTTGTATTTAAAGTAAACTAAATGTAGGAGGCGATGAATTGATTAGTATAGAAGTAATTGACAGAAAGCACTGCGAAGCTTTAAGCTTAATAGTTTCCACGGATACCGAGCTTGCGAGACATCTTTACGGGCAGGGCAAAGCTCCCGCCCCCACATCCGAATATGAGTTCTTTGAGCAGTGCAAAAGATGGGAGCACAAAAACGGCGGATTCTGCTATGCCGTTTTGCTTGACGGCGTCGCAATCGGAACCGCGTCATATGTCCCGATAAGGGGCGGCGAAACAGCCGGAGTGGGCTTTTATATTTCCAGCAAATACTGGGGCAAGGGATACGGCACCGAGCTTTTAAACGAGCTTAAAAACACTCTTAAAGAAAAGGGCTTTAAATACATCACGGGTAACATGCCCAAGAGCAATATTGCCTCAAAAAGAGTTTTCGAGAAGTGCGGAGCCAAATTTAAGGAATGCGGCGACAGAGTATATTCTGTAATAGAACTTCAGTAATTTCCCTTTCAACATTGCATTAATTTAAAAACAAGGGTATAATTGTATCGATATTTTTTAATCGATATTCTTTGCTTTGAAAGGTCGCGCCGAAAGGCGTTTTGTGTAATAAATTCTTAAGCTGACGCAAGGAGTTGTATTATGGGTAAGAAACTGAGTAAGGGCGCAAAAATCGCCCTTGCCGGCGCTGCGGGAGCAGGTCTTTTCTATTTTGCCGCGGGAGCCGGATTCTACGAAGCATTCCTGACAAGCAAAGCGGTACATAAAAAGAACAAACCCCATTTGCCCCCCGAGGCGGAAAAAGAAAGGTGCAGAGCCCTCGAAAAGTATGAAAACGCTTCCGAGTGGTACGCCGCCCAGGACGACAACGATTTGGAGCTTATATCTTTAAGGGGCGAAACAATCCGCGCAAGGTACATACCCGCTGAAGTAAACCGGCACAAATATTTAATCTGCATTCACGGCTACACAAGCTCGCCCTACCGCATGGCAGGTCCCGCGTATGAGTTTTACAAGAGGGGATTTAATGTTCTGATGCCCTATCTTGGCGGACATGGACTGAGTGACAGGAAAACCGTTTCAATGGGCTATCACGACAGACTTGACATTGTCGACTGGATAAACTATCTCGTCACCTTTGATGAGGATGCTGAGATAGTATTGTACGGCGTATCCATGGGCGCCGCCACAACCCTTATGACCACGGGAGAGGATTTGCCCGACAATGTAAAGTGCGCCATTTCCGACTGCGGATTTACCACAGCGTGGGAGGAGTTTATGGTGCAATGCAAGAATGTCGTGCATCTCCCGCCCTTCCCCTTCCTCTACGCCCTTCGCAGATACGCAATTATCAGGGACGGCTTCGACCCGAGAAAATGCTCGCCCCTTGACTGCGTTCAGAGGTCAAAAACACCCACCCTCTTTATCCACGGCGACAAGGATGAGTTCGTGCCCTTCTGGATGCTGGATGTCCTCTACGACAACGCCGTCTGCGAAAAGGAAAGGCTGGTAGTAGAGGGAGCGGTACACGCAAACTCCGATGAGGTAAACCCCGAGCTGTACTGGAAAACCGTATTCTCGTTTGTGGATAAGTATCTTACCCCCGCCATGGCAGAGGAAAGCGTGGCATAAATTAAATAATCAAGGGAGCCTACCGGCTCCCTTTTTGCTTTAGTGATTTACACAAAGAAAAATTTATGATAAACTCAAATGCAGTAATAAAAGCTCAGGTTAAGGGGTGTTTTAATGGACTTTAAAGACAGGATATACTCCGTAGCGGAAATAGTGGGCATCAGCAGCATGGGTGAGAAAATCCCCGCCGCCGCCGGCAGAATCTCCACTCTTGAGGGGGATACCCACGAAATACTCGAAAAATCCCAGGACGCGGAAAAGAACGCAAATCTAATAAAGAAGGTTACCCGTTCTAACCACACCTCAATACTTGAGCACACAGTGTATAACATTGCCTTCAGAAATGTGTCCATCCTGGCGGAGCAGTTTATGATAGAGTTCCGCCTTGCCTCCTTTACGGTAAAGTCAAGAAGGTATGTAAATTTCGGCTCCATGGGCTTTTATGTTCCCGAGCTAGACGGCGACATCTGTCAGGATGAGTTCAAAAAGAGTGTCAGAGCCTGCCTTGAGGATTACAACGCTCTCTTAGACAGGGGCATCCCCAAAGAGGACGCAAGGTTCATTTTGCCCTACTGCGTTTTCAGCAACTTCTACTGCACAGTAAACGCAAGAGAGCTTTTGAATATCATCAGAAGCGCCCTTTACGGCAGAGGAAGGCTCTATCCAGAAATTAAGAGCCTCGGCGAGCAGCTGATGGCACAAATCGCCCAAATGACCCCCGGTATCGCAGCGTCCCTTTCCGACTCTAGACCCGAACTCAGCGACAGGCTCAGCCTCAGCTACCTGTTTAAAGCAAAAGAGGGCACAAACGAAAGACCTAAAAACGCCAACGAAAAAAGCGTGGAGCTTATCTCATACACGAGCGACGCGGAAAAAACCGTCGCTAAGGCAGCTCTCACAGCATCTACCCAATATCCTTTAAGCGAAATAGAAAAGCTCCTTGAGGACGATGGCAACCTTACCACAGTGCTGGACAAGGTTATCGCATGCTCCCGCCCCCGCTCCCTTGAGGCCGCGGTCTACACCTTCAGAATAAACGGCGTTTCCCTCTCTGAGATTACCCACTTTGCCCGTCACAGAATGCAGTCAATCGAGATTCCCTCCTACACCTTAATTGACGGCAAACGCTATGTAATCCCCGAAACCGTAAAGAAGGACCCCGTAGCCCTTGAGATTTATATAAACGCCTTTGAAAGAATGGACGAGGTGCATAAAAAGCTAAAGAACGCGGGTATGCCCGAGGAGGAGCTTGTTTACCTCAGACTTTCGGGAAGCAAGCTGGACATAATGGTCACCATGAACGCAAGGGAGCTGCTGCTGTTCTTCAGACTCAGAACCTGCACAAGAGCACAGTGGGAAATCCGCGGTCACGCCATTGAGATGCTGAGGATACTCAGAGAAGTCTCCCCCGGCATCTTCAACCGTTTCGGTCCCAGCTGCTTTGTTTCAAAATGCACCGAGGGGACGCTCACCTGCGGCAGGATGGACGATATGAAAAAAATCTTCGACCCCATGAATAAAAGCCTCAGCGAAGATGTATTAAAGGAGCAAACCGCCTAAAGTTTGGTTTACGGCTTTAAAAAGGCACCAATAATTAGTTAAGAGAATATTCATTATTAGTTTCTTGTAATAAGTTTGCTTTTACTGTATACTGTAATTTAACACAAACGGCACATAGGTGTTGCTAATTTAAAAGGAGTTGACCTGATGGCAAGAATAGATGTTGATTTCACTGGCGGCGGCAAGAAGAATGTGGTTAAAGAAACCGTCATTCCGCCCGAAAGAGCAGGACTTAAGACATTTATAAATATCCTTGTGACAATTCTTACGGCGGTTATCGCTTTCTACTTCATGCTCCCGCCCGTAAACTTCAAGGCTCCCGAGTTTTACCTCTATCTGCTTATTGTCTTTGGCTCTTATATCGCAAGCTCCGCTATTACTTCAAAGGCGATTGTAAGACCCGAATATATGCCCTATGTTAAGCGCAATTCGCTTGTGCCCATTATCCTGATTGTTGTTGTGGGCGTCATATTCGCAGGCGGATATATCTCCTCCGCCACCCTTTTCAGGGCAAAGGCGTACAGCAGGATACTCAAGATAGAAGAAACCGACTTTTCAAAGAGCGTTACAGTTATAGACAGCCTCAGCGGCTTTAAGAATGTCCCCATGATTGACGCCGCCGCGGCGGGCAAACTCGCTGACAAGACACTGGGCGACCTTTATCTTGAGTCCCTTGAGTCCCAGTTTGAGGTTGACTACGACTATTCCACCCAGATTAACTACAAGCAGAGCCCCGTCAGGGTATTCCCCTTAAGATACGGCGACATATTCAAATGGCTGTCCAACAGGGCAGAGGGTCTTCCCGGCTATATCATTGTGAACATGAATACCCAAAAGGCCGATATGGTTATGACTGAGGGCGGAATCAAGTATTCCCCTTCGGAGCATTTCGGAAGACTCTTAAAGCGTCATCTCAGATTCTCTTATCCCACCTACATTTTCGGTCAGCCCGCCCTTGAGATTAACGAGGACGGCAGACCCTACTGGATTTGCGAGAGAATGGACAAAAAGGTCGGTCTCCTCGGCGGCGACGATGTAGTCGGAGCGGTATTTGTTGACGCCATAAACGGCGAGCACAAGTATTACGACATTGAGGAAATCAAGAGCGGCGTCTCAAAGGACGGCGAAAACCTTTCATGGGTTGACCAGATTTACCCCGCCGACCTGCTTATGAAGCAGTACAACTTCTTCGGCAAGTTCTCAAACGGCTTCTTTAACTCCATCATCGGTCAGAGCGGCGTTAAGCTCACAACCGACGGCTACAACTATCTGGCGCTCCATGACGATGTCTATATGTATACGGGCGTAACCTCCGCTTCCTCCGACCAGTCGATAATCGGCTTTGCCCTTATCAACCAGAGAACCAAAGAGGCATTCTTCTACCAGACCTCAGGCGCTACCGAAAAGGCAGCTATGGAGTCCGCTGAAGGCGTCGTTTCCGACAAGGGCTGGAAGGCAACATTCCCGCTTCTTCTGAACCTTGACGGCGAGGCAACCTACTTCATGTCCCTTAAAGACAACAACAATGTTATCAAGAGCTACGCCATGGTTAATGTCAGCCAGTATTCCGACGCCGTAAGAAGCCCCAGTGACGACAACCCGGACCTTAAAGCCTGCATTACCGCATATGTAAGCAAGCTGGCAGCCAGGGGAGTGCATCTTAATATTGACCTTACCGGCACAGCGCCCGGCGGCTCATCCGGCGGCGACACCCCCACTCAGGAAACCAAGGAAGTTTCGGGCAGCATAGCTGAAATCAGACCCGCTGTCATAAGCGGCAACACCGTATACTTTATCAGGCTGCAGAATTCAAAGACCTACTACACAGCCTCAGCCGCGGATTTCGGCTCTCTCCCCGTAATCCTCAATGTGGGCGACTATGTAACAATTACGGTTCCCATGTCCGATGCGGGTATTGTTCAGGCTAAGGATATTAAGCTCTCAGTGCCTCAGACCGAACAGGCGGGGTAACTCTAATATAAATGAATATGAAAGAAAATCAGGGCAAATAAGCCCTGATTTTTGTTATTCTCAGTTAATCGCCCGATTTGCTGGCAAAAAGATGGACTTGCTAAAGAGGAAGTTATATAGTATAATCTGTTTGTAACTCTTTTGTAACCTTTTCATTTTTACAAGGAGAATAGACTCTTGAGCGGCGTATTAACAAGTTTTTACGACTATTTAGCCTCTCTTGGGCAGTATTGCGGAAGATATACATATCTGCTCTTTAAAGGCTTATTTACTATTATAAAAAAGCCCATAGTATTTATGTTTGCAGCCTTTGCCTCTCTTTACAGGGGCACTGCAGGCCTTGTTTTTCGTACCTTCAAAGCGGTACTGTCGGAAACTAAGCTCTTTGTAAAAGAGGTAAAGGATACTTCCGAGAGAATAAAGAATGATATTATAGCAAATCCCAAAAAAGCACCATCAATCATCTGGGGCTACATACTGAAGGCGATAATAAGGCACAGGGTCGTATTCAAATATTTCCTGAACCTTATTCTCCCCATTCTCGGTCTCCTTCTTCTCATTTACACCATAAACCACTGGAACAGGTCAATTTTTGCCCTTGAGATAAACATAAATGGCGAAACCATAGGCTATGTATCGGCGGAGAGCGTCTTTGTCGAGGCAAGGGACATAGCGAAGGACAGGCTGGGCATCAGCAGCGGTTTCTCCGCCATGTCCACCACGCAGCTCCTTGACGCGCCCGTTTATTCGCTTTCCTTAATAAAGATTAATCAGCTGACCGACGCAGACACAATAGCGGACAAGCTTATTGAGCGCTCCGCAAGCAATATCACAAACGCCTGCGGAATCTATATTAACGATGAATTCCTGTGCGCGGTCAAAAACGAAACCGACGCAAAGCGGGTATTTGACAGCCTGCTTGCCCCCTATGAGGAATCGGGCGAGTACGATGTGGTCAGCTTTGTGGAGAAAATCGACTATGTGCAGGGACTCTATCCCGATACAGAAGATATAATGTGGGACGCCGCAAGGCTTAAAGAGAAGCTCCAGTCCAAAAAGCAGGAGAGCCTTTACTACAAAATCGAGGAGGGAGATTTAGTTTCCACAATCGCCTCAAAGTTCGGCGTAACCTCCTCTCAGATAAGAAGGCTCAATCCCAACCTTGACGAAAAGCGCCTGAGAATAGGTCAGGAAATCCTTGTGTCCGAGGAAGTCCCGTTCATCAGGGTAAAGACCGCGAAAATCAAGGTCACAACCGAGGTTCTGCCCTATAAGACCGTTGAGGTTCTTACAGACGCCTACTATCAGGGCACCAAAAAGACCATCAGAGAGGGCGTTAACGGCACTCAGCAGGTCACAAGCCTTGTAACCTATATAAACGGAACCGAGTACTCCACCGAGGAAATCTCGAGAGTCACCATAAAAGAGCCCGTTGACAAGAGGGTTCAGGTAGGCACCAAGAAGTACAGCGGCTCATCGCCGTCATCGGGCGGCGGCAAGCCCACAAAGTATACGGGAGCAAAACTTACATGGCCCGTAATCGGCGCCTACTCCATAAGCTCCGGCTACGGCTACAGAAACCGCGCAATGCACAGAGGCGTTGACATCGTTGCCTCCGGCGGTTCCTCAAAGGGCAAGGTCATCGTTGCGGCAGCCTCCGGAACCGTCACAAAGGCAACCTACCATTCAAGCTGGGGCTACTATGTGATGATTGACCACGGCAACGGCCTGCAAACTCTGTACGCCCACTGCCTCAAGGGTTCGCTCATGGTAAGACCCGGACAAAGGGTCAGCGCGGGTCAGGCAATCGCAAGAGTCGGCAGCACGGGCAACTCCAGCGGATACCACCTGCACTTCGAGGTCTGGAGAAACGGCGCAAGAGTAAATCCCTTGCCATATCTCGGCAGATAATAAAAAAGGGGCATCTCAGGATGCCCCTTAAAAAATATTCCGTGAAAGAAAAACTTTTGATTTTTTCGGTGTATACTATATTAAAAAAGTGCTTGACTGAATGGGCAATACTGTGTTATAGTAACTATACCTCTGCGAGGTTTATTTTTTTGCGTTCATTTTTAAGCAGAGGGAGGCTAACAACCCTTCGAGCATTAATCGAAGCGGTTCCGAACTTTTAATGGAGGTGCCGTCATGAGAGTAAAGATTACTCTTGCCTGCACAGAGTGCAAGCAGCGCAATTACAACACAATGAAGAATAAGAAGAACACACCTGACAGGCTTGAAATGAATAAGTACTGCAGATTCTGCAGAAAGCACACTCTCCACAGGGAAACCAAATAAACCGGGAGGGAAGTTTAATGGCTGACGAGAAAAAGAAGGTCGATAAGACTTCTGAAAAGGAAGCTGCCAAGGCTAAAAAGAAGGCGGCCGAAGCTTTAATTAAAGAAAAGCGCAAGGAGCTCAAAAAGGCTCCCAAGGAAGGCAAGGAAGGCAATGTCCTTCAGCGCGCCGCCAAGGCAATCGCAAAATTCTTTAAGGATTTCAGAGGAACCGTAAAGAAAATAATCTGGCCGGACCGCAAGAGTGTTATTAAGAATACCCTTGTAGTTTTCGCAGTTGTGATTGTTGTCGGCATAGGCGTTTGGGTTGTTGACTTTGCTCTGTCCGAAAGCGTAAAGCTGGTTGGCCGCGCAGCTGAAGCTATCCAGCAGGACCGCGAGGAAACCGAAGAGGAAACAACCAAGGCAGAAACTACAACAAAGTCCCAGACCGAAGCCGAAACAACAACATCCGCAGCTGACGAAACAGGCACTACCGAAGGTACAACGGCTTAATGCCCTGCATTACGGCGCAGCTGCTGCAAAGACGAAAGGGGGCAAGTTAAGGGATGGCTGATGATTATAAGTGGTTCGTAATTCATACCTATTCAGGCTATGAGAACAAGGTTGCCGCAAATATTGAAAAGATAGTCGACAACCGTAAAATGCGCGATCAGATAGTCGAGGTCAGGGTTCCCACCGAGACCGTTACCGAAATAAAGGACGACAAAAAACGCGTTGTGGAGCGCAAGCGCTATCCCGGCTATGTTCTTGTAAAATTGGCGGTCTTTTACGACAATGTTACAAGAGAGCTTAAAATGACCGACGAAGCATGGTATCTTATCCGCAACACAAGAGGCGTTACAGGCTTTGTAGGTCCCGAAAGCAAGCCCATTCCTTTAAGTGAAAAGGAAGTGCAGGAGCTGGGCGTTGAGGTCCGCACGGTTGAGGTTGACTACGCGGTCGGCGATTTTGTCCGCATTATCGGCGGCTCCTTTGACGGATTTATGGGCACGGTTGAAAAGATTGAGCCCGAAAAAGACCTGGTAAGAGTCATTATTTCAATGATGGGCAGAGAAACGCCCATAGAGCTGGGTCTCGATCAGGTTGAAAGAGTCGTGTAGAGCAATAATGCTCAAAGATTTGTAAAGAATATCAGTATAAAAGCGGCTTTCGCTTTTTATAGCACGATGTCGTACGCACGGTTCGTGCGTGGGAGGAGTTTTATAGACTCCGCCACTACCACATTTTTTGGAGGTGCAGAATATGGCACAAAAAGTTATCGGTTATATCAAACTTCAAATCCCCGCCGGCAAAGCAACACCCGCACCGCCGGTAGGCCCTGCGCTCGGTCAGCACGGCGTAAACATCATGGCGTTTACAAAAGAGTTTAACGAGCGTACAAAGAACGACATGGGACTTATCGTTCCCGTTGTCATCACTGTTTATGCAGACCACTCCTTCTCATTCATCACAAAGACTCCGCCTGCAGCAGTTCTTATTAAAAAGGAATGCGGTATCGAAAAGGCATCTGGCGTTCCGAACAAGACCAAGGTAGCTAAGATAACAAAAGAGCAGATCAGGAAGATCGCCGAGTACAAGATGCCCGACCTTAACGCCGCAACAATCGAAGCGGCTATGAGTATGATTGCCGGAACGGCACGCAGCATGGGCATCGAAGTTGTCGACTGATGCTCCCATGTGGGAGGACAAATCCGATTTAACCACTTAAGGGAGGTAAATTAAATGAAACATGGCAAAAATTATGTAGAAGCTGCAAAGCTCATTGATAAAAGCCGTCTTTACGATTCGGAGGAAGCTCTCGAACTCGCTATAAAGACATCAAAGGCAAAGTTTGACGAAACCGTTGAGGTTCATGTAAGGCTCGGCGTTGACTCCAGACACGCAGACCAGCAGGTCAGAGGCGCCGTTGTTCTTCCCAACGGAACAGGTAAAAAGGTTCGCGTAGCCGTATTCGCAAAGGGCGACGCCGCCAAGGCCGCAGAAGCAGCAGGCGCAGAATATGTAGGCGCTGAGGACCTGGTTGCAAAAATCCAGAACGAAGGCTTTATGGATTTCGATATAGCAATCGCATCCCCCGATATGATGGGTCTCGTTGGCCGTCTCGGTAAGATTTTGGGTCCCCGCGGACTTATGCCCAGCCCCAAGGCAGGCACCGTTACACCCGATGTCGCAAGAGCTGTTAACGAAGCTAAGGCAGGTAAGATTGAGTACCGTCTTGACAAGACCAACATCATTCACTGCCCCATCGGCAAGGTTTCCTTCGGCAAGGAAAAGTTGGCAGAGAACTTCTATACACTCCTTGACGCTATAATCAAGGCTAAGCCCGCAGCCACAAAGGGTCAGTATATCCGTTCCTGCGTTGTTGCTACAACAATGGGCCCCGGAATCAAGATTAACCCCAACAGAGTTACAAAAGAGGCTTAATTCCGGCTTATAGTATAAGACTAAAGCGCATCTGCAAAGGCAGGTGCGTTTTTTGTTGTTAATTTATTATCGTTTCTTGACTGAAAAGCAAAATACACATAAAATTATAGGGTATATAAATACCAAAATCTCTTTCTTGTTCCAAAGCGCGCGAGTATGTTAAAATTCTAATGCTGCTCTTTGGCGCAAGAGTTTTTAGGAGAAAAAAATGAACTTTCCCGATTTACGGGCGGAGCGGTGGATAGACTACGAAAAAAATCCCATCATCGGCTATTTCCATGGCGAAAAGAGCCGATACGCCATCGGCGACCCGCAGATTCTAACGCCAGATGAGTTTGACGGCAAGTGGCACATGCTGTACCACGGCTTTTTTGATGACTATTTGCCCTACCTTTATCATGTGGTATCCGATGACGGCATCGAGTGGAGATTCCAAAAACGCTGGCAAATCAATGTTGGTCCCGTCTGCCTGTTTAAAGACAATGACCGCTTTATTCTCTACTCCTCAGAGGTTTCGTGGAGAGCTGTAAAGGCGGAGGGTCTGCCAAAAGATTATTACGGCAAAGGCACCGCTTATATAATTAGAGCAAGGACAAGCACCGACCTTGAGGAATGGTCCGAACCCATTGACATAATTATTCCCGAGTTTGACTGGGAAAAGACAGGACCCGAAGCCTGCGTCAGAAACCCCTGCATGGTAAGGCTCAAAGACGGCAGATATCGCCTTTACTACAGCGGCGGCTCCGTTCGCCTGCCGGTGTGCGGTTATCCCGAGCCCTACGCAATAGGCTATGCCGAAAGCGATTCCCCGCTATCGGGCTTTGTAAAGAGGGAACAGCCCATTTTGACTCCCGACGAAAATATACCCTACCGCAATTTCGGATGCGGCGGCATTAAGGTTTACGGCTGGGAGGATAAATTCCTTGCCCTCTATAACCCCATCTGCATGGATAAAGAAGGTTTGCCCCGCTCCGCGATAGCGGCCCTTGTTTCCGACGACGGCATAAATTTTGAGGAATACCCCCTCAACCCTATAATTTCTCCCGCCGCTGACGGGTGGAAAAAAGCCCTTGTGTATCAGCTTGATGTGGCTTTACATAACGGGGAAGTTAGAATTTACTACAACGCAAGGGACGAGTGGCTGGACGGCATAGAGAGAATCGGCATGAGCGCTATCTATAATCCTGAGCTTAAAATCCGCAAGCTTTATTAGTGTTTAAGCCCGAAAGGGCTTTCTTGTATTGAAATTCTGATACGGCGGATATTAGGGCAGATACATCTCAGGTGTCTGCCTTTTGTGATACATCGCCGCGATTTTGGAGGGATACTCTTGAAAATCAAACCCCAAATAGATTTTTCTGTTGTAGACGAGATAATCGGCAGGTACGAAAACCCGTCCGAATCCCTTATCTCTCTTCTTCAGGACATTCAGGAGGAGTACGGCTATTTGCCCACGGAGGTTATGGTAAGAATCAGCGAGCAGGCTGGTATACCTCTCAGCCGCCTTATGGGCGTTGCAACCTTCTACTCCCAGTTTAAACTGAACGCCCCCGGCAAGTACAAAGTGCTTGTCTGCATGGGCACAGCCTGCCATGTAAACAACGGCGAGCGCGTGGCGGACGCCGTCGCTAAGACTCTTGGCGTCAAAGAGGGCGAAACCACTGCCGACGGTCTTTTCTCCTGGGAAGAGGTCGCCTGCCTTGGCTGCTGCAGCCTTTCACCAGTAATGATGATAAACGGTCAGGTATACGGCAAGCTGGACGGCAAAAAGGTGGAGCAGGTTATTAACGATATTCGCAAAGCAGAGCTTGAAAGGGCTGGTCAATAAATGAGGTTTATGATAGGTTGCGGCAGCTGCGGCATAGCCGCCGGCGCCGAGGAAGTAGCAAAATCCGTTCGTGAAAGGCTGAGCGCCGAACACTCGGTTACAGTCGACCTTGTGGGCTGCAACGGCATGTGCTTTGCCGAGCCTTTAATGCAGGTAAAGGATGATGAGGGCAACGATTATTACTACGGCAGACTCACTGGTGAGAAGGCTGTAAAAATAGTTGACGCTTTCTTAAACGGAGAAATTCCCGAAGAAAACAAAATTGAAGGCGATGAGCTGAAGTTCCTTAAAGGACAGACCAGAATCGCCCTGAGGCACTGCGGAATTATTGACCCCGAAAGCATTGATTCATATATAGAGGCTGGCGGATACACAGCCTTTGACAAGATACTTAAAATGACCCCCGATGAGGTTATCGAGCAGATTAAGATATCCGGTCTCAGGGGCAGAGGCGGAGCAGGCTTCCCCACATGGTTTAAGTGGGAGGCTGCGAGGAAAGAAAACACAGAGGAAAAGTACATCGTCTGCAACGCCGACGAGGGCGACCCCGGCGCATTCATGGACAGGTCCGTTCTTGAAGGCGACCCCCACAGCGTCCTTGAGGGCATGATGGTCGCGGGCTACGCAATAGGCGCAAAGTGCGGCATCATCTATGTCCGCGCCGAGTACCCCCTCGCGGTCAAGCGATTGACTATTGCCATAAATCAGCTCAGAGAAAAGGGTCTTTTGGGCAAGAACATAAAGGGATCGGACTTCGAGTTCGACTTTAAGATAATGAAGGGCGCGGGTGCCTTTGTCTGCGGCGAGGAAACGGCTCTGCTTGCCTCCCTCGGCGGCGACAGGGGAATGCCCACACCCAAGCCTCCCTTCCCCGCTCAAAAGGGCTTCAGAAAGCAGCCCACGAACATAAACAATGTCGAAACCTTTGCCAATGTGCCTTGGATTATTGAGAACGGCGGAGAGGCTTTCGCCGCCATGGGCACCGAGGACAGCAAGGGCACAAAGGTCTTTGCCCTCGCAGGCAAGGTAAAGTACGGCGGACTGGTCGAAGTCCCCATGGGCATGACCATAAGGCAGATTGTGTTCGACATCTGCGGCGGCATCAAGAACGGCAAAAAAATCAAGGGAGTTCAAATCGGCGGTCCTTCAGGCGGCTGTTTGCCAGAGGAGCTGCTTGACACCCCCATCGACTATAAGAGCATAGGCGCAACGGGCGCCATCATGGGCTCGGGCGGACTTGTCGTTATGGATGAGGACACCTGCATGGTGGATATGGCAAGGTTCTTTATGGACTTTACCAGCAAGGAAAGCTGCGGCAAGTGCGTGCCCTGCAGAGTAGGCACCACCAGGATGCTCGAGATTCTTAACAGAATCGTAAAAGGCGAGGGCAGAGAGGGCGATATGGAGCTGCTCCAGAGCCTTGGCTCCAGCATCAGAGACTCCGCCCTTTGCGGACTGGGCAACTCCGCCCCCAATCCTGTTCTCACCACAATGAGATACTTTAAAGACGAATACACAGCGCATATAGAGGAAAAATGCTGCCCCTCTTTCAAATGCGCTTCGCTCATTAAATACGAGATTAATCCCGAAAAGTGCACAGGCTGCACCCTTTGCGGCAGAAAATGCCCCACAAAGGCAATCACAGGCAGCGTAAAGAATCCCCATGTAATCGACAAGGATAAGTGCATTGCCTGCGGCGAATGCGCCGCCTCGTGCAGATTCGGCGCGATATTCAAGGTCAGCGGGGAGGCAGTGAGGTATGAGTAATATGGTTAAAATAAAAGTCAACGGCAGGGAAGTGACGGCTGACTCCTCGCTCAACCTGCTTCAAAACCTTCTTAACAACGGCATCTTTGTGCCCAATCTCTGCTACAGAAAAGAGCTTGAGGCTTACGGCGGCTGCGGACTTTGCCTTGTGGAAATCAAAGGCTCTCCCAAGCTCGTCAGAGCCTGCAACGCTATGCCCGCGGAGGGTATGGAGATTGAAACCGACACCGACAGAATAAGGCAGAGCCGCAGGTTCACCCTTGCCCTTATTCTCTCCGACCACAAGGCGGACTGTATCGCCCCCTGCAAGAGGGCATGCCCCACCAATCAGGACGCTCAAGGCTATATCGGTCTTATCTCCGCAGGCAAGGACAGGGACGCCATGGCCCTTATCATGAGGGATAACCCCCTGCCCATGTCCATAGGCAGAGTATGCCCCCACCCCTGCGAATCCGCATGCCGCAGACAGCTGGCGGACGAGCCTATTTCAATCTGCCATCTTAAAAGATACGCAGCGGACAAAAACACAGACTATATTCCCGAATGCGCAGAGGACACAGGCAAGAGGGTAGCCGTTGTGGGCGCCGGTCCCGCGGGTCTTTCCGCCGCATATTTCTTAAGGCTCAAGGGTCACAAGGTCACCGTCTTTGAGGCTCAGGAAAAAGCGGGCGGCATGCTCCGCTACGGCATTCCGGCTTACAGACTCCCAAAAGATGTCCTCGACAAAGAGATAGAAAGAATTGAAAAAATGGGCGCCGAGTTTAAATACGGTCAAAAGCTCGGCAAAGATATAAGTCTTTCCTCCCTTAAAAAGGAATATGACGCCGTATTCCTCGCTGTGGGCGCATGGAAGAGCTCGTCACTCGGCTGCGACGGCGAGGACCATCCCAATGTCCTCGGCGGCATAGACTTCCTTTATAAAGCGGCAAACGGCGAGGAAGTAAAGCTGGGCAAGAGGGTAGCGGTAGTCGGCGGCGGCAACACCGCCATTGACGCCGCAAGAACAGCCCGCCGCCTTGGCGCAGAGGATGTAACCCTTATTTACAGAAGAACAAGAGCGGAAATGCCCGCCGAAAAGATAGAGATTGAAGAGGCTCAGGAGGAGGGCGTGAACTTCAAGTTCCTTGCGGTCCCCATAGCCGTTTGCGACGGCGAGAGCTGCGTGCTGCTGAATCTCCAGCAGATGACCCTTGGCGAGCCCGACGCGACAGGACGCTGCGCCCCCGTTCCGATTGAAGGCGCCGTCGATGTGGAGAGCTTCGATACCGTCATCGCCGCCATCGGTCAGAGAGTGCTTCTTGACGGTCTTGACGACATCAAGCTTACAAAGCGCGGCACAATCGAGGTTGACCCCGAAACTTACGCCACCAATATTGAAGGCGTGTTCGCCGGCGGCGACGCGGTAAACAGGGGTCCCGACATCGCGGTCTCCGCGATAGCCCACGGCAAAAACGCCGCGGCCGCTATCAACAGCTATCTTGAGGGCGAACTCAAGCCCGTACGCAAACCCTTCTATGTTGAGCGCAGGGATTTCACCGAAAAAGACCTGCCCGAAATAGAAAAGGAGCCGAGAGTAAAGGTCACCATCACTGAGCCCGAAAAGAGGGTAAACAATTTCAAGGAAATTGCTCCCTGCTATACAGAGGATGAGGCAATCAAAGAGGCGTCAAGATGCCTTGAGTGCGGCTGCTCCTATCTCTATGACTGCCGCCTGCTGCCTCTCCTTCAGGAGTACGACCCCGCAGGGCTCGGCATTAAGGGTACCATGCGTGATTCCAAGGTGGACAAGAGTCACCCCTTCATCTACAGGGACAACAAAAAGTGCATACTCTGCGGTCTGTGCATTAGGACCTGCGCCGAGCTTGTGGGCAAGAATGTCTACGGCTACAACGGCAGAGGCTTTGAAACAGAGCCCGAGTGCGCTTTCGGCATCGGACTCGGCGAGAGCCAGTGCATAACCTGCGGAGCCTGCGTCAGAGCATGCCCCACCGGCGCCATCCAGTCAAGGCTGCCCTTTGAAAAGACCCCCGCGCTCCAGTTCGAGACAAAGACCATGGAGTGCCCCTACTGCGAGAAGAAGTGCCTTCTCAGCGTAGATTACTTCGGCAGCCGCATCTTAAAGTCTAATCCCCTTGTCCCGCCCAAAGCCTGCAATGTGGGCAAATACCTCGTTCCTCTGTCGGTATATGAAAATCTCGACAAGCTCACAAAAGAGCAAAAAGAGGCCATTTACAGGCGCATTAAGGACGCCTCGGCAAAATTTGAGGGCGAGTTCCCCGCAGACTTTGAAGGTCTTATAAAGCTCATAAAGAAATAAATAAAAGCGCAGCCTTAAGCTGCGCTTTTTTGTTGTTGAATTATTTCCCCCGCCGTTATAAGATGAATACAGTACCTCATTATCTTTTAGGAGGAATGACCTTGAAGTATCTTACAAACACCGAAGGGGTTTTTGTATATCTGCCTATCTTGGTATCCTTGGTTGTCTCCCTCTTCGCCCTTGCTGTAAGGCTGCCCGTTGCAAACCTGCTTTTAAGGGTGGGTCTCGGAGGGCTCAGAAAAAAGAAACCCGAACGCTACAAAACCGTCAAAGCCGAGGCGAAAAGACCCCTTAGCCTTTTTGTCTCCGCAGTGCTCATTTACGCCTTCTACTCCCTCGGAAATACTGTTACAATCAGTATTTTGCCCGAGGACGAGCTGCCGAAGGTTTTAGTTTTCCTATACGGTCAGACAATTTACAGAATCCTCTCAACCATAGTTCTCATCAGCGCCTTCTGGCTCCTTTACAATGTGGTGGGCATCAGCATGGCGGCTCTGCTTTCCGTCAGCGAGTCAAAGGGCAGAAAGATAGACGCCAACGCCTCCAGCTATATCGCAAGCGGACTTAAAGTGCTTGTAGCGGTTTTCGGAGCGTATTTCGTGCTGACAAAGTGGGGAGTGGATGTTTCGGGACTTATAGCGGGTCTCGGCATCGGCGGTCTTGCCATGGCGCTCGCCGCAAAGGATACCGCCTCAAACCTTTTCAGCAGCATCTCAATAATGCTGGACAAGCCCTTTGAAATCGGCGACACAATTATAATCGGCGGCATTAAGGGCAAGGTCGTAAGTCTCGGACTTCGCAGCAGCAGGCTTGAAGCCCCCGACGGCTCGATTATAACATACCCCAACTCCAGCCTTGCCTCCGCAATTATCACCGACACATCCAAAAAGCAAAGCTCCAAAATAGAGATGAGCCTCTCGGTCGCTTTCAGCACCAGTACCGAAAAGCTGAGCGAGTTTATGGACGAGATAAGGCGGATTATCAGAGAAGACGAGGACACAACAGACACCGAGCCCATCGTCTACTTTAACTCATTCACCGCCTCCGCTATGCAGCTTTCAATCGTGTACGAGGTCTACCCCGAATTCGAGCGGGAGATAAGAGCTCGGCAGAATATCAATACCAAAGTAATTGAAGCCGCCGAAAAAATGGAAATAAAACTTGTATAAACGCAAAAAAATAAAGGGCAGAGATTTCTGCCCTTTTATTTGTTGATTATTATGAGCCGTATGTGCTGCTCATGTCCTCCTGAACCTGAGCCTTTACCTCTTTCTTGGCGTTGGAGCTTTCGATTCTCTTTTTCAGCTCCTCATAGAAGAGGTCCTCGTCAAGAGGCAGCTCAACGGGTCTGCCGAGCCAGGAGGAGAGGTAAGCAGCGTTTGAAATCATCAGGCTGTTAATGCCCTCAGAACCGTGAGCGTAAAGAGGATCGCCGCGGAGGATGTTTGCCGCGAAAGCGTTGAGAACGCCGGGATGATGTGTGCTCTCGCCTGTGATTTCAACATCAACATACTGACCCTTAAGTTTAGCAAAGCCCAGCTTTGCCTCATATGTAAACTTGGAAATGCTCTCGTCAAGAACATAGAGCTTAATCTCATTGTTCTCGCAAACGATTTTTGCCTTATCCATTGTGATTTCAAGCCTGTTGGTGCCGGGGCAGTCGCCTGTTGTAGCGATGAATACGCCAGTTGCTCCGTTGGGATACTCGGCGTAGATGGTTACATCGTCCTCAACCTCAATGTTGTGCCACTTGCCCTGATGGCATGTAGCCCAAATCTTGTTGGGCATACCGCAAATCCACTGCCAAAGGTCAAGGTTGTGGGGGCACTGGTTGATAAGAACGCCGCCGCCTTCGCCTGCCCATGTGGCTCTCCATCCGCCGGAATCATAGTAAGCCTGAGTGCGGAACCAGTCGGTGATTATCCAGTTAACTCTTCTAATCTCGCCGTATTCGCCGCTCTGTACCAACTCGCGCAGTTTTCTGTAAACCACATTGGTCCTCTGGTTGAACATGATTGCGAATGTACGGTCGGTCTGGGAGGCAACCTCAATCATCTCTCTGACCTGCTTTGTGTAAACGCCCGCGGGCTTTTCTGTCATGACATGAAGTCCTGCTTTGAGTGCCTCAATGGCAATGGGCGGATGGTCATAGTGAGGAGTTGCTATGACTATAGCTTCACACTTGCCGCTGTGTATAAGCTCGGAAGCGGTATTGAAAACGCTGATGTTCGGCAGCTGCTCTTTTGCCCATTCAAGCCTTTCGGGATTAATATCCGCAACGGCTGTGAGCTCAAGCTCGGGCAGTTTTCCCTCCATAAATGAGCGCATGTGCGAGGAACCCATGTTACCCACACCGATAATGCCGAAAGTTATTTTTCTTGACATAATCAGATCCCCTTTGCTTTTAATTAAACACGCAGAGTTTAAAGTCGCTGTAATTATACCACAGGGATTTTTTTCATTCAACAAAAAAAGGAGAATTAAAAGAATATTTGGGGCGATGAAAGCACATTTAGAGCGAATCCATAATATTTCGTGTTTGAATATATATTTTCGATACGGAAAAATGGAAATTTTGTTTTTGGTATTGCAGGCATATTGCAAAAATTTGTTATTAATATAAATTTTTATCAAAATACAAAAAAATCCTTGTAATGACATATCTTAAATGTTAATATCAAGATAGCAAAAATAGTACAAGCTATGAAAGAGAGGTGCTAATAATGGAGCAAATCATGGAGTACATCATGAGATTCTTCGAGATTTTAAGGGAGTTCCTCAAGCTGGTTGGCGTTGAGCTGCCCGATTTCTTCGACACAACCGAGGCCCCCGCAGAAGAAGACTAATTAGTTAAGCCCGAGAAGGTCACAGCAAAAGCTGTGGCCTTCTTTTTTTTATGCGGACATTCCTTTGCGTCGGCATGCTAGAGTTTCTAACGCAAAAAATCTCCGGGAGCTTGTCCCGGAGATTTAGGCTTTTTTATTCGGATTCGGATTCGCTTTCGGGGGCTGTGGTCTCCCAGCCGCTCCAGCCAAGGTATTGAAGCATAAACTTTTCAATCATTGAGATAGCCCATTGCAGCATTGCAATAATTGTGTAAAGTGACATACTACCCCTCCTTATCTTTGACAGTCCAAAATCATATTAGCACATCCATTAAATGATTACAATATACAAAATGTATTTTGTGAATATTTACGAAAGGGCAAGAAGCATGATTGCCGCAAAGCCTACAATCAGACCGAACCACTGCCGTTTTGTAAGTCTCTCTTTAAAAATGACGACGGATACGATTATTGTCGTATAAAGCGAGCAGCCGTTTAATACGGGGAAGAACACCGCGCTGTCCATAGTGCCCGCAAGGTAAGTGTTTATGATGTTGTTCACAACCGTCGTACTGCCGCAGATTAAAGAGAAAATGATAAGTACCCTTTTGAACAAATCGGATTTGCCCAGTCTTTTCTCCGGCGGGTTTTGCTTTTTGCGCCTTGACAGAATCCCGTAGGCGATAAAGGTTGCGATGGCGGATACTATAAAGGAAATCATTAAAAAAGCGTATGTTCCGCCGCCGTTTTCCCGCATATAAAACCTTTTCTGCATAACGCCGTACGAGCCGTTGATAAAAAGGGTAAGTATGCAGAAAAAGAGCCATTTGAGCGATGTCTTTTTCTCATCCGTCTTTTTGCGGTCAACTGCGAAAAATACGGAGACGAGTATCATCGCCATGCCAAGGTACTTAATAGGCTTTATGCTCTCATTCCAGAACAGCACGCCCGCGACGGAGGGTATGACCATAGCGAAGGCGGTAATGAGCGTGGTGTAGGAGAGTGGGCCGAACTTAAACGCCATCAAGGCGGTAAGCGAGCCGGCGGTAATCATTACGCCGTAGATTAAGCCAAAAACCAAAGTAAAGGAGTTTATCTCATTATTAGTGATAAGCGTAACTAAGCCTAAAAGTACCGATGCTACAACCGCGCAGAGAGAGTTGAAAATCATCAGGTCCGAAAGCTCGGTCACATGCTTTTTGCTGAACCTGCTTCTTGTGGACGAAAACAGTACGCCGCATGCCACCGACAAGGCAATCAATAAAAACTGTATTAAGGTCATGTTTTACCCTTTCGTCGCTGTTAATCAATGGGCATAGGGTACTTGCCGTCAAAGCAGGCGCAGCAAAGTCCCAAATTCTTGTTGCCTACCGCCGCGATAAGGTCCTCAATGCCAAGATAAGCGAGAGAATCCGCGCCAATCCTGCTTGCGATTTCCTCTGTGTCAAGATATGCTCCCACAAGGTTCTTTCTTGAGGGAGTATCAATGCCGAAGCGGCAGGCGAATTTAACGGGCGGGGAGGCGATTCTCATATGTATTTCTTTGGCTCCCGCGTTTCTCAGCATCTTAACTATATACATGCTGTTTGTGCCTCTGACTATGGAGTCGTCAACCAGCACTATTCTCTTATTCTCAACATTTTCGTGTATTGCGCAGAGCTTCATTCTAACGCTCTGCTCACGGTTCATCTGACCCTCCTGAATAAAGGTGCGTCCCGAATACGCGTTCTTTATAAGGCACTGACCGTAGGTAATGCCGCTTTCGTTAGCGTAGCCGATAGCGGCGGGGATGGCGGATTCGGGAACTCCCGACACAATATCCGCCTCTACGGGAGCGGTTTTGCACAGATGCCTTCCCATGCGGATTCTTGACTGATATACATTTACCCCGTCAATAACGCTGTCGTTGCGGGCAAAGTACACATACTCAAAAACGCAAAGGGCGGTTCTTTCCATAGGAGGAGTTTCGATGGAGGAAATTCCCGAGGAGGTGATTATAACAATCTCACCGGGCTTAATATCCCTTACAAATACTGCTCCTATAGCGTTAAAGGCGCAGCTTTCCGAAGCGAGGACATAAGAGTCGCCAAGTCTGCCGAGACACAAGGGGCGGATACCCCAGGGGTCCCTGACTCCTATCAGCTTTCCGGGACACATAAGCGTCAGAGCGTATGAGCCTCTGACCCTTTTTATAAGGTCCTTTATGCCCTCCTCAATGCCGTCACGGTTGCCCGCGATAATGTGCATTAAAGCCTCGCTGTCCACATTTGTCTGAAACAGAACGCCGTTCTTTTGCAGCTCTCGCCTAATTTCGTTGCCGTTCACAATGTGGCCGTTGTGAGCCATAGCGATGAAACCTTCGTATCCATGCATTACAAGGGGCTGAGTGTCAAGAACGGTCACACTTGAGCTTGTGGCGTAGCGGACATGTCCTATAAGTATTTCGTCATTTGCGTATTCGTCAAGAATCTGCTTTGTAAAAACCTCGTTTACAAGTCCTATGTTCTTATGGTGACGAACCTCGTTTCCCACAGCGCCTGCAAGACCCGCGCCGTCCTGACCCCTGTGCTGCATGGAGAAAAGGGACTGATAGGCAAGCTGTCCCACATCTTTTTCGCCGCGGTTAAAAAAGCCGAAAACGGCGCATTCCTCACCCAAAGAATACTTACTCTTATTCATTTCCAAGTACCCTTCTTGCTACCTCGATATATGCCTCTTCAACGCCGCCGAGGTCTCGTCTGAAACGGTCCTTGTCCAGCTTTTCCTTGGTATCTGTGTCCCAAAGCCTGCATGTATCGGGAGAAATCTCGTCAGCAAGAACAATTTCGCCCTCTTCCGTCTTTCCGAACTCCAGTTTAAAGTCAACCAGTATAAGGTTTGCTTTAAGGAATTCTCTCTTTAAAACCTCGTTTACCTTCATTGCCATGGACTCGATTTTTTCCAGCTCTTCTTTTGTGGTAAACTTTAAAGCTATTGCCTGGCTGTGATTTATCATCGGGTCGCCAAGGTCGTCGTTCTTATAGCTCAATTCAAATATAGGAGTGTCGAGAACAATACCTTCCTCAACGCCGAAACGCTTGCTGAGGCTGCCTGCGGTTATATTTCGGATAATAACCTCAAGGGGAACGATTTGAACCTTTTTAACAAGGGTTTCCCTGTCGCTGAGTTCCTCTGCATAGTGGGTGGGAACGCCCTCAGTTTCAAGAATTCTGAAAAAGTGGTTCGAAAGGCGGTTGTTAATAGCTCCCTTTCCCTGAATGCTGCCCTTTTTCAGTCCGTTGAAAGCCGTCGCGTCGTCCTTGTACTCCACTATGACAAGCTGAGGCTCATCTGTGGCAAAAACCTTCTTTGCCTTTCCTTCGTAAAGCATTGCGCCCTTTTGCATAAACATCCTCCTACAAAAATATTCCCGAGTATTCAGCTACATAAGGATTATACCTTATTAAGGTAATAATGTATATATGCTTTAAAGCGGTAAAAACGCAGAAAAAAAGCCCCTTAGAGCCTTCATTTTTATACATTTCCACCGCATTTTTACTTAATAGATAAATTGGCAGAAAAAGCTCGAATCGTGGAGATTGACTGCGAAAATCATAAGGCTTATAATTAATAAAAAGAGTTCCGAAACGGAGGATAATATGTCTAAAAATGTAGCGGTCATTTTGGCAGGCGGCAGCGGCAACAGATTCGGGGAGAGCATTCCAAAGCAGTTTTTGGAGGTAGAGGGCAAAACCATACTCGAGTATTCAATGCTCGCGCTTCAGCGTCACCCCGAAATCGATGAATTCTCCGTGGTGGTTTCGAGAGAGTATTTTGAAAAGGTAAAAAGCCTTGCCGAAAAAAATGGCTGCACCAAGTTCGGAAAAACAATAGCAGGCGGCAGCGAAAGGTATGAATCCTCCCTTAACGCCGTCAGAGCATACGAGGATACCCCCGATATAAATATCCTTTTGTGCGACAGCGCAAGACCCGTTTTAAGGCAGAGATACATTACCGAGGTTATAGAGGCTTTAAAGCACTATAACGCCGCAACCATAGCCGTTCCCGAAATTGACACAGTGCTGAGGGTCAATCCCGAAACCATGCTTATGACCCAAAGGCTTGACAGGAACGAAATATTCAGAGCCCACACGCCCCAGGGATTTAAATACGATGTTCTGAGAAAGGCTTATGAGATTGGTCTAAAAGACCCCGACTTTAACCCCACCGACGATACGGGCGTGATATTCAAATACCTGCCCGATGAAAAGGTATATATTATAAAAGGTGAGCACGACAATATTAAGCTGACATACAAGCAGGATTTGGAGATAATCAGAAAAGCTCTGAAATGTCTGGAGAATGAATAAAAAACCGCCTCAAAAGAGGCGGCTTTTTTCATTTCTTCTGATAAATCTTTACATAGTCCACAATAAACTCGGTTTCAAAGCCGGGCTTTGCCGTTACTTCACTGGGCGGCTCAAGGGATAAAATCGCATACTCAAGAGCCTTTGAAACGCCCTTGTCAAAGGAGGAGCGGACAGCCTCCACGCCGTCGATATAGAATATGTACTCGCTTGTGGTCCACTCAAGACCGTAGGTATGAAACTCATTGTAGGGATCTTTTACATAAAAGTTGCCCAGATTCTTTGATTTCAGCTCCTCGCCGTAGCCGTCAACATGGATGTTGAGGGAAACCGAGTCCCTTATATCAAAGAAGTATGTCTTTTTGTCGTAATTGAAGGCCTCAAAAATGTCTATCTCAGCGCCGTTGATTCCGCCGTTTGACTGGGCGTTCATGCCCTGAGAATTAAGCCAGAAGGCGCTCCAGAAGCCGCCGCCTTCGTTTGCCTTGCAGCGCACCTCAAAGTAGCCGGTTATGTACTCGGAATTGGTTCTTATCATGCCCGTGTACCAGCCGGGACCGTATTCGCCGTCCTCTTTATACTCCGCCTTTATATGCAGATTTCCGTCTTTGAGCGTTACCTGATTCGGGCTGTTAAAGCCTGCGCGCCTTTTGCCGTTGGCTCTGTATTGCCATTTTTCAAGGTCCAGCTCGTCGCCGTCGAAATCATCCTCAAAAACAAGCTCATATCCCGTAAGGTCCAAAGTTTTGCCCGATGGAACTATGGGCTTCTTTTTGCTTTCGTACAAATATGTGCTGACCACAGCGTAAGCAGCTCCCGCGACAAGAATTCCCGCAATAACAAGCGCGGCTATTTTAAGAGCATTCTTTTTAGAGGCGTTCATACGAAAACTCCTTCAATAATATTTTGCTAAATATTAGCATATACCCTATATTTATTCAATAATATGAAGTCATTTTCTTGCCCGGAGATTAAAACGGGTTTATAATGAGAAAAAGACAAAAAGGGGAGAGAAAAATGATTGTTACCACCACAGGCAGCATAGAGGGCAGAAAAATTACCGGCTATAAAGGCATTGTGTTCGGCGAGGTAATTCTCGGCGTTGATTTTGTAAAAGGCATTGACGCGGGTATCAGAAATTTCTTCGGCGGCCGCTCTCAGGCTTATGAACAGGAGATTATTGCGGCGCGGCAGAAAGCCATAAACGAAATGTGCCAAAACGCCTTCAACATGGGTGCGACCGCTGTCATCGGAGTGAAAATAGACTACGAACAGATTACGGGCATGCTGATGGTTACCGCGTCGGGCACCGCTGTTGTTGTCTAATAAAAAAAGCCGCTTTAAAAGCGGCTTTAATTTTTGTTTTACTGCCTCTTGCCTTTGCCGTTGTCCCTGTAATACTGGGTAAAGGTCTTGGGATGGGTTGTGGAGTTCCAAATCTCCTCCGCGACGGGAGCCCACTCTTTTGCGAAGCGGTCGCACTTTGCGCAAAGGGTTTCCACATCCTCAGGCTCCATGAGATTTGTGGACTTAGCGCCCGTCTCACGAACGATTCTGCGCAAAGCGTCGGGATTTTCAAGCATCGGGCAGGGGCGCAGATGGTTGTCGTTAAACGGCTGATTCTTTCTGTAAGCCATGAACAGCGGGCTCTGCAGAGCCTCAAGCAGCGTCTTTTCTCTGATATTCGAGTCTGAATAGTGAATAAATACGCAGGGCTCAATGTCGCCGGCGGAGTTAATGTGGAAGTAGTTTCTGCCGCCTGCGATGCAGCCGCCCACGAACTCGCCGTCATCCTGGAAGTCAATAGCGAACATCGGCTTTCCCTCAGTGGAGCTGCGAACCTTTCTAATCCATGAATACATAAATTTACGCTGTTCGGGAGTGGGGATAAGTTCCGGGTCCGCTGTCCTGCCGACCGGCATAAAGTTAAAGTACCAAGCGAACTTAACGCCCTTTTCAATCATAAGGTCAAGAAACTCGTCGCTTGTTACATAGGGGATATTGTCGCGTGTGTAGCAAACGGAAATTCCGAAAAGGCACCTGTTTTTCTTGAGAATATCCATGGCCTGGAGGGTCTTTTGATATACACCCTTGCCGCGCCTTGCGTCGTTGGATTCCTCGGTGCCCTCAATGCTGAGAGCAAGAGCCAGATTGCCAACCCTTCTCATTTCGGCGCAGAATGCGTCGTCAACAAGGGTGCCGTTGGTGTAGCTTAAGAATGCGCAGTCGGGATTCTGCTCGCACAGCTTTATAATGTCGTTTTTTCTGATAAGCGGCTCGCCGCCCGTGAACATATAGAAATGGGTACCCAGAGCCTTGCCCTGCTTTACAATGTCCATCATTTCTTCAAGGCTCAGATTCTCTTTATGACCGTATTCCGCGGACCAGCAGCCCTTGCAGTTAAGGTTGCACGCGCTTGTGGGGTCAAGGAGAATAACCCACGGAATGTTGCAGTTGTATTTTTCTCTGTTTGCCCTGACCGTTTTTGTTCCAAGATAAGCAGCGTGATAGCCGAGAGCTATTACAAGCTGCCTTATGATGTTCTGGTCAACATCCCTTAGAATGTTCTTAATGAGCTTGACATAGGTGTTGTTGGGATTCTTGGCTGCTTCCCTCATCTTCATGTAGTTTTCCTTGGGAAACATTCCGCTGGTGAAAACTATCTTAACCTTGTCAAGAACCTTGAGAATATTCTTTTCAGGGTCTTTATTTAAATAGTTCAGCAGAGTGTCCGCCAATTTGTTTAAAGCGGATTCTGACAAACTCGTTTTAAGTGACATTTTAAAATCCTCCAAAAAAAGTTGCATGTCGTCGAGTAATATACAAATTATAGCACGCTGGCAAATGTTTGTAAACTCAAAGATTTCAGTATGGTTTGAAGAAACTAACTCCTATCTTAATAGCGTAATGTCTGGAGGATTTACGGTAATTAAGATAACGGAAAACAGACTCATTTCGCCATGAACATAAGCGAGAATGTCCTCTTGCCGCAGTGGGCTGTAATGGTGCAGCCCGCCTCGCTTTGGATAATCTCTTTGGGTTTCAGTCTCTTTTTAAGCTCTTTCTTTACATTGTCCATAAACTGCTGGCTTACGCCCTCGGTATGGTGGACAAAAATCCTGTCGGTATCAATTTTGCCCTCGTACTCTGAGAGCTTGTCGTTTACATACTGCGTAAAGCAGATTTCGGTCTTGCCTCTGTATTTTTTTCCGACCGAAAGGGTACCGTCCTGCATAACTATAGACGGCTTGATTCCGAGCACATTCGCTCCGAACGCCTGGAGAGCGGAGCAGCGTCCGCCTTTGCGCAGAAACTCCAGATTGTCAAGAATAAAGTCGCAGACTACTTTTTCTCTTAGATTGTGGATTCTTTCATAAATCTCAGCCGCGCTTATTCCCTGGTCTCTCATCTCGGCAGCCTTTATGCACAGCAAGGCGATGCCTACTGACAAAAGCTTTGAGTCAACCACATAAACGCCATCAAATTCCTTTGCCGCGAGCACTGCGTTCGCGTGGGTGGATGAGATGCCGGAAGAAAGGGAGAGATGTACTACCTCATAGCCTTCATCCGCAAACTGCTTAAAAAAGTCCTGATATTCGCCAATTGTTACGGCGCTCGTTTTGGGCAGCTCCTTGCGCTCGTCATAGACCCTGTAAATATCGCTGGGAGTGATATTTACTCCGTCGTCATAGCTTTCGCCGCCCAGAATGATGTGCAGAGGAATAATGCTTATATCGTATCTCTTGGCAAGCTCCGGCGGCAAATCTGCCGGGCTGTCAGTCGTTATTTTAACCTTCTTTTCCATTTCTCTTCCTCCGGTTCCTGAGCTGTCAGTATAATATATTATACCTAATCAGCCCATATTTCTCAATTTTAATATATTTAATAATATGCCCTAAACTGTGAATAAATTGTGAAGTCAAAGTTAATTTCCGAGTAAGAAAAAATATTAAGGCGGATAAATTAATAGCGGCAAAGAAATTGCCGCTAATTTTATTTTGATTGTTTCTTTGCTTTCTTTTGCTCCTCCAGGAACTTAAGCTCCAGCTCCTTATGCTTTTTGTATTCTTCCTTGACCCTTGCCCTTATCTCCTTGCGGTTGGGACCGATAATTCCGTTTTTCGTAAAGCTCACTATGAACATTCCGACGACCGAGCCGGCGGCAGCCATAATGAAGTCTACCATAGTGTCCACAAGACCTCTTTCGCTGAGAATATCCGAGGTCTGGAGCGTATAGCCGTAGAGCCTGTCCATCGTAAACTCATAAAACTCCCAGCCGACAGCGATGGAAATCGAAAAGCCGAGGCAGAACAAAGCGGCAAGGGCGGGACTTATGGGCTTGTGCTTTCCCTGAATGGTCTCGGCAAAGTCATAGCCGAACCATGTCGCCACAATGCCCGATGTAAAGTGGAGGATAATATCCGAATACTGAAACTGCGTCTTAATATTAAGATAGGGACCCACAACGCAGCCGAAGAAAATGAAGATGTTCAATAGTGTCTGCGATGAATATGAAACCCTTGAAATAAAAGACCTTCCGCCAAAGAGCTGGAACATATCCCAAAGATGCGAGAAGGCGATGGAGAACATGCCCATCAAAAACTCCGTTACAGAGTTTGTAAAAAGCCCGTGAATCGCGAAGATGAGCAAAAGTCCTCTGACAACCCACCAGATTATCTGGTGCAGCATCGGAATAGGGGTTATATCATAAAGCTTCTTTTTCATCTGGAGCCGTATTCCTTTCGTTCTATATTCATTTCGACACCGAATAATAATATCATAAGCCGCTATTATTTTCAATTAAAAACCAATTCTGTAATCCTCAGTTTTCTCATATTGAAAAATTTTGTAAGAGTGCATAATTTCTCAGCCTTTTTTTGTTAATTCCTTTACATAATTATATAAAAATGCTAAAATGTTTCAGGTGTCCAATGTAAAACAGTCAGGGCAATAACGCCTTGCTCATTATACTACGAAAGGTGTTGCTTCTTGTATGGCTGCTGAAATAAAGAAAAGTTGGTACAAAGAGATGGTCGTCTATCAGATTTGGCCCAGGAGCTTTTGCGACGGCAACGGCGACGGCATCGGCGACCTTAAAGGAATTCTCTCAAAGCTGGACTACATAAAGAGCCTTGGCGTTGACGCCATTTGGTTCTCACCCCTTTACAAGTCTCCCCAAAAGGACTACGGCTATGATGTCGCCGACTACAGGGACATTGCCCCCGAATACGGCACTCTTGAGGAATTCAAGCTTGTTTTGGAAGAGGCACACAAAAGGGGCATCAAGGTCATTATGGACCTTGTCATAAACCACACATCCGACCAGCATTACTGGTTCCTTGAAAGCAAAAAGGGCGAGGATAACCCCTATCACGATTATTACTTCTGGCGCAAAGGAAGACTGGGCGGCAAGCTCCCGCCTAACAACTGGAAGTCCGTTTTCTCCGAACCCGGCTGGAAGTACGACGAAAATCTTGATAAATGGTATTTGCACCTGTTTGCCACCGAGCAGCCCGACCTGAACATGGATAACCCCAAGGTCAGAGAAGAAGTAAAGGATATTATGCGCTTCTGGCTCGACATGGGCGTTGACGGTTTCAGGGAGGATGTCATTACCTTCATTTCAAAGGCGGAGGGTCTGCCCAACGGCTTCCCGATTCCCGTCGCTACTGGCATTGAGCACTATATGGACGGCCCCCATCTTGACGAATACCTTGCCGAGTTCAGAAAGGTTATCGACGAGTATGACTGCGTAACCATAGGCGAGGCTCCCATGATGACTCCCAAGAGGGCGCTGAAGTACATCACTGAGGGTCCCGACCAAAAACTGCACATGATGTTCCACTTCCAGCACATGGAGGCGGACTGCCTGTTTATAAGCTGGATTAGACGCCCCTTCAGCCTTAAAAAGCTGAAGAAAGCTTTCACCAACTGGCAGGAGCAGCTTTACGGCAAGGCATGGAACGCATTGTATATTGAAAACCACGACCAGCCGAGAGTCATCAACCGCTACGGCAGCTTAAAGTACAGGGAAGAAAGCGCGAAGATGCTTGCCGTCATGTATATGTGCCAGAGCGGCACCCCCTTTATCTATCAGGGTCAGGAAATCGGCATGACGAACATCGAGCTGCCCTCCATCGATATGTACGATGACATATCCACAATAAACAACTACAAACTCGCAAGAAAGCTGGGTCTTAAAGAAAGCACCGTAATGAAGATAGTAAACTATGCCTCCAGGGACAACTCAAGAACCCCCGTACAGTGGTCCGCGGAGAAGAACGCCGGCTTCACCACTGCGGAAAAGGCATGGTTCCACATTAACCCCAACTACACCGAAATAAATGTTGAGGCCGCCGAAAAAGACCCGAATTCAATCCTTAACTTCTACCGCAAGCTCATAAAGTTCCGCAAGGAGAACGAAATCGTCATCTACGGCTCATACAAGGAACATTACAAGGACAGCGACGAGCTTTATGTTTACTCAAGGTACTACGAGGGCAAAAAGATGCTTGTCGTATGCTCCTTCAGCGAAAAGCCTGTAAGCTTCAAAGCTCCCGAAGGCTTTGACCTCGCTTTGGGCGAGCTTAAGCTCTCGAACTACGACAACTGCGGCATCGCCAACAACGGCTTTGTATTAAGGCCTTACGAAACAAGAGTTTATCTGTTCTCATAATGACAATACTATTTGCGGCTGTATAAAATTAGGAGGTATGTGTATGTCGGTTATATGTAAGGAAGCGTATTACAACTCGTCAACAGGCAAGGACACTATAAGGGCGCTGATTTGGCATGACGATACAGTAGCGCCGATAGGCGTATTCCAGATAGCCCACGGTGTGTGCGAGCATATTGGCAGATACGATGGTTTTGCCCGTTTTCTCGCCTCCAACGGCTTTGTGGTCTGCGGCAACGACCATCTTGGACACGGCAAGAGCGTAAAATCCCTTGCTGACCTCGGTCATACCGCCGATGAAAACGGCGATGTCAGAATGGTAGATGATATGCACATCCTCACCTGCATAATGAAAAAGCGTTATCCCAATCTGCCCTATTTCCTTTTCGGACACAGCATGGGCTCCTTTGCGGCAAGAATCTACGCCGCCGATTTCGGTCATGAGCTTGACGGCGTAATCTTCTGCGGCACTGGTCAGATTCCCGGCGTGGCAGCTCTCTTAAAAGACGCCGTTGAAAAGACTATAGACAAAATCGGAGTAAGAAAGAGCAGCCTCGGCACCATGCAGCTTCTGGGCAAGCTCTGGTCAATTCCTTACAAAAACGACAATGACCCGCTGGCATGGCTCTCCGTTGACCTTGAAAACAGAGAAAGGTACAGGGAGGACCCCCTGTGCAACTTCAACCTCAAGCTCAGCGGTCTGAGAGATTTGCTCAAACTCCAGCTTGGCGCCTGCGCGCCCGACTGGACCATCAGAATGCCCCTTTATCTCCCCGTGCTCCTCATTTCGGGCGAAAAGGACCCCGTCGGCTCAAACGGAAAGGGTGTCATAGCCCTTGCCGATGCCCTTGAAATGGCAGGCATCGAGCCTACCGTCATACTCTATCCCAACATGAGACACGAAATCCTTAACGAAACCGAAAAGGAAAAGGTATATTTCGATATAAAGAACTGGCTCATGCAGGTCTTGAACGGCGAGTTTAAGATAAAATAAATCCCGCTCCTTTGTTAAGAAATTGTTAATTAATTAACCGATGTGAAACAATCCCTCTGCCAGAGGGATTGTTTTTTGCTTTTTTCTGCTTTTCCCGACACGCAATTCATCCAATTCCTTCCAAATTTAGCGTCATTTTTAAACTGTTTGTTAATAGAATTTTGGAAAATTAAGGACTAATTCTTAATTTGTTAAGAAAAATTAAATTCTATATTAACTCAAGGCCGCTTATAACCTTAAAATTCGATGCCTTTTTATGCAATTTTTGGTCAACTTGACGAAGCGAAATTAATTAACAATGTAGAATTATTAGCCAAAAAGTAAATATCAATACATAAATTCATCAAAAAACCTTAAAGATTGCCTCAAAATGAAAGAAAATCATTAAATGTTAATAAAATATTAAACAAAATTGATTTGTTAATATTGCGTTCATAATAAATTAATGATATTATTAAATAGCCGAATGTCATATGTGTTGACATTAATATGGCATAAAGAGAGGCATTGAGATGAGAAATAAGCATTATCCTCTTTATCCGACGGAAGAATTCCATACCGTAAGAGAGCTTCTTGACCTTGCCGCTGAAAAGTATAAGGACAAGGACGCATATATCTATAAAATCCGCAAAAATACATATAAAAAGACCTTCGGCGAATTCGCGAAGGAAGTTCACGCTCTTGCTAGCTTTTTCATAAGCGAGGGCTATTCCTCGCAGCGCATTGCCATACTGGGTGAAAATTCCTACGAGTGGCTTTTGACCTGGTTCGCCGTTGTGATTTCCGGCAATACCGCAGTGCCTCTCGACAAAATGCTCTCAGAAGAGCAGCTTAAATTCGTTCTCTCCGACACGGGCGTTTCGCTTATTATTTACTCAAAGCAGTTTGCGGATTTCATCCCCGCGTTTAAAGACGAGAACGAGTTGTTGAAAGTCTTAAGCATGGAAAACGACCTTGGCTCCTGCCTGGAAAAGGGCGGAAAGGCTTTGGCTGAGAAAAATAAAACCGAAGTCGAAATCCGCCCCGAACCCTCCGACACAGCAATGATAATATACACCTCGGGCACAACGGGCATTGCAAAGGGAGTTATGCTTTCCCACAATAACCTTACCTTTGACGCGATGGGTGTTTCAATGCACCTTGAAAGCGGCGGCAACAACCTTTTCGTGCTGCCTCTTAATCACGCCTACGCCATCATAGCCATTCTCGTGGTAATGAACAAGGGAAAGCCCACCTGCATAAACTCCGGTCTTAAACGCTTCGCTCAGGAAATAAAAGAGTTTAAGCCCCACGAAATGTATCTTGTACCCCTCATAGTTGAAAATCTTTTTGACAAAATAATGGAGAAGGCAAAAGCGGAAGGTAAACTAAAACAGCTTAAATTCCTTATGAAACTCAGCCTTTTCCTCTATTCAATCGGCATAGACATCAGAAGAAAGCTCTTCAAGCCAATTCTCAATGAATTCGGCGGCAATCTCAGCATTCTTGTCTGCGGCGGCGCCGCCCTTGACCCGGATTACATCAAAGCCTTCAGAGCATTCGGCATAAATGTCCTCATCGGATACGGCATTTCCGAATGTTCCCCCGTAATCTCCGTCAACCGCAATGAACACTGGCGCGACGGCAGCGTGGGAATTCCCCTTAAAGGCGTTGAGGTCAAAACCGACGCTCCCGACGGCAAAAGCGAAGGCGAGCTGTATGTCCGCGGCGGCATAGTTATGAAGGGCTATTGGCGCAACGAAAAGGCAACCGCCGAAACATTTGACGGCGATTGGTTCAAAACGGGCGACATCGGCTGCATCGACAAGGACGGCTTTGTATATATCACAGGCCGCAAAAAGAATGTCATCATCCTCAGCAACGGCAAAAACCTCTATCCCGAGGAGCTTGAAATGCAGCTTGTGAAACTCCCCGCTATTGCTGAAGTCCTCGTGTATGAGGAAAACAAAAAGGTCACCGCGGAAATCTTCCCCGACGAAGATTTTATAAACGAAAACGATATTCAGGATGTTAAGGAATATATCGAATCCGTGGTGGAAAAGTTTAATAAGCAGTTTCCCGCGTGCAAGAGCATCGCGGCGGTAAAGCTTAGAAATACCTGCTTTGAGAAAACCTCCACCAAAAAAATCATAAGAAAGAGGATAGCCTCATGAAAGAAAGAATTCTCAAAATCCTTCTGTCAAACCCCAAAATCCAGAATGTCACACCCGAAAGCAATCTTGTCACCGATTTCGGTCTTTCCTCCCTTGACCTTGCGGAAATTGTCTGCGATATAGAGGACGAGTTTGACATTGAAATCCCCGAAAAAGACTTAGTAAGAATCAAAACCCTTCAGGACATCTACGACTATATAGACACCCACGCATAGAGAAAAAGGAAAAAGATATGAAGAAGAAAAAAGGTCATTCTCCGCTTTGGTATTATGTTGTCGGCGGAATTATGGGCTACTCTAAAATCAGAGGCCATAATGTAAAGTTCAGAATATCAGATGAAGTAAAGAACCTAAAACCTCCGTTTGTGGGCATAGCAAATCATCAGGGGTATTACGACTGGGCTTATGCCGCCAGAGCATTCTTCCCCATGCGCTTTCGCTTTGTGGTTTCAAGATATCAGTTCTTAAACCCCAAAACGGGCAAGCTGCTTGAAAAACTGAACTCTATCCCCAAAAGCCAGTTCACCTCCGACGCCTCCGCTGTTAAGGAGATTATCCGCACCATAAAAAGAGGAGAGAATGTGTTTATCTTCCCCTCCGGCAGACTTTCGCTTTTCGGCGAGGACGACAAGCCAGTTGAAGGCACTTATGAGCTTCTTAAAAAGCTGGGCGTCCCCGTAGTCATGGTTCACCTTGACGGCAGCTACCGCACTGCGCCCAGGTACAATACCGAGGTCAAAAAGGGCAGGGTAGTGGTCACCGCCTATGTGCTGTTCACTCCCGAGGAATTAAAGAATCTCCCCGAGGAGGAGGCAAAGAAAAGGCTCTACAGCGCCTTCTGCCACGATGACTTCAATTCCGAAAATGTATGCGAATTCAAAAGCCCCGATATAGCAAAGGGTCTTGACGACCTTCTCTATATGTGCCCCGACTGCAAAGCGAATTACACTGTAAAAGTAATGCCGGGTCAGAAACTGATGTGCAAAGACTGCGGCTTTAGTGTGCAGATGGACAATTACTTTAAGTTTACTGCCCTCAGCGGTAACGCATCGCCTAAAACCATTACAGAGTGGTCGCATATAATAAAGGCTGAGGAAAAAAAGCGTATACTTTCTGACCCGGACTTTACTTTAAGAGAAAAAATGGATGTATTGGAGCACATTAAAGAAGACGAACAGCTCACTAAAACCGGGGAATGTGAAATCAGCTTGAGCCGTGACGGCATTAAGATAGAAGGCACAAAAAAAGACGGCAGATTCAGCCGCCATTACACCCTAAAAGAGTACCCCGCAATGCACATATTCGATAAGATTTATCTTCTCGTGCCCGACAATGAGGCGGTTATCTGCGTATCGCCCGCGAACGCCAAAATCGCCACACGATGGGCAGTCGTATCGGAGACACTGTCATCACTTCTCTTATAACCGTACATTTGCTCCTCTTTTTCATTGTTGCGCAGAAAGGCATCGGCTTATTGCCGATGCCTTTCTGTTTTTTTATTAAGATTTGTTTTATTCGTTATCCGCTAAGACATCCGTCTTTTCAATTACGGGCTGATCCTCGGTTTCCTCTTTGCCGGGGAAGTTTTCGTAAACCTCATAAACATTTTCAAACAGAGCTATTTCCCTGACTATATTGTTAAAGTTTACGGCTTTCGGCACTTTAATCATATATCTGCAGCGGGAAATTCTTTCGCCCGCGGAGTTAAAATGGTCGCCCGAGAGCAGATACTCAAAGGAAAGGACCGTAATCTTCTTTCTCTCAAAGTAATCGTCAAGCTGAGGAATTGTGGTTCTCTTATCTGTTATGTAAAGCTCAAGTCTGCGGGTTCTGAGACGAGCAAAGAATCTTCTCTCAACGCTTTTAAGAATAACTGTTGTTCCGAATACTGCGAGGAAAACGATGAAAGCCATTCTGAAATATCCCATGCCCACAGCAAGACCCATGCAGGCGGTTGCCCAAAGGGTCGCCGCGGTGGTAATGCCCGTAACCATCGTACCGTCTCTGGATTTCATGATGGCGCCGGCGCCTATGAAGCCCATGCCGGAAACAACGCCCGACGCGATTCTTGAAAGGTCTACTCTTGCGCCGGGGTAAAGGTAAATCGAAAGTCCCATCTCCGCCGCGATTATGGATGCAAGCGCAGAACCAAGGCAGACAAGAACATGTGTTTTCATTCCAGCGGGATGATTCGAAATCTCCCTTTCAATGCCGATAACCAGTCCTATTGCAATAGCCGCAAGGACGCGAATGGTTATATCGGGCCAAGTCAAAATCTGAGTATATTCAACCATTGCAATTCTCCTTAATATGTAATCTAAAGGTTAATCCCGTTTGTTGTTAAATATTGCAAGTCCGGAGCCGAGTACGGTCCATAAAAGCTGGAGCAGTATTATACCTATGTTTCCCGCTTTGGAGATATATCCTGCAATTGCCATAAAGAGAACAATTACGGCTCCCGCGATGCCGCCCGCCGCAAAGAGGGGAATCAGCATCTTGCCGGTTTTTGCAAGCTTCAAAGCCGATGCAAATGCGGAGAACAAGGAGAGAGCTCCCTGTTTGTGAATTACCGACGCGGGGACCTCCTTTGACCTTTCGTTCTCTATGCATTCCTTAAAGAACTCCGCGGAGGCGGAAGTAAGAACTCTGACTCCGTTTTTGCCCGTGCCGAAGCTGCTTTCTATAAATTCCTCTGTGATATTGGAATCTCTGGATGTTACAAGCACCGTAATTCCCTGATTCACAAGGGCGTTAAGCCCCTTCTTGACCGCCGCGGAGGGGTAGTAGCTTACAACCAGCATCGCCGCGAGCTGCCCTTCAACCGAGAGGTAAATTACCCGCTTGCCGTCCTCCGTGTATTTCTTTTCAAAACTGTCGTCGGGCGCCTTAACGCTGTGATTTCTGAGAAGCTGAGCGTTGCCCACAAGAATTCTCTTTTCGTTTATCCATGCGGAAAGGCCGAGTCTGTCCTCATAGGACAGCGCCTCAACGGGCAAAAGCAGCTTGTCGTTGCCCATTATGACCTTTTCGAACGCGGGCTTTAATGGGCCGCCCGCCTTGATGACTGTGGAGGCTATGTATAAAATCGCCTTATCCAGCTTCATTCCGCCAAAGGTTTTTATGCCGTGTATCTCGCAGGCATCCGGCGGGAAAAGCTCGTTCGCGTCGATTATGAAGGTATCTGTTTCAGTAAGGTTTAGCGCCGCCTTAAAACCTGTCACATAGCATTTCGCCGCAGTTTTAAGGTTCTCGAGCAGAAGCCCGAGTGACGACGCGGGCAAAACTCCGACCGGGAAGCTGATTATCGCCAGAGCCGCGAGAGCGAAAAATCCTTCAAAAACATCGCCCTTAAATGTTGCGGCTATAAACGCCACAACAGCCTCCGCGACTATCAGCGCAAAACCCCTGGAGAGAATCTTTGCCGAAAGGCTGTCGCCCATGGACTCAGAAATAAATGAGGAAATAAACTCAGGCTTTGCCGAGTATTTGATGCGGGGGTTTTCCAAAGGCAAATGCCTTTTTATATCCGCATACGCGTCGGAAGCTCCAAGGTCCGCCACGGCGCACATTTCATCCTCGTTCTTAACGAGGAAAGCAAAGCCCCTCTTTATGTTCAAGGCGTTTATGTATTTGCCCGCGAAAACTATTGAGCAGAGTATAAGCGCAGAGGGGGCGAGAAGACTTAAATCGTGCGCCAAAGACTCATAGCCGAAAAGCATTACAAGGCTTTGAATCGCAGCCGCAAAGAGCATCAGCATTACGCCGGAATTTGCGTCGGGCTGCTTTTTAACGGCGGAGTTAAGGCCGAGTCTAATCTCGGGCAGAGCCACAAAGAAGGCTCCCGCAAGGATTATAAGCTGCAAGATTATGCTTGCCAGTAATCTGTTTTTAAGCTCAGACGCCAAGGGCTCGCCGACCTTATAAAACAGCGGCAAAAGAATCGATACAATGCCGAGAGCGAAAAACAGCGCAGCCTTTGCGCCCTGCTTGCTCTTGTAAAGGTTTAAAAAGCCAGCGATTCTCTTTTTATCCTTCGGATTTCTGTATTCGGGATATATTCCGAGTGAGGCTGACGGCATTTCCAGCACTATGCCCTCTGCCTTTTTTTCTTTAGACTTTTCCTTTGAACGAGGCGCTTTGGTTTTTTGAGTTTTCTTCTTTTCGGTTATTTCTTCAATATCCGCGTCATCAGATACAGCCTTTTTGGGGACTTTCTTTTCTTCTGACGAAATGTCGTCCCACTTGTTTTCGCCGTAGAGATTGAAGATCTTAGCCTGTTCTATTCTGCTTTTTCTGAGAGCTGCCTCGATTTTTCTTTCCTCAAGCCTGTCGCTGCTGTCTATAGGCTCAAAGCCCGAGAAAAAGAGCTGCTGAGGAATTTCCTCGTCCTGCTCAATTTCACCCGCCTCCAAGGCGCCCGATTCCGCAATAGCCTTAATGCGGGCTATCTGTCTCTTTTTCGTGTCCGCTCTGTCGAGGGTATCCCACAGCTCATCGTGGAAAACCATTGTATGGGCAGGGTCGCTCTCCGTTGTGCGGATAAACCTCTGCCTTTTCTGCGGCATTTCCTCGGTCACTGCGGTAAAAGCCTTTGTCTTTTCCAAATCGAGTTTACTCAGTTCATCGGGTGTAATGGTGCCGGGTGGGAGAATATCATGAGTTGTTTGTCTTATAAGGCAGGCCTCTTCAAACCTGTCGCAATATGTATCGGGAGCGTTTTCCGCTTTTATAAGTATTGAGCCGTCCGTTGAACGGGTCCTTACGACCCTGCTTTTCGCTATCTTTCTGTTCTGGTGCCGCTCTTTCGCAGAGGACTGCAGCTTTTCGGGAGAGGCATGGCTTTCCGAGCCGCCCGTTTTGCCGCCGGCTCTGCTCAATGTTTTTTCGTTTTCCTTATTCAAGCCTTTCCCTCCTTTTCAGAATTTGCTGCATGTTTAATATCTGCGGCTCGAAATTTCAAACATCAGCACCGCCGCCGCCACGGAGGCGTTGAGAGAGTTAATCTTGCCCTTCATGGGAACGGAAACCACGCCGTCTGCGTTCTTTTTTACAAGGCGGGATATGCCGTTGCCCTCAGAGCCGATAATAAGAGCCACGCCGCCGCCGAAATCGGCTTCCTTATAATCTATTCCGTCAACATCCGCGGCCCATACCCACACGCCGCGGCTTTTAATATCCTCAATGGTAGTATTCAGATTCTTAACCCTTGCCACGAGCATATATTCGAGAGCGCCCGCAGCCGTCTTGCCGACGGTGAAATTAAGCCCCACGCTTCTGCGTTCGGGGATAATCACGCCGTGAACCCCCGCAGCCTCAGCGGTTCTGATAATTGCGCCAAGATTATGCGGGTCCTCAATGCCGTCGCAGATTACTATAAAGGGAGCTTCGCCCATTTCCTCCGCCTTGTCGAAAATATCATCGACTGTGCAGTACTCATGGGCCGCGGCGTACATGATTATGCCCTGATGGTTGCCGTGACCGCAGGCAAAATCCAGTTTTTTAACATCCGCTTCTTTGACCACAATGCCCTTTTCCCTGCATTTTGCAATCAGGGGCATAAGGGAGTTCTTTTTGTCTCCCTTCGCCACAAGCACATAATCAACGGGTCTGTCGGAATTCAGCGCCTCTTTAACGGCGTTCTTTCCGATTATGAGGTATGGGTTTTTTGCCTGCCCTTCTTTGTTCATACTGCCACCTTTTTAAGTTCCTGCGAGCTTTTTTCCGCTCACGAAAAAAGCCCGAATTATATTAAAATATTCTACCACACCAATGACAAAAAACAATAGGGTGCGGCAATTTTTTGTATAAAGTGTCAAAAATTCAATAAATATTATATCAATTGCCGACGGATTTAGTAAAGAAAATAGAAATGTATCTTTTCGGTAAAATGCGTCACTCAAAAATCTTTGCCTTCGCCCGCCTTTGCGGCTTCTATCTCCTTGTCGCTCAGCGGTTTTATCATCATAGTGCTGTAAACATGGTAGATGACATAGCCGGGCTTTGCGCCGGGGGGCTTTTTAAGGTTTTTAACCTCTGTGTAGTCAACCGGAACGGTTGTGGCGTTTCTCGCCTTGCTGAACGCCGCGGCGCACGCAGCCGCAAACTCCATAGCCTCTTTAGTCGGCTCTTTGCCCTCGGTCACAAGTATTACATGTGAGCCGGGCACCTTTTGGGCGTGGAACCAAATATCATCTTTAGCTGCCTTTCTGAATGAGAGCCTGTCGTTCTGGGTGTTGTTCCTGCCCACAAGTACCTTAAAGCCGTCGGGGGATTTAAGCTCAATGAAAGGCAGAGCGGCGCGCTTTTTGTCAAGGTCTTTTCTTGAGCGCCTTTCTTTAATGTAGCCGCCCTCCGCCAGTTCCCTTCGTATATCGTCAATTTCGATGTCGGAGGGAGCCCTTGAAAGAGCGTCGAGAACGGTCTCAAAATAATTAATTTCCTCAAAGCCCTTTTCAATCTGCTCCCTTAATATCTTCTCCGCAGTCTGCGCCTTTCTGAACTCCTTGTAATAGAGCCTTGCGTTTTCCGCGGGAGTAAGCTCGGGCTTTGCTGGGATTTTTATTTCTTTGCCCTCGTCATAAAAGTTTTCCAGCACATAAAAGCTTTCGCCCTTTTTGAGCCTGTAGAGATTAGCGTTTATAAGCTCGGCGTAGATCTTTTTTATCTCCCTGTCCTCGGACTGCTTCAGTTCCTCCCTTTGAGCCTCCAGCTTCCTTGCGGTTCTCTCGGAAAGCTTGTTTATAAGCTTTATCAAATCCGAGGCGCGGGAGTTAATCCTTAAAATCCTGTCCTTTTCGTAGTAAAACTCGTCCAGAACCTGAGAGAGAGAATTTAGCTTTACTCCCTTTGCCATATTGCCGTACTGAGAAATGGGCATAAAGCAAAAATCAACGGGGGAGTCGTGGTTGTCGTAATATATGTATGGCTCAGCCATATTTTTTTCAATTCTGAGCTTGAGCTGGTCGAGGAAAAACGCCAGCGTCGCTTTGGTGTTCTCATTTAATTCTGAAAGATTCGGGTCCGAGCCCGTGGCAAGGAAAGCCAACTCCCTGCACACAAGGGGAGAGAGACCACCGATTGTTTTAAGTATAGCCGAGGAAAGAGCGGTGCCGGGGAGGTTTTTAAATACCGCCTCAGCAGCCTCATCAGCGGAAATTTCGAGAAGACTCAGTTTATCCTGCGGGGGAGGGGAGATATACTCCCTGCCGGGCAGAATTTCTCTTACCGAGGATTTAAGACTGTCGACCCTCTTAATTGAATCGATTATCCTGTTCTCCTCGTCAATCAGAATAATATTGCTGTATGCGGCCATTATCTCAACCGCCAGAGTCCTTAAAACCCTGTTGCCGATTTCATTTACCGCGTCGAACCTGAAAAGCAAAGCCCTTTCAAGCCCGCTTTGCTCTATGCCTTTCAGTATCGCCCCCGAAAGGTGCTTTCTGAAAAGCATGCACAGCATGGGGGGATTTGCGGGGTTTTCGGGCGGGTGCTCGGTTATGTTTACCCTCGGAGTGCTGCCCGACGCGGACAAAAGGAGCTTATACGCCCCCGTTCGCGAACGAAAGTGAAAAACAAATTCATTTTTAGTCGGCTGATGGATTTTTTCTACCCTCGAGCCGACTAAAATGCTTTCCAGTTCATTTTTTAAAAGTCTCAAATATATTCCGTCAAGCGCCATTATACCACCGTCATTATGGGACTTTGCTGCCCGCAGAGCACGATTTTCAGCGTGGGGCAGGCTATTTTAAGCTGCTCTGTCAAAATATTCATTGCGGGGAATTCGGTTTCAAAATGCCCTGCCGCGAAAATGGAAAGCCCCTTCTCCTTTGCGTCCAGGAAATTATTGTAGGAGACCTCTCCAGTAACAAAAGCGTCATAGCCGGCTGAGATTACAAAATCCACAAAGGACTTGCCCGAGCCGCCGCTTACGGCGACCTTCTTTATCTTCTTTCCGCCGTCGCAGAACCTGACGCCGCCGCCCAGCTTCTTTGCGATGTACCTTGCGAATTCGTCAGCGGTTTCAAAGCTGGTTCTGCCCTCTCTTAAAATAGAGGAGGTCTCTCCGGGCACATTTACGGCTTTAATCCGCTTTAAGCCCAGCGTCTTTGCCAGAGTGTCGCTGACACCGTCCGACGCGCCGTCAAAATTTGTATGCGCCGCGATTACGCTGACGCCTTGAGCCGCCGCTTTGAATGCCAGCATATCTGCTGTAAAGGTCTTTGTCGGCTCAAATATGGGCGGATGATGGGTGATGATTACCTGAGCCGCCATGTTTTTCGCGTGGTCCAGAACCTCGCTGGTCAAATCAAGAGCGACTATGACTGTATTTACCTTTTGATTAAAGTCGCCAACCACAAGACCGCTGTTGTCCCAAGCCTCTTGACCGGCAAACGGCGCAATTGAATCTATAGCATTTAAAATTTCGCCAACGGTCATAAAAACCTCCTGAATGGGTTTAGTTTTTATGAGTATTCCAATAGAGGGGCGCAATTATTTATTGAAATCCCGTAAACTGACTTGTAGCTTTTCGGAAATTTCATCATAAATTTCATAAAGCTCTTTCGCTTCTTCTTTAAAATCTTCGGTGTTATTAAGAGCGTCTGCTTTGTGCTTAATCCTTGAAAGCAGTTTTTCCGTATAAAAAATAATATCGTCCGATATTTCACCGCTTAAAAGCTCGCCAATATAAAAATAGGCTTTGCTGACATTTTTAGTTTCTCCCGAATAAACAGCCCTTAGAGCTAAATACGCATGGGAGCAGTCACGAACAGCGGTTTCTTTTTCGATAACAAAGCCGTTATCTGCAAGGTATTTTCTTAATTTCTCTGCCTTTGTCATGGGCTGGAGCACAAGAGCCTTGCCGCTGTCCTTTAGCCAAGGCGCTCTGCCGATGATTTCGCACATCAGCTCTCCGCCCATGCCCGCCATAACGATTTCTTCGCCGTCGGGAGGGACATTATCAAGCCCGTCGGACAAAATCAGCGATACCCTATCCGCTATGCCGTATTTCTCAATTGTCGCCCTCGCGTTCTCCAAGGGACCGGGGTTTATGTCCGTCGCGGCAGCGCAAGGAGAATAGCCCATAATAACCATAAATGCCGGCAGATACCCGTGATCGGTGCCGACATCAATAAGTTTTCTGTTGTGGCGCAAAAGATTTGCCACCATTCTGAGCCTTTTATCAAGGCGGGGCGCAGCGGCCCCGCCTCTTAAACTTCCCTGCATATTATTTGTTTGCAAGATGCTCATTGATTTGCTCGAGAATCTCGTCAGGGTCGACGCCGTGAACCATGCAAGCCTCTTCGATTGTCTCGTTTCTCGAAGCGGGGCAGCCGAGGCAGTGCATGCCCATGTTTAAAAAGATGGGAGCCAGTGTTCTGTCAGCGTCAAGCAGCTCGCCGATTTTTGTATTTCGATCAACTGTCATAATTAAACCTCCAGTGAAAGCAGTCTACAGGGTTATTTTACCCTGAATCCATAATACACCCTTATGCAAAACTTGTAAATAAGCCTTAAACGGATTTTACATAAATGGTGACATCCGCGTCATTGACCTCAAAGGTCTTGTCCGCGTCGAACTCGCCGTCGCCGTTGATGATAAGCTCATCGGCAAGCAGTTCGTTCTTGATATATTCGCTCTTATTCTCAACAGCGGCTTTTGTAAAGTCATCGGCAGTTTTAATGGCTGCGATAATTCTCTGTTCAACGGAGTAGCCGGTGTCTTTTCTTAAAATCTGCCACTGTCTTACTATATCTCTTACAATACCGTCGGCAATAAGCTCATCGGTAAGGTGAGTGTCGATAGCTACGGTGATTTCGGGGCTTACCTCGCCGTGGGCAATGCCCTTCTTGGGAGCGGTCTGGACATTAAAGAGCTCGGGAGCAAGGTCCATGTCAAATTCATTGAATCTGACACTGCCGCCCTTTGAAACCGTCTCCGCGGCCTTAGTCATCTTGTCAGCGGGGAGAGATTCAAGCACAGCCTTCAGCTTGTTTACATCCTGCTTTAAAACCGCGCCCGCGCTTCTGAAGTTTACGGTAAGGTAGCTGTCCTGTAAAATGGACAAATCATTGATATATTCGAGCTTTCTGATATTCAGCTCGTCAAGGATTGTCTTTTCGAATACCTTTATCTTCTCAGCGTCCTCGTCGCTGCAGCATACATAAAGGGTGGAGAGGGGCTGACGAACTTTAAGTTGCTGCTCGTTTCTAAGACGCATAGCGGTGTTGATGACATCCCTTGCGAGAGCCGTCTGCTCCAGAACCTCAGTATCCTTAATGCCCTCAAAGGGTTCGGGCCACTCGGAGAGGTGAACTGAAATCGGAGCGGAGGGATAGAGCTTTCTGATAAGCTTCTGCCAGATGTTCTCCGTCAGGAAGGGGATAATCGGCGACATGCAACGGGTAGCTGCGTCAAGAGCAAAGGTCAGTACCCAGTATGCAAGGGTCTTGTCCTTAACATCGCCTGTCTTCCAGAAACGGCGGCGGTTGGTTCTGATATACCAGTTGGAAATATCGTCAACAAAGACCTCAAAGTCCTTGACAAGGGCATAAGTCTTAAAGTCTTCGTAGCACTCTGTAGCCCTCTGAATAAACTCATTTGTCCTGAGTATCAGCCACTTGTCGGTGGGAGTCATGGCGGATACATCGGGAGTGTAGCCCTCAAGTACGGGCTTGTCTATGCTTGCGTAAGTTTCGATAAAGGTATAGATATTGCTGAAAGCAAGCAGCTTGCGTCTTGCCTCGTCGCCGAGATTGTAGCCGAAGCGTACATCGTTCGCGACGGGAGCGCCAGCGTACAGATAGCGGATTGTGTCTGCGCCCATATTCTCCGCGGCCTCGTCGAACTTAATCATATAGCCTGTCTTGGAGAACTTTCCGCCGTCCTCTTTTACGACCGAGTTGTGGCAAAGAACACGCTTATACGGAGCGCGACCTTCAAGAACCACGCTCATAAAGAGCATTGAGTAGAACCAGAGCCTTACCTGTTCCCTCATCTCAACGACCCAGTCGGCGGGGAAGTACTTGTTCCAGTACTCTCTGTCGTCAAAGTAGTGGAGTGTGGAGTAGGGGACGATGCCCGCGTCAAGCCAAACATCGCCGACCTCGGTAATTCTTGAAACCTCTTTGCCGCACTTTTCGCACTTAATGCGTACCTCGTCAATCCAAGGACGATGGAGCTCGGGCAGAGAGTCCACAACCTCGGGGTTTACGCTTCTTTCCCTCAGCTCCTTGCGGTTGCCGATAACGGTAATGTGACCGCATTCGCAGGGGTAGAAAGGCAGGGGCAGACCGTAGTAACGCTTTCTTGAAATATTCCAGTCGCCCATGTTCTGCAGCCAGTCAACCATTCTCTTGCCGTTTGCCTCCGGCTCCCACTTGACCGACTGAGCAGCCTTAATAAGCTCGGGCTTAATATCCTCTGTTCTTATATACCATGCGGGAACAAGCCTGAAGATAATCTCCTGCTTGCAGCGCCAGCATACGGGGTAGCTGTGTTCATAAGGCTCTACCTTGTAAAGTTTTCCGTCTGCTTTAAGTCTGTCGAAAATCTCGCTTGCGACCTCATGGCACTCCTTGCCGGACATGAAGCCGAAGCCACTGAGGAATATACCCATATCGTCAACGGGCATAATCTGAGGCAGACCGAGTTTCAGACCCAGCTCATAGTCCTCGATACCGCAGCCGGGAGCGATGTGAACGATGCCCGTACCTTCGTCGGCTGCAACCTCGTCCCAAGCGACAACCTTATGCTCAACATCTTTCTGAGCCTCAAGCTCGGAGAAGCAAGTCTCGTAATGCAGACCCACAAGCTCAGAGCCCTTAACAACGCGCAGAACCTCCAGCTTGTCGTCGCCAAGCCTTGAGATTGCGTTCTTAGCGAGGAACAATGTCTGGTCGTCGCTCTTAACTCTAACTTCCGCATAATCTATTTCGGGGTTAACGGCAAGAGCCACATTCGAGGAAAGCGTCCACGGAGTGGTTGTCCAAGCAAGAATCTTAGAGGGGATTTCCTTTAAGGGGAGTTTAAAAAATACCGAATTGTGAGTGAGCATTTTGTAGGAGCCCGTCATCTCATGCTCGGAAAGGGATGTTCCGCAGCGGGGGCACCAGGGCATGGGACGGTACTCGCGCTCAATCATACCCTTTTCATTGCAGACTTTAAGGAAGTGCCAAATGCCCTCAATGTTCTTATCGGTATGTGTATAATATGAGTTATCCCAGTCCATCCACTGACCGAGCCTCTTTGACTGCTCGGTAATGATGGACGAGAACTTCTTTACTCTGTCAACGCACTGACGGGTGAACTTGTCCATGCCGTAGGCTTCAATATCCTTCTTTGTCTTAAAGCCCAGCTCCTTTTCGACCTCGACCTCAACCCAAAGACCCTGAGCGTCAAAGCCGTTCTGGCAGCGGCAGGAATAGCCCCTTTTCATCTTATAGCGGATGAAGGTGTCCTTCAGCGTTCTGCCCCATGCGTGGTGAATGCCCATGGGGTTGTTGGCCGTAATGGGACCGTCAATAAAGCGGAAGGGCTCGTTGCCCTCATTCTTCTTCATCAGCTTTTCAAAGCATTTATTCTCTTCCCAAAACTCTAGGATTTCATGCTCCATCTCAATAAAAGTGTTTTTCTCATTCTCTGCCAAAGATGTTCCCTCCGAAAAGATAGAATAAAAATATATACAGGTGCGTTTAAGCTTTTTCTATGTTTGTTTCGCTTACAATGAAAATAGGTCTGTCTCTTGACTCGTCATATATTCTTGCAAGGTACATTCCCATAATGCCAAGACACTGCAAAATTATACCTGCAAAAAACATAATTGCGGTAATTATAAGGACAGTACCGTATGAGCCCGAAGTGTTTACTATCTTTGCGATTATAATTCCGATGAAGGTCAGTATGGAAACGGCGACGCTGACGCTTCCCAAATACAAGGGGAGTCTCAGCGGAGCGTTTGTAAAGGACAAAAGTCCGTCAATAGCGTATTTTAACAGCTTTCTGACCGACCACTTTGTTTCTCCCGCGGCTCTCTGCCTGTTTTCGTGCTCGAACCACTTGGTTTTAAAGCCCACCCAAGTGAAAATTCCCTTTGAGAATCTGTTTTTCTCGGACAGCGATATAATCGCCTCCACAACTTTGCGCTTCATGACTCTGAAGTCCTGAGCGCTTTCCTCAAGGTGCACATCGGAAAACTTATTATATATCTTATAGAAAAACTCCGAAAGAGCGCTTTTGAGCTTTGCCTCGCCGGCTCTGTCGGTCCTTCTCGCGGCGGCCACATCGTAGCCCTCGTTCTCAATTGCCTCAATCATGGGAGGCAGCAAATCGGGTGAGTGCTGAAGGTCCGCGTCGATTATTCCTATATATTCTCCGCTCGCGTATTTTAAACCCGCCAGCATAGCAGCTTCTTTGCCGAAATTCCTTGAAAAAGAAATAAACTTAACCTTAGAGTCCTTTTCGGCAAGCCTTTTCATTATCTCAAGAGTATTGTCCCTGCTGCCGTCGTCAACCAGCAAAAGCTCAAGTTCGTACTGGGGCAGCGCGTCAAAAACCGCGGTAACTTCTTTATATAAAAGGTCTAAGACATCCGCTTCGTTGTAGCAGGGAACCACGAGCGATACCTTTTTCATCCATACACAACCTTTCGGCAGGACACAAATTCATCCGATATTGTAGCATAATAATGACAAAAAAACAAACATATTTATGCAAAACTATTAATTTTTCGTTTGTAAATTAAGCTATGAAGTTTTATGATATAATAAGTTCAAACCAAAGGATGGGAGAAATTAATCTGAAAAGCTTTGAAATAGGCAAAAACGACGCAGGTCAGAGAATGGACAAGTTTCTATCCAAAGCCGCGCCCTCACTGCCAAAAAGCCTTTTATACAAATACCTCAGAACCAAAAGAATAAAGCTCAACGGAAAAAGGGCTGAGCCCGCCAGCCGCCTTAATGAAGGGGATATTGTAGAGCTTTATATAAATGATGAGTTTTTTGCCCGCAAGGAATACCATTATGATTTCCTGAAAGCCCCCAAGAAACCGGATATTCTCTATGAGGACGAAAACATCCTTATTATAAACAAGCCTCCGGGAGTTCTGTGCCATCCGGACGGTGACAATTACACAAATAATCTTATAGCAAGCGTTCGCCGCTACCTTTTCGAGAAGGGGGAGTACGACCCCGAAAAAGAAAACTCCTTTGCCCCCGCCCTTGCAAACAGAATAGACCGCAACACGGGCGGGCTTGTAATGGCGGCAAAGAACGCCGAGGCGCTGAGAATCCTCAATGAGAGAATAAAAAACAGGGAGATAACAAAAAAATATCTCTGCGTCGCAGAGGGCGCTTTTAAAGAAAAGTCGGGAGTTTTGGAAGGTTTCATTTCCCTTAACAAGAGCCAAAACAAAGCGACTGTTACCAAAAAAGAAACTGAGGACTCAAAGGCGATTAAAACGGGCTATACGGTTTTAAAAGAGAAAAACGGTCTTAGTCTATTAGAAATCGAGCTTTTTACGGGCAGGACGCATCAGATCAGAGCCCAGTTTGCCGCCATCGGTCACCCGCTATACGGCGACACAAAATACAAGGGCAAGGCCGCCGGCGAAAACAGCCCCTACAAAAAGCAGTATCTCTATGCCTATAAACTGGAGTTTTCCTTTAAAACAGACGCGGGTGCTTTAAACTACCTTAAAGACAAGGTCTTTACCGCCCCCGAACCGGAGTTTGTCGCCGAATTTAATAACGGTAAACTAAAGTAAAAGGTGAGCTTTATGCTCACCTTCTTTTTATGAAATCATCTTTTCAAACTCTTCTTCGTTTATAACTTTGACACCCAGCTCCTGAGCCTTTGTCAGCTTGCTGCCGGCGTTCTCGCCCGCAAGCACCACGGAGGTCTTTTTAGACACCGATGAGGACACCTTGCCGCCAAAACTCTCTATTATTTTTGATGCCTCGTCACGGGTATATTTTGAGAGCGCGCCCGTCAGAACAAAGGTCATGCCCTCAAAGCGCCTGTCTTTGCCCTCCTCCTCGGACTCCGTCATGTTGACCGAAAGGTCTTTAAGCTCATTTATAAGCTCCTTAACATGGGGCAGGGAGAAGAAGTTTATAATGCTCTCAGCCATAATCTCGCCAAAGCCCTCAATGGAGAGAATGTCCTCTTTAGTGGCGTTAATAAGGTTTTCCATTGTCTTAAACCTTGCGGCAAGCAGTTTTGACGCCCTCTGACCGATATTTCTTATTCCCAAAGCGTTTATAAGGCGTGAGAGGGGATTCTGCTTTGATTTTTCTATGGCGTTCAATAGGTTCTCCGCGGACTTTTTGCCCATGCCGGGGATGACGCTTATCTCCTCAGCCTTTAGCCTGTATATGTCGGCGATTCCCTTAATCAGACCCCGCTGTGTAAATGTTGTCAGAACCGCCTCGCCCAGACCCTCAATGTCCATAGCCTCTTTTGAGCAGAAGTGAATAAGACCCCTCAAAAGCTGAGCGGGGCAGTCGGGGTTTACGCACCTTACGGCCGCCTCATCCTCTTCCCTAACAACGGGGCTGCCGCATGAAGGGCATTCTGTTGGGTAAACATACTCGGCGCTGTTTTCCCCATGCTTTGTAACCTTCACAACTTCGGGGATAATATCACCCGCTTTTCTGACTATAACGGTATCGCCTATGCGGATGTTTCTTTCTTTAATATAGTCCTCGTTATGCAGGCTGGCCCTGCTGACCGTCGTTCCGCCAAGGAGCACGGGCTCCAGAATGGCTGTCGGGGTCAAAATTCCCGTTCTGCCCACATTTATTTCAATGTCTTTGAGCACAGTCTCCTTTTCCTCGGGCGGATATTTAAACGCCGCCGCCCATTTGGGGAATTTGGAGGTGCTGCCGATAACCTGACGGAGCGCAAGCTGATTTACCTTAACCACAGCTCCGTCAATGTCATACGGCAGGCCCTCGCGCCTCTCGCCCAGCGCTCTTATAGCCTGGAGCGAGCCCTCAATATCATCGGAAACCACATAATCGGGAATGACATTAAAGCCAAGACGCCGTAACAGCTCCAAACCTTCGGCATGGGTTCTTACCTCCACGCCGTCTATCCTCTGAATGTTGAATACGAAAATGCTAAGCTCCCTCTCCGCTGTGATTGCGGGGTTTTTCTGCCTCAGACTTCCCGACGCGGCGTTTCGGGGATTCTTGAAAACCTTTTCCCCTTTTTCCTCCTGCTGGCGTACCAGCTTATAAAAGCTCTCTCTTGGCATAAAAACCTCGCCCCTGACCACAAGATAGGGGATTTCCTCAGTAAGCCTTAAAGGCAGAGCCTTAATTGTGCGCAGGTTCGCCGTAACATTTTCGCCCACAAGACCGTCGCCCCTTGTGGCGCCCCTTGTGAAAACTCCGTTTGTGTATTCAAGCGAAACGGAAAGACCGTCGATTTTCGGCTCGGTCACAAAAGTGATTTCTGGATATGCGGCTTTAAGCTTCCTTGCAAAATCTATAAGCTCTCCCTCTGAGAACAAATCCTGCAAACTCTCCAATGGCACTGGGTGGACAACGCTTTCAAACTGACCCGCCGCGCTGCCGCCTACCCTCTGAGTAGGGGAGTCGGGCGTTTTTAATTCGGGGAACCGGGACTCTATTTCTTTCAGCTCATTCATCAGCATATCGAACTCATAGTCCGATATTTCGCTCTCGTTCTCCACATAATATTGACGGCTGTATTTGTCAATCAGCTTTCTTAATTCCTCAGCCCTTTTTTCTGCGAAAGTCCTGTCCATATTAATTTCCTTTCTCGAAAAATTAATATTTCTATATCAAAAAGTAATCAAATCTTAATTTGCTGTTCTAACTTTAAGCTCATTACAATGATACTATTTAACAAAGGAATTGAAAAGATACAAAAAATCTTCTAAAGCAGCATAAATGCTTTGAAAAAACGACGAGCTGTGATAAAATATTTAATTTGAGCGGAAACTAATTCGTGCACAGCAAAGGAAATGAAAAATGAAGTTTTTAGCAGGAGATTATCAGGTTGCGGTTATCGGCGCGGGTCATGCGGGAATCGAGGCGGCACTCGCTTCCGCAAGGCTTGGCTGCAGAACCGTTGTCTTTACATTAAATCTTGACTGGATTGCGAATGTCGCCTGCAACCCGTCCATCGGCGGCACCTCAAAGGGTCACCTTGTAAGGGAAATCGACGCTTTGGGCGGCGAGATGGGCAAGGCGGCGGACAGCACCCTCATCCAAAGCAGAATGTTAAACTCCGGCAAGGGTCCCGCCGTTCACTCCCTCAGAGCGCAGATTGACAGACGCAAATACAGCGAATATATGAAGCACACCCTTGAAAAGTGCAAGAATCTTGATTTAAAGCAGGCTGAAATTGTAGATCTTAAAAGAACCAAAGACGGCAGATGGGAGCTTACCACCCATCTTGACGCCATATACCTTGCCGACGCGGTAATAATATCGACAGGCACATTCCTAAACGGCAAAATCTTTGTGGGCGACAAGTCCTTCAGCGGCGGTCCCGACGGAATGTTCCCCGCTGTAAGACTCGGCGAGGCCCTTAAAAAGCTGAATATCCCTTTAAGACGCTTTAAGACGGGCACCCCGCCGAGGGTAAACGCCCTCAGCATAGATTATTCCCGCCTTGAGGCTCAGCCGGGGGACGAGAAAATCGTGCCATTCTCCTTTGAAACAAGAAGGCAGCTTAAAAACAAGGTGGTTTGCTATATTACCTACACCAACGAGAAAACAAAGCAGATTATCCTTGATAACCTCCACCGTTCGCCTCTTTACAGCGGCGAAATTGAGGGCGTGGGACCCAGATACTGCCCCAGCATAGAGGACAAAATCGTAAGGTTTAAGGATAAGGAAAGGCATCAGATTTTCCTTGAGCCCTGCGGACTGAATACCGAGGAGGTTTACCTTCAGGGCATGTCCTCCTCTCTGCCCGAGGATGTGCAGTACGCTTTTGTAAGAACAATCAAGGGTCTTGAAAATGTAAAAATCATGCGCCCCGCCTACGCCATAGAGTACGACTGCGTGGACCCCTTGTATTTGAAACCCACCCTTGAGCTTATGTATGAGCCCATGCTCTACGGCGCTGGTCAGTTCAACGGCTCCAGCGGCTATGAGGAGGCAGCGGCTCAGGGAATAGTCGCCGGAATCAACGCCGCGAGAAAGGTTAAGGGAAAAAGTGAAATAATATTCTCAAGAACCGAATCATATATCGGAACGCTAATCGACGACCTTGTCACAAAGGGATGTCAGGACCCCTACAGAATGATGACCTCCCGCTCCGAGTACAGGCTTGTTCTAAGGCAGGACAACGCGGACCTGCGCTTAACTCAAAAGGGCTATGAAATCGGCCTTATCTCCGAAAAACGCTACAAGGCGTTTTTAAAGAAAAAGGCGGCAATAGAGGACGAATACAAAAGAATGAGCAAGGTCATCATCCCGCCTATAAAGGAAGTAAACGACAAGCTGCAGGAGCTCGGAACCGCCCCAATTGAAACGGGAGTAAAGCTGTCGGAGCTTCTAAAGCGCCCGCAGGTCACATATTCGGATATAAAACCCTTTGACAAGGACGCCCCCGATTACGATGACGAAGTCTTTCAGCAGGTAGAGATAATGCTCAAATACGAGGGCTATATCAAAAGACAGAACGCCCAGATTCAGGAGATTCACAGGCTTGAGTCAAAGCTTATCCCCGAGGACATCGACTACTCTCAGATTATAGGACTCAGGAAAGAGGCGATTGAGAAACTTTCAAAAATCCGCCCCGTAAATGTGGGTCAGGCGTCAAGAATTTCGGGCGTCAGCCCCGCGGACATTTCGGTTCTTTTAATCTACCTGTCAAGGCTCGGCAAATAAATTAACTTTTGGGAAGAGGATAAAATGAAATACTTTGAAATGCCCGGCTTTGCGCTTTATGCGTTATTGGCGGCTGTCGTCGGCTACCTTCTCGGCAGCGTCAGCTTTTCGGTAATAGCCTCAAGACTTATCGCAAAGGACGATGTACGAAACCACGGCAGCGGCAACGCAGGTTTTACAAATATGATGCGCAATTACGGAAAGCTCCCTTCGGCAGTAACTTTGATAGGCGACTTCTCCAAAGGTGTAGCCGCGGTTCTTTTGGGCGGCTATATACTGTCAAAGCTGTCCCCGGACCTTAAAATTCTGGGAGAAGTGATAGGCAGCGTTTCCGTCTTTGTGGGTCATGTCTTTCCGCTGTTCTTCGGCTTCAGAGGAGGAAAAGGAGTTCTCTCAACCGCAGGCGCGGTGCTCATTATCGACTATAGAATATTTTTAATACTCGTTGCGGCATTCGCAGTCATAGCGCTAACATCAAGAATCGTGTCCCTCGCGTCCATCAGCACGGCGGTTCTTCTCCCCATACTCGTATTCGCTTTTTACAGGAATGACGGGGGACTGAAACTGCTGCTCATATATTCAATAATCATCTGCCTAATGGTGCTTATCACCCACAGGGAGAATATAAAGCGGCTTTTAAACGGCACGGAATACAGATTTAAGCGGAAAGGGAAAACCGAATGACCGAATTTGAAATAAGGCTCAAAGAACTATCTAACCAAGCGGAAATAGACTTAACCGAGGAAATGATTTCCCGCTTTAGCCTCTACGCCTCGCTATTAAAGGAATGGAACGAAAAAATGAACCTTACGGCAATTACCGACGACGAGGGCATTGCCGTAAAGCACTTTATTGACAGCCTGTATCTTTTGAAACTCGTGGATATTAAAGAGGGCAACAGCCTTGTTGATGTTGGTACGGGAGCGGGTTTTCCCGGAGTTCCGCTGCTGATAGCCCGCCCCGACCTTAAACTCTGCCTTATGGATTCCACCGCAAAGCGGCTTAAATTCCTTGAAACGGTGCTCACGGAATTGAAGCTCACCGCGGACACAGTTCACATAAGAGCCGAGGAGGCGGGTCAGAACAAAACATTCAGAGAGAGTTTTGATATTGCCACGGCAAGAGCGGTCGCCCCCTTGCACATACTCTCCGAATACTGCCTGCCCCTTGTTAAAAAGGGCGGCGTCTTTCTCTCCCTTAAAGGCAAGCCCGAAAGCGACGAAATCGAAAGGGGAGAGAAGGCAATAAAAGTCCTGGGCGGCGAAAAGGCTCAGATTATGGAATATGAGCTTATCAACGGCGATAAAAGGACACTGATTATTACAAAAAAAATATCGCAAACCCCGCCAAAATATCCCCGCACATCTGCCAAACTCGCCAAAAAACCATTGGGATAATCAGATTTTCTGGCGAAGAGAGTTGTATTCCCCCGACCGATTTCCCTTTTTCTTCCATTTATTTTGTGGTAATCTAATCTCAGAAAAAGGACGACAAAAAGAGGCGGGGGTTTTGATATGCTTAAATCCGGCCAGAAACTTAAATCCGGCGGGCAAATCGTTCTTATTCCGCATGAGCTGATTTACCCCAATCCGAACCAGCCCAGAAAGCATTTCGACTACGACGAGCTGGAGGGGCTTGCGGAGTCCATAAGAGCGAACGGAATTCTCCAACCCCTGAATGTCCGCCAAGCAGAAAACGGTACATACGAGCTTATCTCCGGCGAAAGAAGGCTCAGAGCCGCGAGAATAGTGGGGCTGACCCGAATCCCCTGTATAGTAATGAGGGCAAACGACGAACAGACCGCCCTATACTCCCTTTTAGAGAACCTTCAAAGGCAGAACCTTAATTTCTTTGAAGAGGCTCAGGCTATAGAAACTCTGATGACCGAGTACAATTTAAGCCAGGAGAGCATAGCGAAGAAACTGGGCAAATCCCAGTCCTGCCTTTCGAACAAATTAAGACTTTTAAGACTTACCCCCGATATGCGGGAGAAAATAATGAAGGCGGGTCTCACCGAGCGTCACGCCAGAGCGCTTTTAAGACTTGACACCAACGAGCAAAGGGAGAGGGCGCTGGGCATAATAGCCGACAGAAGGCTCAATGTCGCCGAAACGGACAGGCTCATAGGTCAGATGCTCAAGCGCTCCATCCAAAAGAGAAAACCCGCAATCAAAGTCTTTAAGGATGTCAGAATCTTTATAAACACCCTTAACAACGCGGTTGACACAATGCGCAAAGCGGGCATAGAGGCAGACTCCGCAAAAAGCGAAACTCCCGAATATATAGAGTACATAGTCAGAATTCCCAAAATAACCTCAAGCAAAACCGATACGATTTCCTCCGCTGTATAGAGATTCCATAAGTTTTGAGGGTCCATCCGCTATAATATATTCATTCTCTTTCACACCCCACATCCACACAAAGAGGACAGCTTGTCTGTCCTCTTTGTGTGTTATTGCGGTCTTTTTCACCTTAAATCTTTAAGAAACACGCCCATTTTACTGCGCGCAAACTAACTCTTTGCTTTCGGCCCAAAAAGGAAAACCCTGCGTGATTTACGCAGGGTTCAAAGTGTCTGATATTCGTCATTTAGTGCTTATAAACCGCTTTGAGTTGCGGGATTTTTCACAACAGCCCGAAATTTCAGCATAAAGGGGTCAAATTTCGCTTTTACTCAAGGATGTATATCCTTACACCTCTAACGCCCCAGTTTCTGCATTGGGCCTTTGTGGGCATGAATAAATCGACTATTCTCGGATTCTTCCACTTGATAAAGCCGCCTGTGTCTTCAGCAACCGCAAATCCGTAGTTAACGGAGCCGTCAAGGGATACAATCCACATTTTTGTGCCGTAGGGAATAATCTTTGGGTTTACGGCTACGGTGCCAAGTCTCGGTACTGTTCCCGTAGCGGTCCTTGAGTTGCCGTAGCTGGTGTAGGCGGATGCCTTGCCCTCAATGACCTTTTTGTACTTTTTGGGGATTCCGTTTTCGTCAAACTCAATTCCCGACAGCCTGGTCATTGACATAGCCTTGGGAACGCCCGATACGGAAACGGATGATGAGGATATTGAAACCTCTGCGGATTTTGCGCTGCTCTGGGTCTTTTTAGCGGCAGCCTTTTTAACGGTCGCCTTTTTGGGCGGGTCAAAATTCGGTTCAGGCTTGTCGGTGCTTCCCGTATTCTTTTCGCTGATAAGAACAATTTCACCGTTCAGCTGCTGATACCTGAAAATCAGCGATTGATGCTCGGTTTCTTCTTCTGCTAAAGGTACGGAAGGAGCGATGTCAAGAACTTCCGATACGGGTTCTGAAAGCATTGTAATGTTTTCCGTCTCTTCTTCACTGCTTTCAGACTGCACATCATACAAAGCGGTTTTCGCAGGAGCCTTAAACTCCTCATAAGCGAGTGTTTTTGTGTGGCGTCCTGAGAATGCCAGCTCCAAAGGAGCCGCGGCGAACAGACATGGTATCAGCATCCCGGTTACTAAGGCATTCAGCGCTTTTGTCTTTTTGAGGGTCTTGCGCTGTGCGTCATTGCCTAATGGGGACGCATTAATTTCTGTCATAAAAATCTCCTCAGATATCATAGTACACCGCAAAAATGGGATTTTGCGGGCTTGATACATTATAGGCAAAAGGTGTCGTCATTATATTTACAGCTTGTCCGATTGTCAACTTTTTTGAGAATCATAAATTGTGCAGTATGCACAATTAGTTTTTGTATATACAAGGGAAATAATGGGAAAATCCGTATTTTTTCCCCGAAAAAAGCCGAAAAATCCCATAAAATCCCAATTGCTTTTGTTCAAAAAAGAGAAATCTTGCAATTCGTTACAAAGGGGTTACAAGAGCTGAAAAAATGGTTACAATTTGTAATAATTTGAGGTGAATTTATTACACTGGGGTAATAATCGGACAGTGTTTTCCATTGGTAAAATCGACGATAAATTGCATAAAAAATGGAAGGAGAAAAGCGTATATATGTAATATAATTTTTCGCAAAAGAAAAAAGCCCGCGCATTTTAGTGCGGGCTTTTCATTATTTTTGAGGTTTATTACAGCTCCAAACCGAAGTATTTTACAGCGTTGTAATAGGAGATGTCTTTGACCATTCTCTCAAGGGCGGGCAGGTCAAAGGGATATTCTCCGTTCTCAACAAGACCTCCCATAAAGTTGCAGAGTATCCTTCTGAAATACTCGTGTCTGGGGTAGGAAAGGAATGAGCGGGAGTCGGTGAGCATGCCGATAAATTTGCCGAGGCAGCCGAGATTTGCGAGCGCCTTTATCTGTGCCTCCATGCCGTCGATATTGTCATTGAACCACCAAGCGGTGCCGAACTGCATCTTTGAGCCTATCTCATCGCTCTGGAAGTTGCCTATCATTGTGCCGAGAACATAGTTGTCCTTGGGATTGAGTGTAAAGAGTATGGTTTTCGGCAGCATGCCCTCCTTGTCTATGCTGTCAAGCAGCCTTGAGAGGGGATAGGCAATCTGCCTGTCGTCAATGGAGTCAAAGCCAGTATCGGGACCCAGCTTTTCAAACATCCTTGTGTTGTTGTTTCTGAGAGCGCCGATGTGAATTTCCATCGCCCAGCCCTTTTTGTAGTATTCCTTTGCGAGGAACCGGAGAAGCGCTGTCTTGTATTTGTCCGCCTCCTCCTGTGTAAGTGTTTCGCCGTTTTTGCCCTTTTTAAAGATTGCCTCAAGCTCGTCGGGGGTTGAGAGAGCAAAGGGAACGCCGCCCAAAGCATGGTCTGTCGCCTTGCAGCCCATTTCAGCAAAGAATTCAATTCTTTTTAAGAGGGCAGCTTTAAGCTCCTCAAAGCTGTCAATTTTCATATCGGCGGCTTTTTCAAGGTCTTTAAGCCACGGAACAAAGGTGGGCAAATCTATGTTAAGAGCCTTGTCGGGACGGAATGCGGGCAGAACAAGGCAGCTGAAGCTCTTATCCTCTTTAAGAAGTTTGTGATACTCAAGGCTGTCGGCGGGGTCGTCGGTGGTGAAAACGCTCTTTACATTGGAGCGGGTAATAAGGTCGCGGGGTCTAAAACCGCCCGCTGCGATTTTGGCGTTTGCCTTTTCCCAGATTTCATCGGCTGTGGCCTCAGAAAGGGGAGTGTATATATCGAAGAATCTCTGCAGCTCAAGGTGAGTCCAGTGGTAAAGGGGATTGCCGATGAGGCTCGGCATTACCTTTGCCCATGCCTTAAACTTTTCATAGCCCGATTTGTTTCCTGTGATATACTCCTCGCTTATGCCGTAGCTGCGCATTGCCCTCCATTTGTAATGGTCGCCGCCCAGCCAAAGCTGAGCAATATCCTCGGGCTGCTTATTCTCGTATATCTCCTTGGGGGATAAATGGCAGTGCCAGTCAACAATGGGCTCATCCTTGCAGAGCTGGAACAGCTTTACCGCAGTTTCGGTCTGCAAAAGAAAGTTCTCGTCCATAAACTTTTTCAACTCAAATCATCCTTTCCTATCCGTTAAAGCGTAAACGCCGATTCCTAAAGCGTCACGCCGTTTTTCCATATAGCTATTTCGCGGTAGTCGTTAATCTCGTTATTTGTCTGCCTGCCGCTGGCTACGCTTATTACGAAGTCCAAAAGCTCCCTGAGTTTTTTGTCAAAGTCATCGCCCTCAAGAAGCGTTCCCGCGTTAAAGTCAATCCAGTTGGGCTTTTTCTCATAAAGCGCAGTGTTTGTCGACATCTTTATGGTGGGCACTGGCGCGCCGAGGGGAGTGCCCCTGCCTGTTGTGAATATAATCATATGAACACCCGCTGCGGTCAGGGCAGTGCTTGAAACAATGTCGTTTCCGGGGCCGTTTAAGAGCGTAAGGCCCCTCTTTTTTATTCTCTCCCCGTAACTTAGCACATCGGCAACGGGAGCGGTTCCGCCCTTTTGTATGCAGCCGAGGGACTTTTCCTCAAGGGTCGTGATTCCTCCCTCCTTGTTTCCTGGGGAGGGGTTTTCATATATGGGCTGACCATAAGAAGTAAAATACTCCTTAAAGCCGTTAATCATCTTAGTTTGAGCCTCAAACACATCAAATGTGCATGAGCGGTTCATAAGTATGGTCTCCGCGCCGAACATCTCGGGAGTTTCGGTCAGAACGCAAGTGCCGCCCATGGAGGTCAACAGGTCCGTCAGCCTGCCGCATAGGGGGTTTGCGGTAATGCCCGAAAAGGCGTCGGAGCCGCCGCATTTGTAGCCTATTTTAAGCTCGCTGACGGGGATTTCGGTCCTTTCCGCTTTGCAGCAGAGAGAGCAAAGCTCCTCAATTAGAGCCAAGCCCTCGTCCGTTTCGTCGCATACATCCTGAACATTAAAAGCCTTTACGGGCTTATTAAGGTTTTCTAAAAGGGGCATAAAGGATTTGAGCGTGTTGTTCTCGCAGCCCAGCCCCAAAACCAGCACGCCAGCGGCATTCGGATTAGCCGCAAGCCCCGCAAGAATTACTCTTGTAAACTCATGGTCGTCGCCAAGCTGAGAGCAGCCGTAAGGGTGGGTAAAAGCGTGAATGCCCGTTATGCCCTCGTATTTGCTTTGAAGCGCAGACCTTGCCTCTTTTTCAAGCCTCTTTGCAATATTGTTCACGCAGCCGACGGTGGGGATAATCCAGATATCATTCCTTATCGCCGCGGTTCCGTCGTTTCTTCTGTATCCCTTAAATGTGGGAATATCGTGATTCTTCGCGGCCGAGTCGCAGGAACAGCCGCAAGGCTCGTATTTGTACTCAATCTCCCCCGAAAGCCTTGTTCTTAAATTGTGGGTATGTATATGCTCGCCCTTTTTAATTTCTTTAATGGCGACGCCGATAGGGTAGCCGTACTTTATAACCGCTTCACCCGCGGCAATATCAAAAAGGGCAATCTTGTGTCCGAAGGGTATGTCTGAAAGGGCGGAGAGCCCCTCAATGCTCTCGCCCTTTTTTATTTCACTTACAGCCACCGCGCAATTGTCGTTCGGGTGTATTTTTATAAGCTTTGGCATATTTGCTCCTTTAAAAGTTCTTTTCCAGTGCTTTCCTTATTCCGAGGCTTTCAATGTCAATAAGATATCCCCTTACCTTTTCCTCAAGTCCCTGAATTTCGGTCAAATCCATATCCCAGAAAGAGATGTTTGAAAGAACGGCTTTCGCAGCATCTCCGCTTTCCCACGCGGAGCGCATAAACTCCTTTACATCCTCTCCGTCTCTGATTTCATACTCTCTGCCGCTGTCGTCTTTGCCGAGGTATTTTCCGTCCTCAAAGCGGCACTTGTAGAACCTAATGAGAGCGGCAAGGGAGAAGCAGAGCTTATCGGGGAGCGCGCCCTTAATCTCTTTGTATTTGAGCAGAGAGGGCAGGCACCTTGCCTTGAATTTTGAAACGGAGTTCAGTGAAATATCGTGCAGCCTATGCTTAATAAAGTGGTTGGAGAACCTGTCAAGCACCGACTCGGCGAAGCTGACAAGCTCCTTTTCGGGCAGGCTTAAAGTAGGAATAATCTCGCTGAATATAGCCTTCCTTATAAATTCCGAGAAAAGCCCGTCACGCATCATGTCTATCACAAACTCGTGACCCGTAAGGAAAGCCGCAAGCACGCTTAGAGTGTGCGCGCCGTTAAGTATGCGCACCTTTCTTTCTCTGTAAGGTGAAATATCGTCTGCGAAAATAATGTTAAAACCCAATTTATCAATCGGGAATTTTTCAGCCCACTCCTTCGGGCACTGGATAGCCCAGAAGAGATAGGGCTCGCAAGTTACCAGGAGCTTATCCTCATAGCCCATTTTTGCGCAAATCTCCGCGTACTCGTCTGCGGGGAAACCCGTAACTATCCTGTCAACCAATGTGTTGGCAAAATAACAGCCTTCCTCCAGCCATGAGATGAACTCATCGCCCAGCTCCCATTCCTTCGCGTACCTTAAAACAATGGATTTCAGTTTCGCGCCGTTGTCGTCTATGAGCTCAACTGGCAGAATCAAAACTCCCTTATCCTTGCTCGGGAAAACGGAAAAACGCTCATACAGCAGCGCGGTAAGTTTAGCGGGATATGACGACGGGGGAGTATCTGTCAGTCTGTCCCCCTCCTTGTAGGCGATTCCCGCTTCGGTGGTGTTTGAAATAATGACTTCCAAATCCTCGCTGCGGGCCGCCTCCAGCAAGTCCTCATACTCCCTGTAAGGATTTATACAGCGGGAAATGCAGGTTATCTTTTGCATATCCTCAAAGACCGCGTTTTTTGAGATGCCGCGCATGTAAACGGTATAAATGCCGCTTTGAGCGTTGATAAGGTCGCAGTTGCCCTTTTCAATGGGCTGACAGACCAGCACGCTGGTTGAAAGCACGCCCTGCCTGTTGCCGGTTTCTATTATCCACTCCGCAAAGGCTCTAAGAAAATTGCCTTCGCCGATTTGAAGCACCTTTTCGGGCAAATCGCCAAAGGTTTTATCCGATATTTCACAAATATTTCTCATAAAACACTCCGATTGCTAAAGATTGACTCTTTTCTGATTTAGCATATATTTCTATATAGATTATGTCAAGTAAGGCAAGTTTCAAGATTTTCCTCATCGGAATAAACTTTGGCTTCTTTAGTAAGTTTCGGTCTGATTTCGGCAGCCAGATAAAATGAGCCGAAAACAATAAGTGCGTCGTAGTCTTCCAATTCCTCAAAAGCGGTTTTAAGAGCGTCGTCGGGGGAGGGGACAGCCTTCGTTTTGCAATATGGCGAAAAGACATCAGCCAAAACAGAGCTGTCAACCGCCCTGGGATTTGCGCATTGTGCGGCAATAATCTTTACAAATTTATTGCCAATAAGCTCTGCCGCTCTTTTGTAGTCCTTATCTTTCATCATAGACACAAGACCCAAAAGCCGCTTTCCGCCGAGCTTGCTCTCCAGATAATCTTTCAAAGCCGTAATCGCCGCTTCATTATGCCCGCCGTCAAGCAGGATAAAGGGCTTTTTAGAAATCACCTCAAGCCTTGCGGGGCAAAAGGTTTTTTCAATTCCCGCTTTTATCGCGCCGTCGGATACTTTTCCTATCCTTCCCTCAAGTGCCTTTACAGCCATTACAGCCAGCATAGCGTTTTCTTTTTGATATTTATTCGAAACGGAGATTGCTTGGGCAAGTTTTATTTCCGACTCGCTTTCATTTGTCTTTGAAAAGCAAACTCTGTCAAATTTCAAATCCTCAGATTCGGGCTTTACGGTATAAAGCTCCGCTCCTTCTTTTTCCGCCTTTTCCTTTATAACGGCGTACGCTTCTTCACTTTGAGAAGCTGAGGTTACCACCGCGCAGCCTTTTTTAATTATGCCCGCCTTTTCGCCGGCTATTTTTTCGACAGTATCGCCCAGAAAGTCCGTATGGTCAAGGGATATGCTTGTCAGCACCGCAGCAGCAGTGTTTTCTATTATATTTGTGGCGTCGAGCCTGCCGCCCATTCCGGCCTCAAGCACGGCGACAGCGCATCCCGAATCGGCAAAGAACTTAATCGCCGCCGCGGTCATAGCCTCAAACTCGGTAACTTCAATGCCGTCCGCCGAGAGCTTGTCCGCAGCCTTTTTTATTTCTAATCCGACCCTTTTAAACTCCGGCTCGGGAATATAAGCGGAATCAAGCTGTATGCTCTCCCGTCTGTCCGTTACAAAGGGCGAGGTAAAAAGTCCGTTTTTGATTCCCGCCTCGGTTAAAATCCCAGAGATATATGCGGCGGTGCTGCCCTTGCCGTTAGTACCCGCAATATGGATAAAACAAAGCCTGTCCTGAGGATTTCCAAGCTCCTTTAAAAGAGCCTTTATGCCCTCAAGACCTGGGTTTATCCCTCTTTGTAAAAGGGATTCAAAAAACTCATAGGGTTCGAACGGTTCCAATCTCAGCACCTCTGACTATAAAAAAGAGGAAACGGCATAAGCCACTTCCTCTATTATAATTCATTTTGATTATTTAGCCCAGCTTTGAAAGGTCCTCTTTAAGCATGGCGATTTTTTCTTTAAGACCCGCCGCTGCCTCCTTCTGAGCGTTAATTACATGCTCGGGAGCCTTTGCGAGGAAGCCCTCGTTAGACAGCTTTGCCTCTATCTGAGCCAGCTTTTCCTCAGTTGCTTTCAGCTCTTTTTCAAGCCTCTTGCGCTCTGCCTCAAAGTCCACAAGCTCGCTCATCGGGATATAGATAGCGGCGTCGGTGGTAACAACAGAAACGGCGCCCTCTATGTCGTAGTCGTCAACCAAAGTGACCTCTGACGCGCCCGCCAGCTTTTTAAAGAACTCATCCGCATAGCTGAAGGTATCCTTATATGCGGTCTTGATAAAGAGATTTGCCTTCTTTGACGGGTGAACATTCATCTCAGCCCTGCGGTTTCTGATAGCCCTTATAGCCTCCATGATTCTCTGGATTTCCGTCTCTGCCTCGGGGAATGAAAGGGACTCGTCAAACTTCCTCCAGGGTGAGAGCATTATTGTCTCGCCCTCATGGGGCAGGGTCTGCCAGATTTCCTCGGTAATGAAGGGCATGAAGGGGTGCAGGAGTTTCAGCGTTTCGCTCAGAACGAACACAAGAACAGCCTTTGCGTTCTCCTTTTCCTTGCCCTCTTTCTGGAGCCTTATCTTTGAAAGCTCAATATACCAGTCGCAGAACTCGTCCCAGATAAAGTCATAGAGCTTTTGAACCGCAATGCCTATCTCAAACTTCTCAAGGGATTCGGTAACCTCTTTGAGAACGGTGTTGTAGCGGCTGATTATCCACTTGTCCTCGAGATTCAGCTCATCGGGGATGTGGGGAGCGGGCTCGTCGTCGGATAGATTCATAAGAACGAACCTTGCCGCGTTCCAGAGCTTGTTGGAGAAGTTCCTGCTGGCCTCAACCTTCTTTTCGGAGAATCTCATGTCGTTTCCGGGGCTGTTGCCTGTGGCAAGGGAGAATCTCAGAGCGTCTGCGCCGTAGTCCTCGATAATCTTTAGCGGGTCAACGCCGTTGCCCAGGGACTTGGACATCTTTCTGCCCAGCTCATCCCTTACAAGGCCGTGAATGAATACTGTGTTGAAGGGAGCCTTGCCTGTATGGTGGAGTCCCGAGAATATCATCCTGGCAACCCAGAAGAAGATAATGTCATATGCGGTTACAAGGGTATTTGTGGGATAGAAATGCTCATAGTCAAATGTCTTATCGGGCCAGCCCAGCGTGGAGAAGGGCCAGAGAGCGGATGAGAACCAGGTGTCAAGGGTATCCTCGTCCTGATGAATCTTTGCGCTGCCGCACTTCTCGCACTTGTCGGGTGTCTCAACCGCTACGGTGATGTGACCGCAATCGTCGCAGTACCAAGCGGGAATCCTGTGACCCCACCAGAGCTGACGGGAAATGCACCAGTCTTTTATATTCTCCATCCAGTGGAAGTATATCTTTTCAAAACGCTCGGGAACAAAGCGGATGTCGCCCTTCTTAACAGCCTCGATTGCGGGCTTTGCAAGGGGCTCCATCTTAACGAACCACTGCATTGAAATCCTCGGCTCAACAACCGTGCTGCAGCGGTAGCATGTTCCCACGCTGTGTGTTATATCCTCAGTTTTTAAGAGCGCGCCGATTTCTTCAAGGTCCTTAACAACAAGCTTTCTGCACTCGAATCTGTCAAGACCCGCGTACTTTTCGCCGGCGAGCTCGCTCATCTTGCCGTCATCGGTCATAACATCTATGACGGGCAGGTTGTGCCTGAGACCTACCTCAAAGTCGTTCGGGTCGTGCGCGGGAGTAATCTTAACTGCGCCCGTACCGAACTCCATGTCAACATAGGTGTCCGCAATAATGGGAATTTCCCTGCCGACAAGGGGGAGAATAAGAGTCTTGCCGATTAAATCCTTGTATCTCTCATCATCGGGATGAACTGCGACGGCGGTATCGCCCAGCATTGTTTCGGGGCGGGTTGTGGCGATGACGATATATCTGTCGCTGTCTTTTACGGGGTATTTGATGTGCCAGAAGTGACCGCCCTTTTCCTCGTGCTCAACCTCCGCGTCGGAGATTGAAGTCAGGCAGTCGGGGCACCAGTTAATCATTCTTTCGCCCCTGTAAATAAGACCTTCTTTATAAAGGTTTACAAATACGGTGTTGACGGCGCGGTTGCAGCCCTCGTCAAGGGTAAAGCGCTCCCTGCTCCAGTCGCAGGAGGAGCCGAGTTTTTTAAGCTGCTCAATAATTATGCCGCCGTACTGCTCCTTCCATTTCCACGCTCTCTCGAGGAAACCTTCTCTGCCAACATCCTCTTTGGAAAGACCCTCTTCCTTCATCTTCTCTACGATTTTAACCTCTGTTGCTATGGAAGCGTGGTCTGTGCCGGGCAGCCACAATGTGTCATAGCCCTGCATTCTGCGCCAGCGGATAAGAATATCCTGGAGCGTCTCGTCAAGGGCATGTCCCATATGAAGCTGACCCGTAATGTTCGGAGGCGGAATAACTATGGTATAAGTGGGCAGATTCTTGTCTGCTTTTGCTTTAAAATATTCGCCTTTAAGCCAAAAAGCATATAATCTATCCTCAACCTCGCGGGGATTATACTGCTTTGCCAGCTCTTTTTTCATCAATATCGTCCTTTCAGAAAGGGAGTGTATATTTCGCGGCAATGCCGCTGTTAAAATCAAAGTGAAAAATGCTCTTTTCTCTGTCTTTTTAGTGACGGGTGAATGATTATGTTAAGTGTCAAATTGGTTATAAATAGGGCAAGACCTATATAAATTGCGGGGCCTAAACCGAAATGTATTATGTCCGCATAAGCCGAAAGCACATTTGCCTTAAATACCAAGAGCATAATAAGCAGCGCCAAGAATGCCAGAGTGCTCACAGCGCAGCAGAATATGCTCTTTGTGTTTTTCATCGAAAATGAGCTTGTAAGCATAAACACAAAGTTTAATACCCCGAAAAGCACCGCAACCGCAACCAATATCAGCGATGCCAGAATCACAGCCGCGGGAACCTTGAAGTAAGTGGTGTTTAAAGTGTTAATTATAGCTTTGATATTGTACTCTTTTACTATTCCCATTGCAATGTTGATTAATGAATAAGACTTCGGCTCCCGTGGGAAGGGTATGTAAAGCGCGAATTTTATAAACGGCAAGGGGAAGATAATCAGCGGTACAAATGTCATTATGAATCTAACTATCCTCACCGCGCTGCCGAAAAGGGTGCTTTTAATTGCGGCGACTTTAAGCCTGAACTTTTTTAAGGCGGCCTCAGCTATGTCCGCGTCCTGTTCAAGGCGTTCTTCCCAGTTGTAGTTGGGAATATTGACCCCGCAGGAGGGACACTCAGCTTTTATATGCCAAAATCTCAGCTTGTAGTTGCAATGCGGACAATTGGCCATATTGCACCTCTCTTATTAATTTAGCTAAGACATAATAGCACAAAAATTAACCATTTTTCAACATTTGCCGCAACGCTGATTATTTTTTGTTGTCTTCCGGCTTGCTTTCAAAGATGAATTCCTTTAAATACTCAATATTCTTCTTTAAATCCACCTTGAGCACAGCCTGACCGCTTATCCTGGCGTTGCTCCATGAGCCTTGAACGGGAACGCTGCCCTGCATTATATCATAGCTCAAATACTTAACAATGCCGTTTGCGCCCAGTTTCAAAAGCTCGTTTTTGTCAAGGTCGGTGCTTATAAGGGGAGCGACATTATTCGCGATTTCAAGGAGCTTCGGAATTCCCATCTTCTTAGCCTTGGCAAAAGCCTTTTCAAAAATAAGACGCTGCCTGCTTGTTCTGTGAAAGTCCGAGTCCATCTTTCTGACCCTTGAGAACCAAAGAGCCTGCTCACCGTTAAGATGAACATTCTTTCCGGCGGTTACCACGCAGCCGAACTTAGCCATTTCCTTAGCCTCGCTCTGGCTGACATCCACCTCAATGCCGCCCACGGAGTCAATAATCTTCTCAAAGGCCTCAAAGCCTATCATTACATAGTTGTCAATGTCGATTTTGAAATTGTACTCAATGGTGTCCATTACAAGAGTGGGGCCGCCGCTTGACGCCGCGGCGTTCAGCTTTGCGGTCTTCTTGCCGGGGATTTCGACCCACATATCCCTTAAAAACGATGTAAGTTTTATAGCCTTGTTTTTGCTGTCGATGCTGACGAGTATCATGGAGTCGGAGCGGGCGACATCCTCTGTGGAATCGCTGTCAATTCCTATAAGCAGAATGTTCTTTACATGCCTAGAGGACATAAGCTCCGAGTTTTTAACAAACTCGTTTTCGTGTTTTTCATTCTGCTCATACTGTATTTCTCCGAGGATTGACTTGTAAAGATAAATCGAGGCGCCGCCGCCGGCAACCGCCAGCAGAGCCAAAAAGGCGGCCACTATTTTTAAAGCGAGAGAAGCACGGGTATTCTTATTCTTGCCCTTTGACGAGGCGTTTCTGAAAAAGTTCGGGACATTCTCACGCCTTTTGGTTGAGGGCATTTTATTTTTACCCAGTTCCTCCTTTTGAGCCTCCAAAAACTCATCTATATCCGGCAGCTCCATGGTTACGCTGTCAGGGTCTATATTGAAGTTCTTATTGTTCTTGTCTTTTGAAAAATATATGTCACCCATATTGCGTTTCCTTTCCCCCAAAATAGGATTTATCAGAGCTGGATACAGTGAATAGTTTAACGCAAAGCCCAAATTTAAACAATGCTTTTTATAGAATTTTAATAAATGCTTAAATCTTGTTATTATTTATTAAACAAGCCAAAAAAGACCAAACATATTTGTAAACTATTATTCTCAAAAATCCTTGAAAAACTAATATTTGTACCATATAATATAGCCTAATGTTTTTAAAGCTTTGCGCAGCGTATTAAATTTATACGGTTATTTCCGCCAAAAAAAGCAATTTAAAATTATTCACCTTTTACAAAAATCTTTTTTGTGATATAATACTGAAGGATTGGAAAAAACTAGTTTCGGAGATTGTAATGCTTGGTAGATATGTAAAGGTAAGCATCACTGCCTACCTGGGCAGACAGGATGAAAAGGACAAGTTAAAACAAACTCTCAATGCGGGAATAGTGAGCATCAAATCCTCTGACGGCGGCTCCTATTTCGCCGATGTTTATATACTGGGAGCAAGCAATGTTCAAAAAGAGTTCTCGGGCAGAATCATAGCTGTTCTCAATTACTATGACGGTTCTGCCCCAAAGTATGTTGTTGCCCCAAAGCGCACAAGGTTTATTAATTTCGAGATTATTACCGCCCTTGAAGACTATGAAAACCCCAAAAACTACTCCCTTGACTGTTTATATGAGGTTTCCTGCGGCGCGGTTGTCGCAAGGGAAATCAACAATGAGATAAGGTACCTGCTTATAAAAAACAAAAGAAGCAACCACTGGGGCTTCCCCAAGGGTCATATGGAAAAGGGAGAGACCAAAAAGCAGACCGCCGCGAGAGAGGTTTTTGAGGAAACGGGCATTAACATAAAGTTTATTGAGGGCTTTGTGTCCACCTCCGAGTACAAAATCGGCGGCAAGGTGGAAAAATCGGTCACCATCTTCCTCGCCAGCACAAACGACACAAAAACCGTAATTCAAAAAACCGAGATAGAGGACTATGTATGGCTCGCCTATGAGCAGGCTATGGAGAACCTGAGATTTGAAAACGACAGGCTGATTCTTGAAAGAGCCAACGAATTCTTAAAGGAAAGAGCCGAAAAGGTTTTCGGCAAAAAGCTCTAAATAAAATTACAAACGCCCTGCCGCCTAAGCGCGGCGGGTTTTGTTTTGCCGCTGGCACATAGGATAGAAATTTCGGGAAATAAAAATGTTGAAAATGATGACGGATTTGGTATCATAATTATGTCAAAAGTTATTCGGAGGTGCCCTGTGAAAAGAACCGAGATTAAAGATGTTTTAAGCGGAAATCTGCTGTCTAAAAAAGTTACCGTTTGCGGCTGGGTCAAAACCTCAAGGGAGTCTAAAACCGTCGCCTTTGCGGAAATAAACGACGGCTCCTCATTTAGCCCCGTTCAGATTGTCATTGACAAAGCCGCCCTCGAAGATACCCTCAAATTCCTTAAAGTCGGCGCCGCCATAAAGGTTACAGGCACCGTTGTAAAGTCGGAAATTAATGACCAGATTGAAATAAACGCTGAGGAAATAATCCTCCTGGGCGAGAGCCCCTCTGATTATCCTTTGCAGAAAAAGCGTCACACTCTTGAATTCCTTCGCACTATGCCTCACCTTAGAATCAGAACAAACACCTTCAACGCGGTTTTCAGAGTCCGTTCCAAAATCTCCTTTGCGGTGCATGAGTATTTTCAGAAGAACGGCTATTACTATGTCCACACGCCCATAATCACCTCCAGCGACTGCGAGGGCGCGGGGGAGATTTTCAGAGTCACAACCCTCCCGCCTTTCTATGCCTCGCCGGAGGGAGAGGACTATTACAAAGAGGACTTTTTCGGCAAAAAAGCGGGTCTTACCGTATCGGGTCAGCTTGAAGGCGAGGCTGCGGCTCTGGCTCTGGGCAAAATATACACCTTCGGCCCCACATTCAGAGCCGAGAACAGCAACACGCCCCGCCACGCCGCCGAGTTCTGGCAGATAGAGCCCGAGGTAGCTTTTGCCGAGCTTCCCGACATAATCGAAATCGCCGAGGATATGATAAAGTACCTTATAAGGTACGCCCTCGAAAACTGCAGGGAAGAACTCGAATTCTTTGAAAAGTTCTACGAAAAGGGTCTTATCGAAAAACTGGAGAAAGTGGTTTCCGAAAAATTCGGAGTCATCGAATACACCGAGGCGCTAGAGCTTTTGAAAAAAGCTGACGCGGACTTTAAATACCCCGTGGAATGGGGACTTGACCTGCAGACCGAGCACGAAAGGTATATTGCCGAAACCGTCTTTAACCGCCCCGTTTTCGTTATCAATTACCCCAAGGATATAAAGTCCTTCTATATGAAGCAAAATCCCGACGGCAAGACCGTCGCGGCAACCGACCTGCTTGTCCCCGGCGTGGGAGAGATAATCGGCTGCAGCGAAAGGGAGAACGATTACGATAAGCTCCTCAGCGCCATAAGAAGCAGGGGAATGAACGAGGACGACTACAAGTCATATCTGGAGCTGAGAAAATTCGGCTCCGCCCCCCACAGCGGCTTCGGCCTCGGCCTTGAGCGTTTCCTCATGTATATCACGGGAATCTCAAACATCCGCGATGTCCAGCTCTACCCCAGAACACCTAAGGAAATTAGAGTTTAAAAAGAGGACGCCGAAGGGCGTCCTTTAATTTTCCCGCTTTTGGGGACCGTCAATTATTGACACTAATAAAAATAAATTGTAAACTTTCTTCATAGTATCGAATTTCGGCGAAAACAGAAAATTTTGCCGAGATTTAATCTTTTCGGCTTTATAAATGTGTTTGCGATTCATACAGCCGAGCAAAGCTTGCATAATTTTTTTAGATAACAGATTTAGGGTGCGTGTAATGAAGAATCTTATTTGCGACAAGTGCGGAAGCTCGGAGTTTGAAAGAAAAGACGGCAAATATGTCTGTCTTTACTGCAGGAGCAAGGTTGCTCCCGAGCAGGAGAAAACTTTAAGGGTAAGCATGGACAGCAGGGGCAGCAAAGTTAAATTCGATGCCTCCCTTGAGCTCTCCAATCTCTATGAGCTTGCCCGCCGCTACTTGGAAATCGGCGATTACGAAAAGGCCTTAAAGTATTATGAAATGATTTTGCTTCAGGACCCCACAAACTGGGAAGCAACTTTCTATATTGAATATATCGAAGCGGCAAAATGCAAGCTTCATGAGATATACAGAGAAGGCGCATCGTTAAATAACTGCATTAATCCTGTAATGAGGCTTATTAAGAATCACATCAGCTCTAAAGACGAACAAATCAGAGGGGTTAATGAAGTTGTAACCCGCTGCTTTGAGCTTTCAAATCTCTTTTACAGATCTTCGGTAAATCATTTTAACAGCCTAATGGCGGACGCAAAGAAAGCTTTTTTGGCAGCCCATAATGATAACCTGCTTGTAGCAAGGACTATCCCGTATGCCCTCGGCGACAGCATTGAGAGCTGCTTCGGCAATTACCCCGAACTGCATCCCATTATGGTAAACTCTTGGAAAGAGGGCATAGTCAAGCATGTCGGTTCGCTGAAGTACCTTAGAATAAGGTACAGCAACAAGACAATAAAAGAAAATATAGCAATAATTAAGGCATACGAAGCCAAAGTAAAAAGATTTGAGCCGGCATATAATCATCCCAATCTCAACGGCTGCTATGTGGCGACCGCGGTTTACGGTTCTTACGATTGCCCCGAAGTCCGGACACTCAGGCGTTTTCGCGATAACACTCTCTCAAAATCTGTTTGGGGCAGAGCATTCATACATACTTATTACGCCATAAGCCCCACGCTGGTAAAATGGTTTGGCGGCACAGCATGGTTCACAAGGTTTTTCCGCAAAAGGCTTGACCGCTTTGTCGCAAAACTGAATCAAGAGGGCATAGAGAACACCCCTTATCAGGACAAATAAACAAACAGCAAATATCTATGAAAAACTTAGACCGCATCATATCCGATGCGATCTTTTTGCGTTTTCTATTGAATTCCGCCGCCTGCTTTAGTCATTAAATCGCACTTTTGCTTATAGAATAGTACAAATACCGACAGGCAGGTGTTTGAAGGTGAAAAGAAAAAACGAGGATTTATCGGAAGCCTGCTTTATCCGCAGAAGCGGCAGCGACAAATCAATACTGATTACCGGCATCCCCGGCTGCGACAAGGATGTAATACTGTCCGCCCTTTCGGGTCTTAACATAGACAGTGGGGGCTGGAACGGAAACGGTAGCTGCTCATCCCAAATACACATAAAATATAAGGGAAAGCAAATTGACCTTTTGAGCCTGCCCGAAACCTATTCCCTTTGGCTGAGCGGAAACGGCGCGGGATTTACGGGTAACTGCTTTGCCTTTGCCGACTACGACGCCTTTATTATCGTCTGCAAAAGCGGCAGCATAGCCTATGGTGAGAGCCTTTATGCCGAGGCGACTAAATTCTGCCCCGAGGGCTATCTTTGCATCAACAGTCTTTCGGGCAATTTCAGATTTCAGTTTAAGAGATTTCTGTCTGCGCCGTTTCAGTCAAAGTACGGAAAAGCCGGAGCAAAAGGCTCAAATCAAAGCCTTGCGGGCTCAGCCGACAGCTGCATATTCAATGCGGGCTCAAAGTGTAAATACAAGGATATAAAACCACTTGATTATGAAGAAATCCCCTTGCTTTCATGCTTTGAGTTTAGGTCTAAGACGGAGATTCTGCACAAGGCGAAAAGAATCGAGGTGAGCGGCATTAAGGACATAAAGAGGCTTAAAAAAGTCCTGTTTGATACTGAAAATCTCGATGGCGCAGGCAAGAAAACGGCTGCGGTATCCGACGAAGTATTGTCGGCAGTCAATCTCCCCCAGCTTTTCGAGCCTTTGATTGCCATGCTCACAGGACTGAATCCCAATGCCGACCCCTATCTTGAGGCAATAAAGTTCGTGCTGCTCGCTCAGGAGGGGGTAAAGCTCCCCTTTGCCTGCTTTTTGCCGGTGCAGCTGAATCTCACAAAGGAGTTTATAATGTGCGTAAATAAAATCTGCCATCAGTTGAATGAGCATAATATTAGACTCAAAGACTGCTCCCTCGCCGTAAAAGACAAACTCAAAGAGGATATGTAATACATAAGCCCCGAAGGAAATCGGGGTTTTTCTTTTTCCGCAGCAAAAAGCCGAATTTCTGAGTCTAATAAACGAACGGATGATATGCTGAAACTGGCTCTTTAGGCAAAAATTTTATCGGCATTTATTTGCAAAAACCCTCTATGTTGCTTGACTATTGCCGTCAAATAGGATAAAATGCAAGTAATATCAATGTATTTTAGGGATTTTAGGCTGTGGATGTCGTGAAAATCTATTTGTTATAGCCCTTATTTTGCAATCAAAACAGAGCTATTAGCAAACGGGCATCTTACGGCTTTTTATTTAATAACTTTTTGCTTACTACCTTTTTGAGAGGAATAGATATGCGTTTAAAGAAATTCTTTGTGTTGTCGGTCGCGCTCTTTATGTGCTTTGTGTTCCCCATCGCCTCTCTCGCGGCGGAGGGGGATAAGGAGCCTGCCCTTGACGATTTCACCGGCGGTCTTTCGGGAATCGGCGACTTTTTCGGGGGCATCGGCGACTTTGATTTGTCTAAAATCAAGGACATTGTCCCCGGGGCCGATAAGATTTCGGACTTCTTTGGGGGCATCGGCGGCGGTCTGTTTGATGGCATAGGCGGTTTGCTCCCCGGCTTTGGCAGCAAGCCCACCACAACCGAAACCGAGCCTGTGCTTGACACCACAGAGCCTACTATTCCCGAGCTGCCCACACTTCCTCAGTCTCCCACAATGCCCAGCACCTCAAGCTCCTACGGCAGAACGACCACAAAGCCCACAACTACAGAGGATTATGAGCCTGTAACCGAGACAACCACCGAGGCAAATGCCGAGGAATCCAGCTCTCAAAATACATACACCCGTCCTTCCACAACCGTAAATTATACCGATAATGTGGACTCAATTCGCTTTGACAGCGGCGACACAATGAGCACTCCCTTCAAAATCGGTCTCGGCGCAGGAATGCTTGCGGTTTCAATCGGCGGCATTGTTCTGATTGTATTAAAGTTTAAAAACTAATTTTTAGCGAACCGAATATTATGAGATTTTCAGGACGGCACCCACCGTCCTGAAAAAAATATTTTAATTGGAGATGGTAAAATGATGGAAATCAGTGTCGAACTTACAAAAACTCCGAAGAAAAAGCCCTCCGAAAACGAACCCCTGGGATTCGGCAAATACTACACCGACCATATGTTCATTATGAACTATGACGAGGGCAAAGGCTGGCACAGCCCCCGAATAGTGCCCTATCAGCCCATCTCCCTTGACCCTGCCGCAATGTGCTTTCATTATGCCCAGGAGGTATTTGAGGGACTGAAGGCTTACAGAACAAAGAAGGGCGACATTCAGCTTTTCCGCCCCGAAAAGAACATGGAAAGGCTCAATCTCTCCAACGACAGGCTTTGCATTCCCCGCATTGATGAGGAGTTTGCCGTTGAGGCAATTAAGAAGCTTGTTTCCGTGGACAAAGACTGGGTACCCCACGGAGAGGGCACATCCCTTTATATCAGGCCCTTCATTTTCGCCGTTGACCCCTATGTGGGAGTGCATCCGGCAAAGCACCTGTTGTTCGTGATAATTCTTTCTCCCGTCGGTTCCTATTATCCCGAGGGCATTAACCCCGTAAAGATATATGTTGAGGACGAATATGTCAGGTCCGTCAGAGGCGGCATGGGCTATGTAAAAGCAGGCGGAAACTATGCCGCGTCCTTGAAGTCACAGGACAAAGCCCAGAAGCTGGGCTATACTCAGGTTCTCTGGCTTGACGGCGTTGAGCGCAAATATGTCGAAGAAGTCGGCACCATGAATGTATTTTTCGTAATAGACGGCGAGGTCATTACCCCCGCTCTTACGGGCAGTATTCTCGGCGGCATTACAAGACTTTCATGCATAGAGCTTTTAAGAGAGCACGGCTACAAAGTAACCGAAAGGCTCATCTCCATTGACGAGATTGCGAAAGCCTATGACGAGTGCAGGCTCAACGAGGCATTCGGAAGCGGCACAGCCGCGGTTATCTCTCCCATCGGCGAGTTGAGATGGGGAGATAAAGTAATGAAGCTCTCAGACGGCCAAATCGGTCCCATCTCCAGATTCCTTTACGATACTCTCACCGGAATTCAGCGGGGAGATATTGAGGATACAAGAGGCTGGATTCAGAAGATATAGCACAAGGTCCGTCAACGCCTTGCATCTCTGGAAATAAGTGGCATTGATAATTATGAACAAAAAGGGATTTTGAACCTTGCGCTTTTTTATAGGTTATGATATAGTATTACTGTTGCAAAAAATTAAACGGAGGTATGGGCGTGGCGGATAAAGACACTAAGGCTGTGCAGACCGACAGCTCCGGCGAATTCTCCGCAGAGCAGATCAACTATGTCTATGAAAATAGGCGTTATGTCGGCAGAAAAGAAACAATCGCGTATGTTATGTTCGACATGGCGCAGAGCATCAACATCAACAAGTATAGCGGACGATTTGTAAACAATATTCTTCAGATTGACTTCAGCCTGCAGCAGCTGGCTACTTTTATAAACGGTATTTGGGATATCATCAACGATATATTTACCGGCGCTATTGTTGACAAAACTCGTACCCGCTGGGGTAAGTTTAAGCCTTACTTAATCGGTCTCGGAATCCCGGGCACAATGGGTGCGATAATTTACTGGCTCATGCCCCTGTTCTTCCCTCAGACCGGCCCCAAGGACTTAAACAAGTTCCTCATGTACCTTATACTGGCAGTCGTCCGTGAAGGCGTTGACACCTTCAGAGGCATCGCCCAGACAGGCATGCTGGCGACAATCACGCCTCACCCTGTTGACCGAACGAGGCTGATTACCATCGCCAACTTCGCATCCAGCTTCCTTGGCGAAAAGCTGCCCGAGCAGATAATGACTCTGCTGCTTGACCTTATCGGCAACGGAATCATTAAGAGCGAAACTAAGTCGATAACCCAGATTTACACAAGCCTCTTTGTAAGCATGGGCGTTATCACAAGCATTATCAGCGGCGCCTTCTCGCTGTACTTCTTCTTTGTAACGAGAGAGAGGGTTCTCCAGTCGGTCAAGAAACCCAGCGTAATGCAGGGCATCAAATCGATTCTCAACAACAAGCCGATACTGCTGCTGACGCTTTCTCAGACGCTTTCGGGACTCTCGGTCGGCGGCGGAAAGCAGGACTACTTCATCGATGTTCTCAACTTCGCAACCCTTGCCGCATTTACAGGTCTCCCCGGCTCAATCGTTCACCCGATAAGCTACTCGCTTGTTCCGTGGTTCAGAAGAAAGTTCTCCAGCCGCACACTTTACATACTCGGCGCATACATAGGCGACATTCTTATGGTGCCCGTATTCTTTGTAGGCGCTATCGGCGGAAAGAAGAACGGTCTTTACAAAAAGATTATTCCCATGGCAATTGCCCTCACCGTTTGGGAGACAGTATTTATGCTGTTCTACGGCGTAAGAAAGGTTATCCCCAGCGAGCTTTACAACGAGGCAATGGACTACTGCGAATGGAAGAACGGCTACCGTACGGAGGCTATGACCTCGGTTGCAAAGGGTCTTGCTACAAAGCTTGCGTCCCTCTTCAGCAACATGGTACAGCTGCAGATCAAAAAGCTCATCAAGTACGACCAGACGCTTTACATTTCAGGAAAACAGCAGTCTGACGATACAAAATTCGGTCTGTTCGCAATGTTTACAATCGTTCCCTTCGCCACAACATCACTCGGCATAATCCCGATGCTGTTCTACGATTTGGGCGGCGAGAAGAGAGAGCGTATGTACGCAGAGCTCCTCGCAAGACGCGCTGAAATGTCACAGAGCGCAACCTCAGGCTCAGCAGAGGACCTTGAAAGACTTGCCGAGATGCAGATGAAGGTCGGCGAAAAGAATAAGAATAAAGAACTTTAATCTAAAATAAAAGCGGCAGGGCATACGCCCTGCCGCTTAAACTTTGGGGGGTTATTTCATTTCGCTCTTGATTACGGAGTAAAGCTGATACACGACTATAGCCGCCGCTGCCGCTCCTACGGCGATTTTTAAATAAGACAAAAACTTAATTGTCTTGGATGCTGTGTCGATTACCTTAATATTATCAAGGGTCTTGCTTATATATGTGAGCGCCTTATTGCCGTTTACCTTTGCAATCTTGTTATTAGCCATTACCGCACCACCTTTAAAGCTAGCAGCCGCTGCGAATCAGCACCGCATGGGCTATTGAGGGTATTGTTTCTCCCTGCTGGGTCAAAGTGGGCGACATCAGCGCGCCCGTGCCCACAAAGAGAACGCTCTTTAAATTGCCCTTTTCAAGCTCTTTGTAGATATATGAGCAAAGGATAGCAGCCGAGCAGCCGCAGCCCGAGCCGCCCGCGTGGACATCCTGCTTTTCAAGGTCGAATATCATCATGCCGCAGTCATTGTGAACCTTTGAAATATCCATGTTCTCTCTTGTCAGCATAAGCTCCCTGACAAGGGTGGAGCCTACTTTTCCTAAGTCGCCTGTGAGAATCAAATCGTAGTCGTCGGCGGTCGTGCCGGTGTCGTGCATAAAGTCAATAATCGTCGTAGCCGCAGCGGGAGCCATAGCAGCGCCCATGTTTGCGGCGTCTTTTATGCCCAAATCCCTTATGCGACCGAGGAAAACAGCGTCAATATAGGGCGCCCGCTTGGGACCGTTTGCGGCTACAACAGCAGCGCCCGCTCCCGTAACCGTTCTTTGAGCGGTGGTGCTCCTCTGCGCGCCGTATGCGAGGGGGTATCTGAACTGCTTTTCCGCCGAGCAGAAATGGGACGAGGTGGAGGCAACCGCATAGTTTGCGGCATGAGTGTCCGCCATAAGACCCGCCAAGGCAAGTCCCAAAGCCATTGTGGAGCAAGCGCCGAAAAGTCCCACAAAGGGAATGTTAAGCTCCCTTATCCCTAAAGTCGAGGCTATCTCCTGGTCCAGAAGGTCGCCTGCGAAAACCATATCAATATCAAGGGGACTCAGTCCCGCCTTGTTAATAGCCCTTTCTATGGCTTCCTTATGAATAACGCTCTCCGCCTTCTCCCATGTCTCCTGACCTACATAATCATCGCTGTGGCAGTTGTCAAAATCGGGACCGTGGGGACCCTCCGCTTCCTTGGGACCCACAACGGCGGCGGTAGCCAGAATTTTAGGTTTATTCGGTAATTTCAGTACAAATCTTCCCTGTCTTTGTGCCATGCTTTCAAGTCCTTTCAAGCGCCTAAAAACATACTGCAAATATAGTAAATTACGCCGTAAAGAGTCGCCGTGCCGCAGCCGTAAACAATGACGGGGCCCGCGATTGTGAACATTTTTGCGCCCGTTCCGAGGATTCTTCCCTCCGTCTGATACTCAACGGCGGGGGAGACAACAGCGTTCGCAAAGCCCGTAATAGGAACCAGAGTGCCCGCGCCTGCGTGCTTTGCTATATCGTCAAACCAGCCGAGTCCCGTCAGCACTGCGGTTATGGCAATAATCGTGGTGGGAACCAAAGACCTTACCGTCTCCTCATCAATTCCCCACTTTTCATAGATAAAGAAAAGGAATTGACCGAAGGCGCAAATAAGACCCCCTATCAAAAAAGCCTTAACGGCGTTTTTCAAAATAGGGGAGTTGGGCGAGGCTTTTTCAGCCATCGCCATATATGCCTTATCCTGATGTTGATTGTTTTCAGCCATAAGCATAACCCCTTTAACAAAAATAAAGCTTCGGGCATATCCATGGATATTTTGCCCGAAGCCTTCTATCTTATTCCTTTTTTAGCTCAAACAGGGAAAACCTTTGACGCTGAGTTTTTGTCAAGATACAGCGTCCAGTTAGGGTGCGTCTTTAAAAGTGTCGCGGGAGTATTGTTGTTTACCTTCTCCGTCAGCGTTTTGTAAACCGCCTCAGCCTTAACCTCATGGGGAACTGCGGAGATAATCTTTTTGCACTGCAAAATCTGATAGCAGGTCATTGAAACAGCGTGGGTCGGCACATCCTCAACGGTGGGGAACCAGCCCTCACGCACCTGCTGACGCTTGCACGCGTCGTCCAGCTTTACAATATGATAAGCCTCTTTAGTGTCAAAATCTGCGGGCGGGTCGTTAAAGGCAATGTGAGCGTTCTCGCCGATTCCAATAACGCCCAAATCAATCTCAGCCTCAAGCAGCTTTTCTGTCACGAATTTTGTGACCTCCTCGGAGCCGTCAAGGAAATATGCGTTTTTAAGATTAATCTTTGACGCGAAACGCTCCTTTAAATATTTGCGGAAGCTCGCCTTGTGAGTCTCCTCAATGCCCACATATTCGTCAAGATGGAACATCTCGACCTTGCTCCAGTCAACATTGAGCTGAAGAAGAGCCTCGAACATATCAAGCTGAGACGCGCCTGTGGAGAGCACAATTCTCGCGTTTCCTTTCTCGGCTATCGCGTTATTTATCGTTTCGGCTATGTGCTGAGCCGCTGCCGCGCCCAAAGCCTTGGAGTTTTCGCTGACCACTATCTTCATTTTGCAACCACTCTTTCTTGTTTATTTGCCTGCCTGACGCTGGCGGATTATTGTAACCTTGTCGGTAATTCCGATTTCGTAGTCGCAGCTTGCGACAATTGAGTTTTCTCCCTTTGCCAAAACCACATCGTTAAAGATGAATACGCCGTTTTCGGAGTGTAAGGTTTTGCTCTTTTTCTCCTTGCCGTTTACGGTCAGGCGCAGGTCTTTAAGGTTGGAATAAACTCTTATGCTGCACTTTCTCTTTGAGCGGAAGGAGCCGTTTTCCTCGGCAATGTAAATAAACTTCGATTTTGACCACATCGCCTTAATAAGGTAGAAGCTGTCCCTCTTTTGCTGTCTGTCGTAGCTTACAAAGCCGCAGCTTGAAATCTCAATATTCTCCGCATAGCCGTTGATTGCGGGGGCGGACGCAGTCCTTTCCGTAGCCTCCGCTTTTTCTTTCTCAGCCTCTTCGCTTGCGGCAGCTTCCTCTGGGCTTTCCTCAGCAGGCTCTGCCTCTGCTTCCTCAGCCTTTTCGCTTTCTTCTGACTCGGCATTGTCGGCAGTTTCCTCGGATTCGGTTTCCTGAGTTTCCTCTGCTTCTGTCTCCTCAGCGGTTTCTTCTGCGGGAGCTGCGATTTCGGCGGTTTCCTCTGCCTTTGTTTCCTCAGAGGTTTCTTCTGTCGGCTCATCTTCCGCGGGAATATCCTCGGTTATTTCAAACTCTGTTCCGATTTCACGGGTGCGCTTAGCAAAGTCAAAGAGGGGACCCGCGAAAACGCCCCAGATAAAGCCCCTTTCGTCCGCCGCTTTGAAGGCGTTCTCCAAAAGGACATTTGCAGACTTTTCGGGGCTGAGCTCTGTAGAGAAGGATACTGAAATCGGCAAATCGGGATTTGCCTCGCTCATAAGCTCCAAAGTCCTAAGAGCCCTTTCGGCGGAGAACTCGTCCAGCAAATCTATGTCCGCGTTAAACGCGCCCGCGCTCTGCGGGAAAACGGGCGTGTCGGCGTCAACCTGCTCTGTGAAAACGCAAACCCTCGTCTTGTCCAAAGACCTTGCAAGCCTTGCCAAATCCTCGGCTTGTGCAAATGCCACCGAGCTGTCGCCCGCGTGCCACTTCGGGCAGTTAATTCCCCACGCCACAATCGACGGATGGTTGTAGTACTGCTTTATAAGCTCAGTTAATTGCTGACGGGCGTTTTTAAAGGCGGGGGAGTTCTTTCCTATATTGTTTCCGAAGGGGATTTCGAGCCATACGGCTATGCCCTCGCTGTCACAGTAGTCCAGAACGCTCTCATCGGGCGGGAAGCAGTTGAGCCTAACAGCGTTTGCCCCCAGCTCCTTTAACAGTTGTATCTCTTTCCTAATCTGCTCGTCGGAAGCGGCAATTCCCGTCTTTGCCCTGTCCTGATAAAGGGAAATGCCCTTAATCTCTGTCCTTTTGCCGTTAAGATAAAAGCCGCTGCTCTTAATCTCTATATTTCTGATTCCGAAGGGAATGTCCACACGGTCAAGAATCACGCCGTCACGGATCAGCTGAGCTCTGAGAGTGTAAAGATAAGGCGAAGCGGTGCCGTTCCACAAAGAGGGATTGTGTATCCTCATAATCGCCTCAGCCTGCTTGGGGTGAGCCGTCGCTGTGCCTATGGCGTTCTCAGCGGAGTCGTAAATCGTAAAGCTGACAACATCGTAGTTAATGGGATTTGAAATATTAGCGGCAACAGCCACAAGAGCGTCGGAGCCGGCCATCTTTGTGGAGATGAATACGCCCTTAGAGCCGTCTTCGGTCAGGGCAAAATGGCTCTTGCCCGACACTATAAGACTTACATCCCTGTAAATGCCGCCGAAAACCGCGAAATGGGGATTTACAGGGCAGCATTTGCCCCTTTCTGTGCTGTCGGTCAGCATTGTGATTACATGGTTTCTGCCGGGGGTTACAAAGTCGGTGATTTCAAAGCAGAAGGAGGTAAAGCCGCCCTCATGGGTGCCCACCTTCTTGCCGTCTATGTAAAGCTCAGCCAAGGGACCCGCTCCCTTGAATTCAAGAAAGAGCCTGTAGCCCGAAAGCTCCAGCGGAACGGGCAGCTCTCTCTGATAGCAGTATCTGCCCCTTGTGTTGGAGCCCCTGCGCTTTAAGTCGTAAATATTCCAAGTATGGGGAACGGTAACGCTTTCCGCGTTTTCGGGTATGGCGGTTAAATCCTGCGGAACCACCATAGAAAAGAACCAGTTGCTGTTAAGCTTTACACTCCGCTTCATATAAACACATTCCCTCCGCAAATTTTATCTGTAGCTTACAAATCCAATCTTTTTCATAACCTTGTCAAGGGTGCGCCTTGCGCGCTTTTCCGCTCTTTCGGCGCCCTTTTCCATGGATGACAGAATATATGCCTTGTCGTTTATAATTCTGTCAAACTCCGCTCTGAAGGGTCTAAGTTCTTCGATAACAGCCTCAGCGACAGCAGCCTTAAAGTCGCCGTAGCCCTTGCCGTCGAACTCTTTTTCAATCTCCTTATAGGAAAGACCCGTGCATGCCGAGTATATGCTCATAAGGTTGCTGATTCCGGGTTTTTCCTCGCTGTAGTAAACCTTGCCCTCAGAGTCGGTGACCGCGCTCTTAATCTTCTTTAAAATCACATCGGGAGTATCGAGCATCGAAATAAAGCTCTTTGTATTCGGGTCGGTCTTGCTCATCTTCTTAGTGGGCTCCTGGAGCGACATTACCTTTGCGCCCGCCTTGCCTATAAAGGGAGCGGGGACGGTGAACAAATTGCCGTAAAGGTTGTTCATTCTTGTGGCAATATCCCTTGCAAGCTCCAAGTGCTGCTTCTGGTCCTCGCCAACGGGGACAAAGTCCGCCTGATAAAGAAGTATATCCGCCGCCATAAGGGTGGGGTAGGAGAACAGACCCACATTCACATTCTCAGCGTACTTTTTGGACTTGTCCTTAAACTGAGTCATTCTTGCAGCCTCGCCGAACTGGGTATAGCAGTTCAGAATCCAGCCAAGCTGACTGTGCTGCGGCACCTGGCTTTGCACAAAAATAATGTTCTTTTCTGGATTAAGACCTAAGGATAAGAGAATAGCGTATATTTCGATTATTCTGCTTTTTAATACCTTGGGCTCGGTACGAACGGTGATGGAATGTAAATCAGCCGCGCCGAAAAGGCAATCGTAATCCTCAGCCATCTTAGCCCAGTTTTTAAAGGCTCCGAGATAATTGCCCAATGTGGGTGTGCCGGTGGGCTGAACAAGACTTAAAACAACCTGCTTTTTTTCCGTTACCTGAATATTGCCGTCCATTTTCCTGTCCTTTCAAGCTGAGTTTAGAATTTTTCGCAAACTTTTTTGAGTATCTTTACACCCTCGACGATTTGCTCATCGGTGGGGGTGGAGAAGTTTAGTCTAAAGCAGTTGGTGCGGTCGCTTTCGCTTGCCATGAAAGCTGTACCCGGTACAACCGCTACATTTTCCGCGGCAGCCGCCTTGCAGAAATCCAGCATATTTATATTTCTGTCAAGTTCGCACCATATGAAAAGTCCGCCAAGGGGGCGCACATAGCTAATAAATCCGCTGATTTCACTGTCAAGGCAGTCGCACATAAGATTTAGCTTCCTTGAGTACACCGAGCGGATAAAGCCGATATGCTCCGCGGTGTCGCACTCAGCGAGCCATCTGTCAACAATCATCTGACAAATCATCGGGCTGTGAACATCCGACGCCTGCTTGCCGACGGTCATTTTCGCCGTAATTTCAGCGGGAGACACAGAGTAGCCGACTCTCAGACCCGGCGACAAAACCTTTGAGAAGGAGCCAGCGTAAATCACAATGCCCTCATCGTCAAAGCTCTTGATTGAAGGCAGGTCCTCGCCGGTGTATCTCAGCTCTCCGTAGGGGTTGTCCTCTAAGATAATGACATTGTGTTTCAGCGCCAGCTCATAAAGAGCCTTTCTCTTTTCAAGGGACATTGTATAGCCCGAAGGGTTCTGGAAATTGGGTATGGTATAAATCATCTTTACATTTTTCTCGGTTTCCAGAGCCTTCTCAAGAAGCTCAATATCCATTCCGTCGCTTTCGACGGGGATGCCCTTTAAACAAGCGTTGTATGAGCGGAAGCAGTTTAAAGAGCCGATAAACGACGGGGATTCGCAAATGACCGTATCACCCTCGTTTAAAAACACCTTCGCGGCAAGGTCCACAACCTGCTGAGCGCCCGCCGTTATTATTATTTCATCAAATTCCCTGCCTATGTTAAATCTTGCCTTTAAATCTTCGGATATTCTCTCTCTTAAAGGCAAATATCCCTCCGTCACGCCGTACTGCAAAGCGGTGACGGGCTGCTGACGCAGTATTTTTGAGGCGATATTCTCTATAACATCGGCGGGAAAGACCTCGGGAGCAGGATTGCCCGCGGCAAAGGGAATCACATTCCCTCCTGAGGTAACTTTCAGTATTTCCCTTATAGCCGATGGCTTCAGCGCGGAAATTCTGTCGGAAAAGACATACTTCATTTATATCCTGTCCTTATTCTCATAAATCTCTATTAAGTTTAGCATAAAACTTCCAAAAATCAAAGTTTTCATACTAAAAATATGAATTTGCTTAATTTATCTTTTTCGGCAAAGCGCAAAAAATCCCCGCGGTAAAGCGGGGATTTTTATCATTTACTTTTTCTGCTCATACCAGGTGTTAATTTTTTGCCTGAAGTTTATTTTCTCCTTGGGATACAGCGGAACCCTTTCCTTTGTACGGGTTATGCCGAAGCGCATTAGGTCGTCATACAAGGCCTCGCCGGTAGCGGCGGTGTTGTTGAAGATATTGAACTCGCCCTTTCTAAGGAAGTTTTTATAATATCTAATCTGTATCCTTGAGCACTGAATGCGGTCAAGCTCCTCTTGAGTCTTGGCCATTGACTCTGCTTTGTCAAACCATTCGTCAATCTTCTTTAAGTCGGATTCGGAGAAGTAAACAATCTCTTCGGGGCTGCTATTGTAATGGATGTGGAAAAGCTGAGCCCTGTCAACGGCAAAGTCAATGTACCTGCGGATGTACTGATAGCCCTCGCCGTAGTATGCCAGCATAAACTCGTTCATGTGCTTTTCAATATCGGTATAGGGGTCCCAAAGGAGCTTTGCCAGCAGATAAGCCTTGAGCTGAGCGAACTCGCCGTTGTTTACCATCTGATAGCAGCCCTGCTCAAAGACGCTCTTTACATTATGCTCCGCAAAGAACTGGACATTGGGCTGCAGAACCGCAAAGTTCGGGTAAGGAGTAAGGTAGTGGGAGAAGTTTGTGGTGTAATCCCAAATATGAATGTTATCGCATATAGCTGCCCATTCTCTTATGTCGTTGGTTATTCTCTTGCCGGATTTGTCGGGAACGGGGCACTCGTCAAGGGGATGGGAGAAGCAGCACTCAATGGTGCAAAGCCTTATGACCACATTGTGCCTCGGCTTTGTGATTTTCGGAGCCTTGCGGGTGTAGGTATAAGCAAGGGTGTCGATATATACATTCGGGAATTCCTTTTCCACTTCCTCTGCAATAGCGTTTACAAAGCGCAGCAGAGTTCCCGAATGGCTGCCCTCTGCGTCGTCAATGGCTTTGCAGTTCGGGCACTCGCAGTAGCCGTCCTTGCCGTCATTCTGAGATACGGAAATCACATTAGCGGTGGGGTCGGCTCTCAGCCAGCTCAGAACCGTTTCTGTGGCAATCCTTAAAACATCGGGATTTGTAAGGCAAAGCTGAGTTGTCTCTCTTATGCCGTTTGCTGTAAGAGCATAGTATTCGGGGTGCTCATCAAAGTAAACTGAAGGCGGCACGAGAAAATTGAATGTGTGGACAAAGTGCGGACCGCCGTATTTGATTCCGCCTCCGCCGTATTTGCCCGAAAGGTCAAGGGATACTATGCCGTTTATCTTGTTCGCCACGCTGAAATCCGCGTCTCTTGCGCAGCTCCAGTATACATCGCGGTTGTAGAAGTACGGAATCTGCTCAATATCTATATCTTTGCGGACGCTGACTATGTCAAGCTCGGGCACGACTGTAAGGTCTGCGGCGAACCAGCGGCAGCCCAGAGCCTCCTCAAGGAAGGTAAACACGCCGTAAAGCGCGCCCCTCTTTTCTCCGCCGGCGATTACGAGCTTATCCTCATATGTAAAAATCCTCAGACCTTCGTCGCCCAGCATTTCACGGTCAACGGTAAAGGTATTCTCACCCTCGCGGTTTGTCTTGCCCACGATAATTTCCTTTTCCTGCTGGGGGGCGGTGTCGTTTACAATGGGGATTTGAACGCCGCTGATTCTCTTTAAATAATCCTGAAGAACCTCGGCGGCATATGCTTCGCTCTCTATCGCGTCGCTGCCTTTGACGATTACATACTCGCTTTCCCCGTTCTCAATAAGGAAAAGTCTCGGAACCGTCATGTCAAGGTCAATCTTAATCTCACCCAAGGTCGGGTCGTATTTGTCGGAGTTTTCGTACTTTTCAAAAACAGAAGGCAATCCCAAAAAGCTCGAAACTACGGCAAAAACCAGCGCCAAAGCCGCCGTAATTCGCTGTATAAGGTTCTGCATGCCCATTCCTCCATTTTCTGATTGATAAAGATATAATACTAAACTTTACTCTTGTATTCAAGCAAAATTTACTATAAAATGCAGGCAAGGAGAATAATTTTTATGCAAAGCGGCAATAAAGGAGGGGCAGTATGATAAACAATAAAAAAATAGTCCTCACAGGCTGCAACAGCGGCATAGGTCTTGAAGTTTTGAAAATCCTGCTCAAAGGCGAAAACAAAATCCTCTGCGTTGACAAAGATATAGATGTGCTGAAAAGCCTTAACAGCGAGAAAATCATCATCCTTCAAAAGGATGTATCCTCAAAAGAGGCGGTTGACGAGGTTTTTGAGTTTGCGGAAGAAAACCTTGGCATTATCGATATTTTCTTTGCCAACGCGGGCTACGCCTATTATGAGGAGATTGACTACACCGACTGGGACAGGGTGGAGAGAATCTTTAAAACCAATGTCTTTTCCCCGATTTATTCATACCAGAAATACATAAAGCACCTTGGCGGCAGAAAGGGAGTTTTCGCCGTCACAATCTCCGCCATCGGCACCATGGCAATGCCCGGCTTTACCCTTTATTCATCGACAAAATTCGCCCTCCACGGTTTTCAGCAGGGAATCAGGTTCGAAAAGCCTGAAAATATGCAGCTTACCTGCATTTATCCCGTCGCCACAAACACAAACTTCTTTAAAACCGCTAACCAAATGGACTTTAAACGGCCCTTCCCCGTACAGCAGCCCGATGTGGTGGCAAGAAAGGCCGTAAAAGGCATTGAAAAGGGCAGAAAGACAGTCAGCCCCAGCGCACTTTTCATAATCTCACAGCAGCTTATGAAATTCCTTCCCTTTGTGAGAAGCGCATACTGGGCTTTGGAGAATAAGAAGTTCCGGGAGTTCAGAAAAAGGGCAAGGGAGAACAAAGCCCAAACCCCAAAAGAAGAAATAACTGTATAACAAAAAGCCGAGGTTTAACCTCGGCTCTCGTTTTCTATAAGGCTTTTTACCGTTCTCTCAAGGCTTTCGTCAAAGTCATATATAAACTCAAAGCCCAGCTCGGAAAGAAGCTTATTTGAATTTATCCTGTACTTAATGTCGTGACCCTTTCTGTCATCCGCCTTTGCGATAAGGCTTTCGGGCTTATTCATTATCTTCAAAATCTTCTCAACAAGGCTTTTGTTGTCAATGCTGAATGAGGGTGAAATGTTGTAAATACAGCCGTTTTTGCGCTTTTGTATAATGCCGTAAATCGCCCTGCAAGTGTCCTTTACATAAACCCACTCCCTGAAAACGCTGCCCCCGTCGCCGTAAAGGGGAATTGGCTTTCCCTCAAGGGCGTTTTTGACCGTCAGGGGAATCAGCTTTTCGGGATACTGCCTTTCGCCGAAGTTGTTGCAGGGGCGGGAGATGCTGATGTTAAGAGAGTATGTACGCATAAAGGAGAGTGCCGCCATCTCCGCAGACGCCTTTGACGCGGCATAGGGGCTTGAGGGCAGAAGCGAAGCATCCTCCGTAAAGCCGTTTGGATAGAGGCTCTCCCTCTCCGAATAGTCCCCGTAAACCTCATCGGTTGAAACCTGATGAAAGAGAGATACTTTGTGCTTTACCGACAGCTCAAGGAGATTTACCGTGCCCATAAGATTAGTGCTGAAAAAGATTTCGGGGGAGGTAATGGAGCGGTCAACATGGGTCTGAGCGGCAAAGTTAATCACGACATCGGGCTTAAACTCAGAAAAAACATTATCGGTAAAATCCTTGTCGCAAATATCTCCCTTAACAAAGCGGAAATTTTCGTGCCTCTCAGCCTCGGCAAGGTTTTTAAGATTTCCCGCGTATGTAAGGTTGTCAAGGCATAATACCATATCGTCCCTGCCGATTTCGCTCAGCAGGAAGTCTGTAAAATGACTGCCTATAAAGCCCGCTCCGCCTGTTACAAGATAGTTCATACACCCTCACATCTCTTTAATATAGTGCGCCGTTTCTGTCGAGTATTGACTGTACCTCTTTAATGTCAACATCCTTCATTCTCTCGTTTTTGTTCTTTATATAAACGGCTGCCGCGGTACCCGCGCCCTCGCCTATGCAGCAGACAATCGGAATAACCCTGTATGCCGACTGCGCCTCATGGGTGGAGGAAATGCACCTACCCGCAACAAGGAGATTGGCGAGATTTTTGGCCACAAGCGACCTGTATGGAATTGTGTAATATTTATCCTCGGGTATGCGCTTGATAACCGTGCCGGTGCCTCCGGGGTTGTGAATGTCAATTTCGTACGCGCCCCGTGCGATAGAGTCATCGAACTGCTTGCAGCTTAAAATGTCCTCAGCCCTGAGTATGTATTCACCGATAATCTTTCTGCTTTCCCTGACTCCGATTTCCGCGGCGGTCATAATTAAAGTAGCGTCCTCAAAGCCGGGTATGTTCTCTTTAAGGAAATTAAGCAGCTCCAAACCCTGCTCCCTTGCCTCAGCCTCGGCTTGGCTTAAATCAAAAGGGGAGATGGGGTTCTTTTTTATTATCCTTGTCGTGTTAAAGTGAATTACTCCCTCGGACATATGCTCAAAGAAAAGAATGTTCTCTCTGGGGTTTTTGATTTTTCCCTCTGCCTGCAGCTTGTTAAAAAGCTCGTTCATTTTTGGTCTGAGCTTGGATACGGTTTCCTTATCCGCCTTAATGTTCGCTATTCTAAGGCACAAGGTCATGGGCTGGCAGAGATTGTCCGTTTCTCTGCCGAGGATAAAGTCACAGCCCGCAAGAGATGCGAGATTTCCGTCGCCGCTGCAGTCAATAAAGCAGTCCGCGAAGAAACTCATTTTCTGACCCGTGCTGTAAACCTCAATGCCCGTTATCTTGTCGCCCTCTTTATACACATCGGTGACCATCGTATGTAAAAGCACCTTGACGCCGTACCTTTTGCACAGCCTGTCCAGAACTATTTTAAGGTATTCTTCATTGAAAGTCTTGCGGTTCTTGTGCAGTCCGCCCATAGCCTCAAGGTCACCCAGTATTTCCTTAAAAATGCCGCTGTTTACAGGCTTTGCTTCGCCTGACTTAGGGTCTTTGAACATATAGTTCATAAAGGGGTTTACAAGGCAGTTGGTGGCGGCTCCGCCAAGAAAGCCGCTTTTTTCTATGAGCCAAACATCTCTGCCTTCTCTCGCGGCCGCCGCGGCAGCCGCGACTCCCGTAAAGCCTCCGCCGACAACAATAATTTCAGCCTTATACGAATTCATAATATATCTCCTCTATCAGACATCTCTTCTGTCTATGGTTATAACCGAATGATATGTGGGGTCGAGCTGCTTTACAGCCTTGGTAAGCTGCGCTTTAATCTCTTTATCAGGTGTCTTGTCCCCGTAGGGCACGCTTGTGTCAAAATACAAGGTAAGACCCTCCGGGGTCCTCAGAACCCTCAAATCGTGAATGGAGTAATTCCCGTTTACCTCTTTTATAGCTTTAATAAGGCTGTCTCTTATCTCCTCAAAATGGGAGTCGAAACAGATGGGGTCTATGTGAACTACCGCCTCAACCCCAAGGCTTTCAAAAAGCTCCCTTTCGATAATGTCCACAAGGTCGTGGGCGGTGCTGATGTCGTATTCCGATGACATCTCCGCGTGAAGGGATACCATTTTCCTTTCGGGGCCGTAGTCGTGATACGAAATATCGTGAATGCCCGATATGCCCTTGTGGGAGAGGACAATATTTTCGAGCCGTTTTATAAACTCAGCAGACGGAGCCTTGCCGATAAGCAGCGTACCCGACTCTTTGGCGGAGCTAAGACCCGTGTAAACAATAAATATCGAAACCGCCGCGCCGAAAAATCCGTCAGCGTAAAAGTTTGTAAGCCTCGTAATCAGTACGGCCGCCAAAACTCCCAGAGTAGCCGCCACATCGCTAATGCTGTCCTTAGCGGTGGCAATCATGGATGAGGAATTTATCGCCTTGCCTATGTTTTTATTGTAGAAGTACATATAGAGCTTAATCAAAACGGAGAAAAGGAGAATAACGACGGTGATAATATCCAAAGTGATTTCCTCGGGAGAGACAATCTTCTTTATGGCGTATTTTCCGCTCTCGTAGCCCATCACTATGATAAGCAGCGACACCAAGAAGCTCGCCACATATTCTACCCTGCCGTGACCGTTCGGGTGCTCGGTATCCGCCCCCTGCTTTGATAGCTTAAAGCCCACAAGGGTAATGACGGAGGAAGCCGCGTCGGAAATATTGTTAACGGCGTCAGCGATGATTGAAACCGAGCCGCTAAGCAGAGCCGCAGTAAGTTTTATAACAAACAAGAGCACATTAAGACCTATGCCGACACATGAAGCGGTAAGGCCGTAAATATGCCTGTTTTCGAGGTTTGGATTCTGTTTTACCTTTAAAAATCGCTTTACAATTAACTTAATCAAGTCGCTGCTCCTAAAAAAATGCTCACAGTCATATTATTTCACTTTCGACCGAAAGTTCACAAAAATATGACTTTATTATTTAGAGAGTATCACAATTTGCCCCAAAACTCAATAGGCATAAAAAAATAGGGCAGAGTATTCTCTGCCCTATTTTTAATAGAATCCTACCGAAAATATAAGCTCAAACCTGTCGCCGTCGTTTATGGGGGTATCTTTAGCGCCTGTCATCAAATCCTCGCCGTTCTTTGTTATTTTCCACCATTCCTCTTTAGCGGTCTCGGCAGTAATGCCGTCAACACTGCTTATAAAGCCGTCCGCCATATCCTCGCTTGTGACAAGCCCCTTTTCCAAAAGAGCGTCGGCAAGGTTGCTTTTGGTTGTAGAGATTTCAAAGTCCTTTTTAGTGCCGTCTTTGTAGCTGACACTAACCACAATATTTTTTACGGCGGAATTGTCCGTATTTACGGGCGGCTTTAAGAACTTAAAGTAGGCGGGGATAAGAGCGGCAATAATGATAATCAGTACAATACCCCATATTAAGTGCTTTGATGCCCTTTTCATTTTACCGTTAAGCCTCCTCATTAAGCAGCTCCTTGAGCTTTGCCTCGGTCTGAGCGGGATTTGCGGCGCCCCTTGTAAGACGCATTACATAGCCGATAAGAGCCTGGAACGCCTTTTCCTTGCCGCCCTTGTAGTCGGCGACAGCGGCGGGGTTTTCCTCAATAGCCTTTCTGCAAATAGCCTCAAACTCAGCCTCATCAACTCCGCCCAACTTTTCCTTATCGATGATTTCGGCAGGCGCTGAGCCCGTCTCAAGCATTCTGTCAAGAACACGCTTTGCGATGTTTCTGTTAATCTTGCCGCTGCTTGTGAGCTTTACCAGCTCTCTGAAGTTCTCGGGCGAAACTTTAATCTGCCACTCCTCGCGCTCAACCTCGGTGGGAACGGATTTGAATATATTCGTAAGGATGAACGCCGCGGCGGTTTTCGCGTCGATATCCGCAGCCGCCTCAAAGAATTCCGCGACGCGCCTGTACTTTACAAGGAGCTTAGCGTCAGTCTCTGTAAGACCAAGGTTCTCAACATATCTTCTCATTCTCTGGTCGGGCAGCTCAGGGAGAGAAGCCAAAAGCTCATCGTACTCCTCCTTTGATACCCTGACCGTCACAACATCGGGTTCTCTGAAATACCTGTAGTCGTTGGCGTTTTCCTTGTCTCTCATGCTGACGGTCTCGCCTGTGTCGGAGTTAAAGTGGAGAGTTTCCTGCTCAACCTGACCGCCGCTTTCGAGAATGTCCACCTGACGCTCGAACTCGTAGTTTATAGCGTTTTCAATAGCTGTAAAGGAATTGAGATTCTTTATCTCCGTCCTTGTACCGAATTTGTCAGAGCCCTTCGGGCGTACCGACATATTGACATCGCAGCGCAGCGACCCTTCCTGCATTCTGCAGTCGGAAACTCCTATAGTTCTCATTATGCCCTGCAGCTTTTCAAGGTACAAAAGCACATCCTCAACGCTTCTGAAGTCGGGTGCGGTGACTATTTCTATAAGGGGAACGCCGCAGCGGTTGTAATCAACAAGATAGGTGCTGCCTTCATGTATGAGCTTTCCGGCGTCCTCCTCAATGTGAATGCGGTTTACCCTGATTGTGGTGCCGTTTTCAAGCTCCACCTTTCCATGCTCGCACAGGGGAATATCAAACTGAGAAATCTGATAAGCCTTCGGCATGTCGGGGTAAACATAGTGCTTTCTGTCCATCTTTGAAACAAGGTTTATATGGCAGCCCAGAGCCAGACCCGCCTTTACGCCGTAGCGCACAACCTCTTTGTTGAGTAAAGGCAGAGAGCCGGGCTGACCTGTGCAAACGGGACAGCAGTGAGTGTTCGGCTCGCCGCCGAACTGTGTAGTGCAGGAGCAGAATATCTTGGTCTTTGTGGAAAGCTCAACATGGGTCTCAAGACCTATTACCATTTCCCACATCATACGCCGCACCCCATTTCCGAAAGTTTAATATATTCGCCGCCGGTTTCTTTCTCAAAGGCGTAAGCGGCATTGAGTATAACATCCTCTTTGAACCTGCCGCCGATAAGCTGAATGCCAACGGGCATATTGTCGTCGGTAAAGCCGGCGGGAACGGATATTGACGGCAGACCGACGATATTCGCGGCGCAGGTGCAGATATCCGTTCTGTAAAGGTCAACGGGACTAATATTTGCCCCTGCCTTTAAGGGAGCCACGGGAACAGTGGGAGCCAGAACGATATCGCAGGATTTAAAGATTTTGTCAATTTCCTTAATAATGCTCTCGCGCAGACGCTGAGCCTTTTTATAGTAAGCGTCAAAGTATCCCGAGCTTAAAACATAGGTGCCGAAAATTATCCTTCTCTTTACCTCGTCGCCGAAGCCCTCGCTTCTTGTGCGTGAAATCATGTCATTAAGGTCCTCATAGTCCTCAACATGATAGCCGTATCTTATGCCGTCAAATCTTCCAAGATTGGAGGACGCCTCCGCGCAGGCGAGGATATAGTAAACGGGCAGACACTCTTTGATGAAGGGTATCTTGATTTCCTCAACCTCAGCGCCCATGGACTTAAAGACATTAATCGTGTTCTCCACGGCGGAGTTTACGAACTCGTCGCTTGCCATAAGGTCCTCGGTTGCGATGCCGATTTTAAGACCCTTAACGCTGCCGCTGAGGCTCTCGTATGTGCTCTTTTTAAAGCCGACGGACCTCATATCCCTTTCGTCATACTTTGAAATCACATCAAATACAAGGGCTGTGTCCTCGGCGCAGCTTGCAAGCACACCCGCCTGGTCGAATGACGAGGCATAGGCGACGATGCCGTAGCGGGATACGGAGCCGTATGTGGGCTTAAGTCCGTATATTCCGCAGAAGCTTGCGGGCTGTCTTATGGAGCCGCCGGTATCTGTGCCGATTCCGTACGCCGCGAGCTTTCCCGCTACAGCGGCCGCAACGCCGCCCGAGCTGCCGCCGGCGACATATTCGGGATTGTGGGGGTTCTTTACAATGCCGAAATATGATGTTTCGCTGGTGGAGCCCATGGCGAATTCGTCCATGTTGCCCTTGCCTATGAGCACCGAGTTCTGAGCCTTAATATGCTCCCAAACGGTTGCGTCGTAGAAGGGCACATAGTTCTCGAGCATTTTTGAGGCGCATGTGGTTCTAATGCCCTTTGTGCAGATATTGTCCTTAATTATTACGGGAATTCCCTCAAGGGGCTGAAGGCTTTCGCCCCTTGCTATCTTCTCGTCAACTTCAGCGGCTGTCTTTAAGGCTTCTTCTTTGGTAATGCTTATATATGCGTTTAAGGACGGGTTTTCCTTCTCTGCCGAGTCCAAAAACGCCTTTGTCAGTTCTGTGCAGGAAAGAGCCTTGGTATCAAGGAGCTTTTTGTAATATGAAATATTAACCATATCTTCTGCCTGCCTTTGCTGTGTCTTTTACCATAAAGAAGTTGCCCTGAGTGCCGCCTGAATTCAGTAAGATGTCGTTAATATCGGATGAGGGGCGAACCTCGTCCTCTCTGTACTCTGTTCTGTCGTATTCGTTGATAAGCTCTTCCTCGCTGACCGGCAGGGAGGAGTTGTTTATTTCATCGGCAAAAGCAATAATGCTGCTCATCTGCTCTGCGAGCTGGTTTGCTTCTTCTTCGCTGATGTGGATTTTGGCTAAGTTCGCTATTCGTTTAATCTTATCGACGGAAACCATAAAATCCCCCTATCCTTTATATTTTGCGCAAGGTTATCTGAGTTTTATATGAACCTCACGGAGCTGCTTTTCGGTAACCTCATTGGGAGCGCCCAGAAGTAAATCCTGAGCGTTGGAGTTAAGCGGGAAGGCGATGACATCTCTGATATTGTTCTTGCCCGCAAGGAGCATTATCATTCTGTCAACGCCGGGAGCCATGCCCGCATGGGGCGGAGCGCCGTAGGTAAAGGCGGTATAGAGGGCGCCGAATTTGGCTTTAAGCTCTTCATGGCTGTATCCGGCAATCTCAAATGCCTTCTGCATGATTTCGGGATGGTGGTTTCTGACGGCTCCAGAGGAAAGCTCAACGCCGTTGCATACTATGTCGTACTGATAAGCGAGTATTGTAAGCGGATCCTGATTATTCAGAGCCTCAAGACCGCCCTGGGGCATGGAGAAGGGGTTATGGGTAAAGTCAATCTTGCCCGTCTCCTCATTTATCTCATACATCGGGAAGTCGGTGATAAAGCACATCTCAAAGCGGTCTTTATCGAGAAGACCAAGCTGATTGCAAAGCTCTGTTCTGATTTGACCGGCGTATGTGTTTACAATGGGCAGAGAGTCGCAGATAAAGAATACTGTCTCTCCGTCTTTAAGGTCGACTATTCTGATAAGCTCCGCCTTCTTTTCAGGAGTCAGGAACTTGTCGATGGGGCCTTTAAATGTGTCGCCCGCAAGGGTAAGGTAACCCAGACCCTTCATGCCGATGGAAAGGGCGAATTTGAGCATATTCTCAAAGAAGGAGCGGGATTTGCCCGTGCAGTCTGCCTTAATGCCTCTTACGGGTCTGCCCTTGAATGCGGGGAAGTCAACATCGGCAAAGAGGTCTGTCAAATCCTTTATAATAAGCGGATTTCTGAGGTCAGGCTTGTCTGTGCCGTATGTCAGCATAGCCTCGGCATAGGGGATTCTCTTAAAGGGAGGCTTTGATACGGGGAAATCGGAGAAGGCGGTAAATGTCTCATAAAGCACCGTCTCGGCGACCTTCAGTACATCCTCCTGGTCTGCAAACGCCATCTCAAAGTCAAGCTGATAGAACTCGCCGGGGGAGCGGTCAGCCCTTGCGTCCTCATCTCTGAAGCAGGGAGCGATCTGGAAGTATTTATCAAATCCCGATGCCATCAAAAGCTGCTTAAACTGCTGAGGAGCCTGGGGCAGAGCATAGAACTTGCCTTTGTGCTTTCTGCTGGGAACAAGATAGTCCCTTGCGCCCTCGGGGGATGAGCAGGTGAGAATCGGGGTCTGAATTTCCACAAAGCCCAGCTCCTCCATCTTCTTTCTGAGGAAGCTGATAACCTTTGAGCGCAGAACTATAACATCGTGCATCTCGGGGTTTCTCAGGTCAAGGAATCTGTATTTGAGCCTTACATCCTCCCTTGTGGCGGTGGACTCACCGGGGATAAAGGGCAGGCGGGCAATAGCGGGGCCCAGAACCTCTATTTTGTCAACAACAACCTCAACCTGACCGGTTGCGATTTTGTTGTTTACTGTTTCCTCATCTCTTTTTACAACCTTGCCTTCAACGCTTATTACGGATTCCCTTGAAATGCCCTCAAGCATAGTCTCGTCATGGAAAACGGTCTGCGTTACTCCGTAGTGGTCGCGCAAATCAAGGAAAATGACTCCGCCGTGGTCTCTGACGGTGTCCACCCAGCCCGCGAGCTTGACATTCTGACCTATATGCTCCGTTCTGAGCTCTCCGCAATTATGAGTTCTATATTTAGACATTTTTTACCCTCCAAAGAAAGTACTATTATTTTGATACTATAAAAAAAGCCCGAAACTGCCTTATAAGGACAATTTCGGGACGGGATATACTAACCCCGCGGTGCCACCCGCATTAGCTTTAAAGAAAGCTCACTCGTATTTACTTGTAAGGGCAAAGCCCCAAAAAATACGGTAAAAGCGTTCCCCGACTTACTACTCATCTGATCCGCACTTCCAGTCCACGATGCGGACTCCCTGTCAGACTTTCCACAAAAGCGGAGTCTTTTGCCGTGCCGAAATGTCAGCAGTTTAATCTAACATAACATTTATATATTTAACACAGACTAAAAATCTTGTCAAGCAGTTATGACTTTACTTTTTTAAACAAAGTCTTAATCAAACCTTAATTTTTTGTTTCCCAATAAGCAATATATGGAGATTAGTATTTATTGCAAAGGAAACTGCCGTATGCTAAACTCTCTAAGTGGCATTGTGACGCTAAACCAAATGTATTCTTTCAAAAATTGATTAAATAATAAGCGTAAGCTAATGAAAATATTTTGTGCCGCATTGGAGAGTTTATGAAGAAAACCGTATACATTTCCGACCTTGACGGAACGCTTTTAACTTCCGACGCTGAAATAAGCGCAAAATCCGCTGAGATTATAAACCGCCTGATTTCTAAAGGAATGCTCTTTACCGTCGCCACCGCGAGGAGCGTATCCTCATCAAAGCGGATTCTTTCTTGCCTTGATTTGAACCTCCCCGTTGTTTTGATGAACGGCGTCTTTATAGCCGACATTAAAAGCGGCAGGGTAATCGAGAGCGTTCCCATTGAAAAGAATACAGCGCTTAAAATCATTGAAATCTTTAAAAGCTTTAATGTCAGCCCCTTTATGTACTGCGCGGAAGGGGATATGCTCGATGTGGTCTTTGAGAAAATTGACTCAAAGCAGAACGAAATGTTTTATAAAAGGCGGGAAAAGCAGTATTACAGACGCTTTGAGCAGGTGGAGAAGCTCACTCCGCCCGACAACGGAGAGTGCGTTTACTTTAATATCGTTGACAGCTACAGCCGCTTAAAGCCCCTTGCGGATAAGCTGAGAAGCGTCAAGGGCGTATCAGTGGCGTTTTATGAGGACACTTATCTTGAGGACTCATGGTTTTTGGAGGTTTTCAGCTCAAAGGCGAGCAAGTGCAGCGGCATGCTGAGAATAAAAGAAATGACGGGCGCCGAAAGGGCGGTCGTTTTCGGCGACAATCTTAACGACATCTCAATGTTTGAGTGCGCCGACGAGTCTTTTGCGGTCAGCGAAGCGGTGCCCCAGCTTAAAAAAATCGCCACCGGCGTAATAGGCAGCCATGACGAAGACGCCGTCGCGAAGCATCTTGAAAAAATTTTTGAAAACAGATAAAATTTTCATAATAAATATCTAAAACGGAGTGTAAAGCGTGGGTTTTCTTTATGACGCCTATATCCGCTCATATTCTTTGAACACAGAGGATGACGCGGATTTCTTTCAGTATATAGATGATTTGTATTTCAGGGAAGAGCTGCAGGGAATGTCCGTCTATCCGCAGCACGGGGACATTAACAGGGTGCAGCATATCCTCAGCGTGGCTTACTTGAGCTATGTGCTTGCCAAAAAGTATAACGCGAGAGTTAAAGAAGTATGCAGGGGAGCCATACTCCACGACCTTTTCTATTACGACTGGCATGTGGGCGAAAAAGGCCACAGACTGCACGGCTACCGCCACCCCGGCTTTGCTTTGAAAAACGCCAGGGCTCTGACCGTTCTTAACAAAATCGAGGAGGATATCATAAAGCGCCATATGTGGCCTCTGACTCCCACCCCTCCCAGATACAAAGAGTCCTACATCGTCACCCTTGCGGACAAATACTGCGCTTGGCAGGAAATTCTTATCTGCCGCATCAAAAGTCATAGAGAAAAGTTTCAAAAAAATCTTAATACACTCAATAAGGTAAGAGAGTTATGAAAACAGTAATCGACTATGTGTTATATTTCTTTTTCTACAGTGCCCTCGGCTGGCTGGTTGAGTCCATATACTGCTCCGTCGGCGAAAAGAAGTGGATAAACAGAGGTTTTTTAACAGGTCCCATTTGCCCCATATACGGCACGGGAGCGGTTGTTTTATCGGTATGCCTTACGCCGTTTAAAGATAAATGGTATCTTGTGTTTATAATAGGTCTTATCCTTGCCGACATAGTGGAGTTCATCACCAGCGTAATTATGGAAAAGCTGTTCCACGCCAGGTGGTGGGACTATTCCGACAGATTCCTTAACATACAGGGAAGAATCTGCTTCAGACACTCCATCTATTGGGGCATAGCGAGCCTTGCCTTTACATACCTTGTTCACCCCTTCTTCTTAAATAACATTTTCGTTCATCTCCCCGATAAATATAAAACCCCTCTGCTTACCGTAATCCTTGTGATTTTCGCCTTTGACCTTATCAACGCCGTCAGGGCGGCCATGGACATAAGAAAGTTCATGATGAAGCTTACGGGACTCTACGACAACATAGCCTCCACAATCGGCGAAATCAGAAACAATGTGGAGCAGCGGCTTGAGAATGTTCAGAACAAAATCACAAAGCAGGGCATGAAGCTGGCCACATGGACCGCGGAAGTAAACCAGCAGCTGTCAGACGCGAGAAAGAAATTCGACAAGATGCAAAAAGAGCCGGAGAACAAGGACGCGGGCAGAGAGGAAAAGAAGATTTACAGAATCCTTACCCGCTCCTCAGCGTTAAGGGACTCCGCCAGCCGCAGAATGGACTATATTCAGGAAATCCTTGACGACATAATCGCCCGCATTAAAGACGAAGACGATGAAATGTATTAAAACAGAAAACCGCCGAACGGCGGTTTTTTTGTGCCCGAAAGCAAAAGCTTGAAGAACAAATAATCATCGATTATCATAATATTAGTTTAGAAACAAAAAAGGAGGATTTATGACTCCCAACAAAGAGGATTATTTAAAACAGCTTTATAAACTGGGCGCTGAAGGCGATATGGTCAGCAACAAAAGCCTCTCACATGCCCTTGGCGTTTCACCCGCGTCGGTGACAGAGATGCTCACGAAACTCAAGCGAGACGGCTATATAGAGCTTTTGCCATACAAGGGCTCAAGGCTTACCGAAAGGGGAGCGGCTTTGGCGGCAGAGCTTATTAAAAACCACAGGCTTTGGGAGGTTTTCCTTGTAAGAATTCTAAATATGTCCCCCGAGGAAGCCCACGAAAACGCAGAAATGCTGGAGCACTCAACAAGCGCCGAAGTTTGCTCAAGGCTGGCTGATTTCCTCGGCAATCCCTAAAAACTTTACTCGGAAAGCTGATTGGACTATTTGCCGTTTATACGGCTCTGTCCCAATAAAAGCACCCAATAAGCTAATTTACATAATTTTGGACAGGAATAAAAATAGAAAAACACAATATAATATATCCTGCGAAAGACCTGCTATGATTTATTAAAGAAACGCAAAATTATATAAAATTAGTCCTTGACAAAACATTTAAATCTCATTATAATTACCTATGCCGAAAGCGAGTAATGCGGAATTGTGTAACGGTAGCACGGCAGACTCTGACTCTGTTTGTCTGGGTTCGAATCCTAGTTCCGCAGCCACGGCAAAAGCCCTGACCGATAGGTCAGGGCTTTTCTTTTGCATTAATAACGCCCGACATTGTGTCGGGCGAAATTTTTTTATTCAGCAGAACCTTGCGGCGTATTCCATTAGAACCTCAAGGAATCTTTCGCTTACATCCTTATCGTTTTCAAGACCGTGACCGGAGTTCGGGTAAGTAAGGAATGTATGCTCAACTCCCATTTCAGTAAGTTTCGCGTCCAGATTTACGCCGTTTGAATACGGTACAAGAGTGTCCTTAAAACCGTAGCAGAGTATTGTGGGCGGAACATCCGGGGTTACATGATAGTAAGGCGACGCAGCCTTAATAATATCTTCGTTTTCACTAAAGTTTTCATTTATAATTTGTACGCCCGTCAGATAAGAAATGAGTGAAAGCTGATGCTCTCCCAGAGTTTCACCAAAATTCGGGTCAAGGAAGTCTACGGGAGCTACCTGACCTACAACAAAGGCTATGGGCAGAGGGGAGGTTTCATAATGTGTGTAAGCGTAAAGCAGGGAGAGATGACCGCCAGCGGAGGCGCCCATAAGAGCGATTTTGTCAATCTCAATACCGTCGGCTTCCGCCTTTTCTTTAAGCTTTGTGATGGCGAGGTTAATATCCTCAAGCATTTCAACAAATGTGGCGTTCTGCTGGAACATTCTGTAGTTCATGGTAGCGGCAACATAGCCGTTCTCAGCGACCTTCTTGCAGTAGCTTGCATATACGCTCTTGTCGCCGGATGACCATGCTCCGCCGTGGATGAACAGCATTGCGTCCACAGCGCCCTCAATGTTTTCGGGTTTGTCGGGATAATAAACATCCATAACCTGCCTTGCGGCAGTGCCGTATGCCACATTCCTGTAGGTCTGAACTTTGCCCAGATTAATGCCGAACCAAGACAAAATCAAAGTAATGAGCGTCGTAAAAAACGCAACTATTCTTTGCCACATATTTCTTCCCCCTTTTTATTCCAGTTTATATTCTCAAAAGTCAAATATCAAGTAAATTTTATGGAATTATGGCAGATTTTCTCTTGCCGCCTGTTTTTATAAGCAGGATAAGGGACTTTACAAGAGCAATAATAATTTTGCAACTAATTTTTTGGCGGCGGGGTGAAGGCAATGAACATACGGAAATTTAAATTTTCAAAGCTGTTTTCACTTGTCTTTTTCCTCTGCCTTGCAATTGTTTTCTTAATTCTAAGTCCTGTCGCGAAGGTCTATAATGTGGAAGGCTATGAAATAGACACCGAAAATTTAAAGCCCATACAAAAGGGCTACAAAACCGCCCCAATCCCCGTATTCATGGGCAGTGACAAGGATTTACTCCCTAAATCCTTGTCAAGCTATATATCGCTGAATGAGAAGATTTACTACAAAAGCCCCTCAATGACCGTATTTACCGATAAGAACGAAAAGCAGTCCGTAATCGCCGCAGCCGTAAAAAGCAGCAGCGGCGGCGCATACGGCACTGGCGAAATAGTTGTAAAGAAAAGTGAGGACAACGGTCTTACATGGGACAGCGAGCGCACAGTATTTAAACTCCCCGTAAGACAAAAACCGAATTCAAACAAGGACTATGCCGCCGCATTCAATTCAGAGTGTCTGATTTTCTCCGCCGACGGCGAGATTATTCTGATGACTATAATGTACCCCGAAAGCAAGGGTCCCGAGGACAAAACATGGATTGAAAACGCGGATGTCTACAAGCAAATTGGCGATGTTTTATATCCCGTGCTTTACGACGAGCCTTCAAGCTTGGGCAAAACCATAAGCGCGGCAGTGCCCCAGAACGAATACACAGTCCGCGAGGACGGCTTTGTCTACACCCCCGATGGCAAGAAAACTGCCTATTATCTCCCTCAGTTTCATTCCCCCGAATACGCCTACCAAACAATGGGCGATATGTACTACTGCGTGGGAGAGCCTGATTATAAGACCACCCCTCCGCCCCTTTTGCCCGAATATAAGCCGGGTACCGAGCGGGACATTTATGTGGGGAACATTTATCTCAGCGAGAATAAGCCGAGTTTCAGTCTTAATGAGCCCATACCGGTTACAAAGAAGAAAAACGGCGGCATTGTGGAAACCTCCCCGGCGCCTTTGCGCGCTCCCGTTACAGCAAATATTTTCGTTCTGAAAAGCCGCGACGGTGGAGAGAGCTTTTCCCAGCCCGTCAATATCACCTATCAGATTAAAGGCAAGGCGGACAAGGGTATTCTCAGCTTTGCCTCAAGCTCCGCTGTCGTTCTCAAAAACCAAGTTTATTACGACAAGAACGGCAGAATAATAGTGTTTTTCAAAAACTCCGACGGCGTCTTTGCCGTTTACAGCGACAATAACGCCGATATGTTCAAAAGAAGGCAGGTGGTGCATTTCAGAAATGCTGAGTTTTCCGCCTGCTTTGAGGACGAGGAAGGCAGCTTAATAAGCCTTTCCTCAAAAAAGAAGAGCAACAAAGTAAAAGCTTTTGAGAGCATAGACAGCGGGGTCAAATGGAACAGAGACGAGCCGGCGGGAATCCCGGCAGACGGCGCCGCCTTGTCGGCGCTGAGGCTCCCCGTAGACTACGGCAAGGAAAATAGCTTCAAGTACGCAGACGGAATGGAGCTGGGCAGGGAGTATATCATAGTCGCCCACAGCATAAAAGACTCGGGCAAAGACACTGCTGTTCTCACCATAGGAGCTTTAAATCCCAAGGACAGAATAAGCTGGAATTCCGAGAAAAAACTGAATGACGATGAATTCTTCTCCCCGAACGAAAAGTACAACAGCTTTATCGGTCAAAGCTCTCTAACCGTTCTTGAAAACGGCAATATCGGTATTCTTTACGAATCATCGCCGGCCTCACTCATCCTTTTCAGACAGTTCAGCCTCGAGTGGATAATAAACGGCGCGTCGCCAAAAATAAAAACCGAAACCCCTCCGCTAATAATTCTTTTAATGCTCGCGATAGGTCTTTCAATTATCCTTTTAAGTCTGTACGCGGCGGTCAAAGCCCTGCTAAAAAAGTGCTCAAGCAAATAGACCCTCCGAGAAACGGAGGGTCTTAAATTTTGGACTTGAAATTATAAAGGCACTTAAATTCATTCAGTGTATAAACTGTATATAGACAGGCAAATTGTTTAAATCTTTATTTTTATACTCTTACCACTCGAATTCTACATTGGAAGGGATGAAATATATGAAAACAAGTGAAGGACTTATAGAATTCGTAAAATCTAAAATTGGGTGTCCCTATTGGTATGGTACATTTGGAAATATAGCATCCGAATCGCTCCTTAAGTATAAATCTCAGCAATATCCCAAGCATTATACGGAGAACAGAGAGGCTACTTATCGTTCCCAATTCGGCAAGCAGGTTTTCGACTGTTCGGGTTTGGTTAAGGCATATCTGTGGACTGACGAAAACGGTAAAATCGTATACAACAGCGCTCAGGATTTAAGCGCAAACGGTTTTTACAAGAACTGCCCCGTATCGGGAACTATTTCAACCATGCCGGACCTGCCCGGACTCCTTGTGTTTATGCCAGGTCACATGGGAGTTTATATCGGCAATGGCGAAGTTGTTGAGGCAAGAGGCTTCAGCTACGGAGTCGTAAAAACCGAGCTGCTTAAACGCCCGTGGAAGAACTGGGGCGTATGTCCGTGGATACAGTACAAGGGCACAGGCGACATCGATGTGGACAATAAGCTTACCGCCAAAGACGCAAGACTTGCTCTCAGAATCGTGGCGGGACTTGAAAAGGCAGACGCGGTCAAAAAACTGCTTGCGGATATTGACGGCGACGGAAAAGTAACCGCTAAGGACGCCCGCATGATTTTGCAAAAGGTTGCGGGTCTTTTGGAAGAGTAACGGTAAATTAAAACCCATTAAAAACAGCCGAGTCTTTCGGCTGTTTTTGTTTTTGCGCAGAGCAAAAAACCGCGATAAAAACTTTGAGCTTTTTGTCCTTTTTATTGTTTTGCTTTAAAGGCTTGTGCTATAATTAATCCATATTGCGACGAAGTAAACAGAAGGAGCTATCTTATGTATCTCAGAGAACCCTGCTATGACATTGACGAGCTTAAAAAAGAGAACCTGCATATCCATACCTTCTATTCCTCATGCGCAAAGCCCAGCATGGATATTGAAACGATAGTAAGACAAGCCGAAAAGGCGGGTCTTAGGAGAATCGCCGTAACCGATCACTTTAACGACCCCGATTTCCCCGTTGTAGAGTATAACGAGGAGATGCGAAAAAAGGTAAAACAGCTTGGCGCCAAGGTTGATGTGCTTTTCGGAGCCGAGCTTTCAGCATACGGTATAGGCAAATTTCTTGACAGAACAGAGATAAACAAAGCCCTTGATTACAGGCTCTATTCCTGCAACCATTATCACCTTGACTACTGGGAGCACCCCGAGGATAAGACCCCCAGAGGCTATGCCGAGCACGCATTAAAGGTTGTGGAGGCCCTCGCGAAATCCGGCAGAGCCGACTGCGTTGCCCACCCCTTTATAGGCAGATTTGTCAAAATCTTTGAGGACAGAAACCTTATCACAAACTCAATTACGGACAATGAAATCGGCGACATTCTCACAATTCTCAAAGAGAACAATGTGGCGTACGAGCTTAACGCCGGCGCGGTAATCGGCTATCCCGAATTCGCAAGGAGAATCTGGAACATCGGCAAGGAGGTCGGAGTGGTATTCCACATGGGCATGGACGCCCACAGACCCGAAAGCGTAGACACCGCAGATGCGGCGGAGAATTTTAAAAAGATTTTATTATGAGCTTTATTCGTTCATTAAATAATGATATAATATGTGTTTGACAGACAATTAGATACGGAGGTTTATATGAAAGCATTATCGGCATACTCACGCGAGGAATTGCTTGCCTTTGAGGCCGCTGCGAGAAAGCAGTACGAAGAATTCCTCTCACAGAATCTCAGCATCGATATGTCAAGAGGTAAGCCCTGCACCGAGCAGCTTTGCCTATCTGACGAAATCCTCAACAATGTCAACAAAGATACGGGATTCAAAAGCGCTAACGGCACCGAATGCCGAAACTACGGCGTTCCCGCAGGCATCGACGAGTGCAGGCAGCTTTTTGCCGATATTTTGGAAGTAAAGCCCGAGAATATCTTTGTCGGCGGAAACTCCAGCCTTAACTTAATGTTCGACTATGTGGCTCAGTGCATGCTCAAGGGGCCCATGGGCGAAAAGGGCTGGTGCTATGAGGACGAGGTAATTTTCCTTTGCCCCGCCCCCGGCTACGACAGGCATTTCTCAATCTGTGAATACTTTGGCATTAAGATGGTTAATGTCCCCATGCTCTCCACCGGTCCCGACATGGATGTTGTCGAGGAGCTTGTAAAGAACCCCAAGGTAAAGGGCATGTTCTGCGTACCCAAGTATTCAAACCCCATGGGCATTACATTCTCAGACGAAACGGTCATTAGATTCGCAAAGCTCAAACCCGCCGCAAAGGATTTCAGAGTAATCTGGGACAACGCCTACTGCGTTCACGACCTTTACGACGAGGGCGACAAGCTGCTTAACATCCTCGCTGAGGCCGAAAAGTACGGCAACGAGGACCATTTCGTCGTATTTACCTCCACTTCAAAGATTACATACCCCGGCGCGGGCGTATCGGCGCTCGCCTCGTCCGTAAACAATATAAAAGCCATCATGTCAAGGGTTACAATGCAGACAATTGGACATGATAAGATTAATCAGCTCCGTCATGCCCGCGCGTTCAAGGACCTTAACGGCATTAAGGAGCACATGAAGCTTCACGCAAAGATACTCGCTCCCAAGTTTGAGGCGGTTCTGGATATCCTCTCAGAGGAGCTTGAGGGTCTTGAGATTGCCTCATGGAACAAGCCCAGAGGCGGATATTTCATAAGCCTCGACATCGACTGCGGCAGCGCAAAGTATGTGGGACAGCTCTGCAAGGAGGCAGGACTTGTTCTGACTCCCGTGGGAGCCACCTTCCCCTACGGCGTTGACCCCGAGGATAAGAATATCAGAATCGCTCCCACCTTCCCGCCGGTTGACGAGCTGAAGCTCTGCTGCAGACTTCTGTGCTGCTGCGTAAAGCTCGCCGCCGCAAAAGAGCTTTTGGAAAAGGCTTAAAGTATTGAAGATTTAGGAGCCGATAATGTTTAGGATTGGTCAGGGCTATGATGTGCATAGGTTCGCCGAGGGCAGAAAGCTGATCCTTGGCGGAGTTGAGGTTCCTTATGAAAAGGGACTTCTCGGTCACTCCGACGCCGATGTCCTTTGCCACGCCGTCAGCGACGCTCTTCTCGGCGCCGCCGCTTTGGGCGACATAGGCAGGCACTTTCCCGACAGCGACGAGAGATACAAGGACGCCGACAGCGTCGAGCTTTTAAAGAAAGTCGTCGCTCTTTTAAAGGATAAAGGCTATAAAATCGTTAACATAGACTCAACCGTTATAGCGCAAAAGCCGAAGCTGAAGGACTATATCGGCCGAATGGTACAAAATATTGCCGCGGCCTGCGAAATAGACGCAGACTGCGTAAATGTTAAAGCTACAACCGAGGAGGGGCTCGGCTTTACGGGCGCCCTTCTCGGCATTGCCGCTCAGGCGGTTTGCCTCATCGAAAAAATAAATGATTAAATCTAAATTCATGTATTCCCAAATTTAAAGGCGGTGTCTGTGCTGAGTTCTGCAATTTCAGATTTGTTTGCCAATGTGCGTAATGTATTTTACGGCTTCAATTTAATAACGGATGTTCTGGATATTCTCTTTGTAACTTTCCTCATTTACAGCCTTATCGTACAGCTCAGAAAGAGCCAGTCGATACAAGTTATTAAGGGACTGGTTCTTGTTGCCGTAATTTACGCCGTTGTGCATTTTCTCGAAATGCAGACGAGCGAATATATATTCAACCAGCTCTTCTCCAACGCCTTTTTGATTGCGGTTATAGTCTTCGCGCCCGAGATTAGACAAGCTCTGGAGCATGTGGGAAGAAGCAACTTCGGCAAATTCTCGCTGATAGCCCCCTCTAAGCCGGAGGCGCAAATCCTTGACTCCATCAACGCCGTTGTCAGGGCATGCTCCTCAATGAGCCGCGACAAAATCGGCTCTCTGATTATTTTCCAGCGCAAATCCTATCTGGGCGAGCTTACAAACGACGGCGTAATGATTGACGCGGTCACCACGACGGATATGATTCTCAGCATTTTCTATCCCAAATCCTCAATGCACGACGGCGCAGTTGTCATAAAAGACGGCAGAATCGTTGCCGCAAGGTGCATTATCCCCATGAGAAACGACAGGGAGCTCTCCGGCGACATGGGCACAAGGCACAGAGCCGCTTTGGAAGTCAGCATCAAGAGCGACGCCATTGCCGTAGTCACATCCGAGGAAACGGGCATTATCTCCATCGCCGTGGAAGGTCAGCTTTGGAGAGGTCTTAAAGACAGCGAGCTGAGAGAAAAGCTTACAACCCTGCTTTTGCCTTCAGCCGACAGCAAAGACACCTTAAAAGATAAAATCCGCCGTGTCTTTGAAAGGAGGAAGAAGGATGAAAAATAACCCTTCCTCACAAAAAAAGATCTCCAATATAAAGAAACACCTGAGCCTTGACACGCTTCTCAGCGACGGCAAGGTTGTTCTGGCTATTTCGTTTTTGTTCGCGATGGTTTTGTGGGTGCTTGTTTCAATGTACGCAAGCCCAGTTGATATAAGGGAAATCAAGAATGTAAAGGTCACCTTAAACCTTGAGGACAGCCTGCCCGCAAAGCTCAATCTTGCCATTTTCGGCGAAAAGGATTTCTATGTTGATGTAACCGTCAGGGGCAGAAGGTATCAGCTCAGCGACTCCGCCCTTGCCGCAGAAAATCTTCAGGTAGTGGCGCAGATGAACTATGTGGACAAAGCGGGAATTAACACCCTGCCGTTAAAAGCGAGCTTTGCCAACGGCGGCGGCGACCTTGAGATAATCAGCCTTTCCCGCACTGAAATTGATGTTTATTTCGATACTCTCAAAACACAGCAGTACACCCTTGAGCCTCAGATAGTGCATGACGGCTTTGAAATAGCGCAAGAAGGCTTTATTAGCGAAACTCCCATACTTTCATCATCTGTTATAGAGCTTTCGGGTCCCGAAATGGAAATCAACAAAATAAGGAATGTGTACGCAAAGGCTTCCATCAAGGAACCCCTTGCCGCGAACATCACTCTGCCCGTAAGCATAGTCCCTCAGGGCGACAACGGGGAGCCGATAAAGTATGTGGAGAGCAGCTCCGACGATATTACTGTGACAATCCCAATAAAGAAGATTATGACCCTTCCCACAACGGTCAGCTTTATAAACGCGCCGCTTGCGTACAGCGAGGGCTTCCTTAATATGCGCTTTGAGCCGAGAACGGTCAAAGTAGCCGTCTCCACTGATATTGCGGATACGGTTGACAGCTTCCCCATAGGCATTATAGATTTCAGCACCCTGCCTCTGGGCGTTATCACAAGGGAATTCCCGCCCGTATCCACCAAGGCGATTACAATTCTTGACGAAAAAGTCAAAACCTTTAGAGTTACAATAGATACAAGCAAGATGCGTGAGAAGGTCTTTGACATACCTCTCACCAACTTCAGCGCGGCGAATGTGCCGGAGGGCAGGAGAGTCACCCCCATGGACACAACCCTCAAGGGCGTCAGAATCATAGGTCTTGAAAATGACATTGCCTCCCTCAGCGCGGACGGAATTTATGTGGAAAGCGATTTTTCAAATCTTGAAGCCACTGAGGGCATAGTCACCGTTCCCGTAAGAATCTTTGTAAAGAGCAACACAAGTTGCTGGGCATACGGAGACTATAAGATAAGGGTCAGAATTTCAAACTCATAGGCCAAAGAGCCTGAGCAATAAGTCATATTTACGCAAAAAGCAAAGGAGGGCTGTTATGGAAAAGAAGATACCCGCGCTTATAGCCCTTTGTTTGCTTTTTTGTTTTGTTTTAAGCGGCTGTTCAGTAGGTCTTAAAGCGGTAGACAACCTCCTCAGAGCCCCAAAGCTTACCGGAGAGAACGCCGACCTTAACATGGCTTTTGAGGAGGCAGCCCGCAGAGTCAGAGATGCGGGAATCGTCCTTAAAAGACCCTCAAACGGCAATTACCGCTCCTCATTTATCCTTCACGACATAGACGGCGACGGCACAGAGGAGGCGTTCGTTTTCTACGCCTTCTCCGATGATAAGAGCGCCACAAGAATGAATGTTCTCTCAAGAGCCGGCGGCAGATGGGAGTCCGTATCCGACTTCCCCGGTTCGGGCATCGGAGTTTATGAAATTCTTTTCTCCGACCTTAACGGCGACTCAATCAAAGAGATTATAGTCGCGTGGAAGATTTCCGAAACCACCACCATTAAGCACATGACTATCTACGGCGGTCAGGAGGAGAAAGGTCTTACTAAGGATGTCTTGAAACCGAGAGCAAACGAGCTTTATTCCGCTCTGACGGTGCTTGACATAGACGGCGACGGCCGCAACGAGGTGCTTTTTACCCACTTTGACACCACGACCGAGCGCAGCCGAGCCTTTGCGAGAGTTCTCAAAATGAACGACAAGGGCGAAATAAAGCCCGCGGGCGAAGCTCCCTTAAACCCCAAAATCAGCTCCTATACAGGCTTTAAAACCGAGTATGTGGGCGAATTGCCAAGAGTTTATATAGACGCCTACGCCAGCGGCGTTCAGATGCTCACCGAAATGCTCTACTGGGACAAAGAAACGGGCAAGCTGGTTTCACCCTTCTATACCAGCGACCCCGCCGCAAACCCCGTAACACTCAGAAATGTTATTGTGGAAAGCTCCGATATAAATCAGGACCGCAATATTGAAATCCCCCTTACATCGGTTCTCCCCGGAAGCAGCATTATAGGCAGCGACGAGTCAAAGAGCACAGCTCTTTACATTGTCAACTGGTCGCACTATGAGAACGGCAAATTCCGCACCGTAAAGCGAACATATTACAACACAAACGATATGTTCTCGATAGTCTATCCCGATGAGTGGAAGAATCAGGTCACCATTCAGCAGCACCTTACAAACAGGCTGACCACCTTCACATATTACGCGCCGGGCACAAAGCGCAACGGGCTGGAGCTTTTCTCAATCAAGGCATTCCCCGTTATGTCCTTCCACACCGATTTGCTCGGCGATTATGAGCAGTTTTTAAGCAACAAAAACTTTACCTACGCTTACAGAATCACCGAAGAGGGCAGAAAGTTCGGCATTACCGAGGATTTCATCACCTCCGAGTTCAATGCCGTTAAAACCCAGTCCCAGTCATCTATGAATATAAAATTTTAGCTCTGACAGCTTGGAAAGGAGATAGGGCTTTGAAAAGAATACTTGTAGCGGAAGACGAAGCCTCCATAAGAGATTTTATCGTCATCAATCTGCAAAGGAGCGGCTATGATGTCGTTGCCGTTGCAGACGGTGAAGAGGCTATCAGAGAGTATGAAGAAAACGAGGGCGACTTTGACATAGCCCTGCTTGACATTATGATGCCGGGCGTTGACGGACTTGAGGTCTGCAAGTATCTAAGAAAGAAAAGCAGCTCAATCGGCATTGTAATGCTCACCGCAAAAACTCAGGAGATGGACAAGGTCACGGGTCTGCTTGTGGGCGCCGACGACTACATAACAAAGCCCTTCTCACCGTCGGAGCTTATGGCAAGAATAGACGCTATCTACAGGCGCGTCGCCCTTAATAAAGAGGCTGCCAAAGCAAGCAGCAGACAAAGCGACGAGATAACTCTGGGCGAATTTACCTTAAAAATCAGAAACAGAACACTAACCAAACGGGGGCAGCCCATAGACCTTACACAAGTTGAATTTCAGATTATGGAGCTGTTTTTCAACAACCCCGGAGCGGCCCTCTCAAGGTCTGAAATACTTAAAGCAGTTTGGGGCGACTCCTACTACGGCGACGAAAAAGTCGTGGATGTAAACATAAGACGCCTCAGAATGAAAATCGAAGACGAGCCTTCACACCCCCGCCACCTTACGACAATCTGGGGCATCGGCTACAAGTGGGTAGTATAAATACAAACTTATTAAACTTTGAAAGAAAGGACGGAACGCCATGCGCAAATGGAGCATAACAAACAGATGGCTTTTGAGTACGCTTGGCGTTACCGTTATTTTAATGCTGACTATTGTCTTTGTCAGCTCAAAGGCTATAAGGGATTACTACTACGACACCGCCTACATGACAATCTACTCAAGGGCAACGAGTCAGAGTATTAACACCTTCTTCAGCCAGTATCTTGACGCTCCCGACGATGTGTTCAGCGCAAGAGCGGGCGAGTTTATAGAAAACTTTACCGAGCAAAGCCTTATGGAGGTCTGGGTAATCGACCGCAACGGAAATGTGGTCGCCACATCCACAGGCTTTTCCGTAGAGAATGAGATATACCCCGACTATCAGGCCGCCCTTAATTCCAACACGGGCACCGCGACATGGATAGGCGAAACCTCAACGGGCGAGGCAATAATGGCAGTGACGGTGCTTTTGCCTTCAAAACAGGGTCACGCTGTCAGATACATAATCTCCCTGCAGGACCTTAACACTCAGCACAGGGTATTCACCGCCATAATCGCCGTTGTATGCACAATAGCGGTAGGTTTAGTTGCCCTTTCCGGTCTGTTCTTTATCCGCTCAATCGTAAAGCCCGTTAAAAAGATTAACGAAACCGCCAAGAGAATCGCCGCGGGAGATTTCAGCGCAAGGCTTGAGCCCCACAGGTACAACGACGAAATAGGCGAACTTGTAACCACCTTCAACCGCATGGCAAAGGAGATAGGCGAGGCGGACAAGCTGAAAAACGACTTTATCTCAACCGTCTCCCATGAGCTCAGAACCCCCCTCACCGCCATTAAGGGCTGGGGCGAGACAATTCTGGAGCTTCACGACTCCGACCCTAATATGACCAAAAAGGGCCTTGAGGTCATAATCGACGAGTCCAGCCGCCTTTCAAGAATGGTAGAGGACCTTCTCGACTTCTCCAGAATGCAAAGCGGCAGGATGACTTTAAGGCTTGAAAAGATAGATGTTCTCGCTGAGCTTGACGAAACCGTCTTTGTATTTAAGGAAAGAGCTTTAAGAGAGGGCGTGGAGCTTACCTACAACGCTCCCGAGCTGCCCGCTCCCATGATGGGCGACCCGAACCGCATAAGACAGGTCTTTGTCAATATTCTGGATAATGCCTTGAAGTACACCAAGCAAGGTGATAAGATATTGGTAACGGCGGAAATTTTACCCCGCCGCCTAAAGATTCTCATAACCGATACGGGCTGCGGCATCCCGCCCGAGGCTCTGCCCCATGTAAAGGAGAAATTCTTTAAAGCCAATGTATCCGTCAGAGGCTCCGGCATAGGTCTTGCCGTATCCGACGAGATAGTAAGGCTCCACAAGGGCAGCCTAAATATCGGCAGCGTGCTCAATGAAGGCACGACGGTGGAGATAATTCTCCCCATAGACACTTCTCCCCCCTTAAATGAAAGGACTTCGGAAGATGAAAAATAAAAAAGACACAGCCTGCCCCGCCGCAAATGTGGGCGGTCAGGCTCTTTTGGAAGGAATAATGATGAACGGGCCGCTGGGCGCGGCAATGTCCGTCAGAATGCCCGACGGCAGAATATATACGCAGATTAAAGACTTTGTGTCCGTCAAGAAAAAGTACAAGATTTTGAACCTGCCCATAATCAGAGGCGTTGTAACCTTTATCGAGTCAATGGTTTTCGGCTACAAATGCCTTATGGAGTCGGCGGAGCTTTCCATGACCGAGGAGGAGCTCGCCGCTGAAAGCTCAAAGCTGGACAAATGGCTCGAAAAGCATCTGGGACCAAAGCTTCAGTCGGTGATTTCCGCAGTGGGCATGGTACTCGGCGTTCTTTTGTCCGTCGCCCTCTTTTTATATCTCCCGTCTTTAATCGCGGACCTCACCCTGGGCTGGATTGACAAAAGGCTCATCCCATTGGTAGAGGGTCTAATCAGAATCGCTGTTTTCATTCTTTATATTTACCTAACCTCAAAGAACAGCTATATCAAAAGAGTATATATGTACCACGGAGCAGAGCACAAAAGCATATTCTGCTACGAAGCGGGAAAGCCCCTCACCGTGGAAAATGTAAAGGGCTTTAAGCGTTTTCACCCCCGCTGCGGCACCAGCTTTATTTTCGTGGTGCTTATAGTAAGCATACTCATTTTCACTTTAGTGCTTGTGCTTTTCCCAAACATACGCGAGTACAGACCCGTTTGGGTGGCAATAAAGCTGCTCGCGACGCCCCTTATCATGGGCATTGGCTACGAATTCATCCGCCTTGCGGGCAAGTACCAGAACCCCGTAACAAAGCTCCTGTCCGCCCCCGGTCTTTTAATGCAAAGGCTTACCACCTTGGAGCCCACTGACGACATTATCGAGGTGGGCATAGCCGCTTTAAAGGCGGTAACGGATGAAGAGTGCTGCAAAGCCGCAAAGGCCGCTCCCAAAGAGAAAAAGACCGAAGAACCTGAAGAACCTAAGGAAAAGGAAGAAACACCCGCAGAAAACGCAGAAACACCCCAAGAGAGCATCGAAGCTCCCGAATCCCCTCAGGAAAATGAGGCAGAGTCGGTATGACAATCGGCTGTCTTTTAAAAGAGGGCAAGGATTTTCTTAAAAGCATAGCGGGCGAGAGCGCCGACTTTGAGGCTTTATGCCTTTTGGAGCAGTGCCTTAAAAAAGACAGGACTTATATTTATCTTCACTCCGATAAAGAAGCCGACACTGTCATAGAAAACTTATACAAAGAGATGCTCGGCCGCCGCAAAAACGGCGAGCCGCTGCAGTACATCCTTGGCGAGTGGGAGTTTTTCGGCAGGCGCTTTAAGGTAGGAAAAGGCGTTCTCATCCCCCGTCCCGAAACGGAAGAAATGGTTGAGCGGGCTCTTTCCTATATTAAGAAGCTAAACAAACCCCTCATCGTATTTGACCTTTGCGCCGGAACGGGCTGCATAGGAATCAGCATCGCAAAGGAAGCCCCAAATTCAAAGGTCTACCTTTTTGAAAAATACCCCGATGCTTTCTATTACCTAAAAGAAAACATCAGCCTTCACAATGCCGAAAACGCCGTCCCCGTTTTGTGCGATGTGCTTGACGGCTTTGAAAGTTTAAAAGATATACCTATCCCAGACCTTATCATTTCGAACCCGCCCTATATTAAAAGGGACGAGCTACCCGGCCTTCAAACGGAGGTGCAGGCAGAACCCGCAACAGCTCTTGACGGCGGGGAGGACGGTTTGGATTTCTATAAAGCCTTCTCTCAAAAATGGCTGCCATATTTAAATGACGACGGCGCCTTTATTTTCGAATGCGCCGAGGAGCAGCCGCCAATAATAGCCGAAAGGGAAAAGAATAATTTTTTCTGCGACACCATAAAGGACATTTACGGCAATATGCGCTTTGTCTGCGGCAGCAGAAAACACGAAAATCCCTCAAAGCTGTTTTCACTAAACATTTAAGGAGTTGAGAAATTGCTTTCCCAATTCTACAAAGCTGTCCAAACAGGAGATTTCACGACATTCCTTATCGGAATGAGCGCTATAATATTCGTTCTTTTCTGCACCCTGCCCGTACATGAGTTCGCTCACGCATGGGCGGCGGTGAAACTGGGAGATGAAACGCCCAAAAATCAGGGCAGACTGACATTAAACCCCCTTGCCCACCTATCCCTTTTGGGCTCACTTATGATTCTTGTGGCAGGCTTCGGCTACGCAAAGCCCGTGCCCGTGAATACAAGGAATCTTAAAAACCCCAAAAAGGATTTCGCTCTCATTTCCCTTGCGGGACCCGCCTCAAACCTTATAATGGCAGCAATATTCTTCCTTCTTACAAACATAACCTTTAGGTTTTTATCGCCGTCGCTTTTGTCGCAGGTTATATACTACTTCTTCTATTTTGCGGCTACCATAAATGTAAACCTTGCGGTATTCAATCTTCTTCCCATACCGCCCCTTGACGGCTCAAGACTTTGGGGACTCGTTCTCCCCGACAAATACTACTATACGGTCCTTCAGTATGAGAGATATATAATGCTGGCGTTACTCTTTCTTCTGTTTACGGGAGCTTTAACCGCTCCTCTGAGCTGGCTTTCAAATCTTATCGCGTCCGCTATAAAATTCATTGTGGGCTTGCCCTTTAGGTTGTTGCCATGAGTACATTAAATCCGGAATTTAAGCTGGAGGTCTTTGAAGGTCCCCTTGACCTGCTTTTGCACCTCATCACAAAGAACAAGCTGAATATCTATGATATTCCCATAATAACTCTTGTCGAGCAGTACACCGAGTATATTGAAAAATGCATCGGCGAGGGCTTTGACATTGATTCCGCCAGCGAGTTTTTAGAGATGGCGGCAAGGCTTTTGTATATAAAATCCGCCGCTTTGCTCCCCGTTCATGAGGAGGCTGAAAAGCTTAAAAAGGAGCTGACGGGTGAGCTTATAGAGTATCAGGAATGCAAGAAGATGGCGGCAAAACTCGCAGAAATGGGCAAGGGTATAAATAGTTATGTCCGCGAACCCATGGAAATTAAGGCGGACATGCGCTATAAGAGAGTCCACAGCCCAAAGGAGCTTTTAGAGCACTATCTTCTCGCCGCGGGCAAGAAGCTAAGGCGTCTGCCCCCGCCCGTCGACGCTTTCAGAGGTATAGTCGCAAGGCGTATAGTGTCCGTAAGCTCCAAAATAAGCCTTATAAAAAATCTTTTTGCTAAGCACAAAAGGCTGCGCCTTATAGAGCTTTACAAAAGGAGCGAAACCCGCTCCGACCTTGTGGCAACCTTCCTTGCCGTTCTCGAGCTCTCAAGGCAGGGCAGCATTTACATAACCGATTCAATGGACATTGTCCACACGCCCGAAAGGGAGAAAAACGAGCCAACCCAGCTTGATACCACTGAAAACCTCGGAGGAAACAAAGAAAATGAACTCAGCACAGCTTAAAAGCGCTCTTGAGGCCGTGCTCTTCGCTTCGGGCGAGCCGATTGAACTGGAAAGGCTCGCTGAGGCAGTAGAGGCAGGCGTTGACATAACCAAACAAGCCCTTTTGGAGCTGTCGGCGGAATATGAAAAGAGAAACAGCGGAATTGAGCTTTTAAGGCTCGAAAACAAATATCAGCTTGCCACCAGACCCGAATACGCTGACTGCATAAAAAGGGCGATGGAAGAAAAAAGACAGGCCCCGCTGTCCCAAGCGGCTCTCGAAGTGCTTGCCATCATCGCGTACAATCAGCCGGTTACCAAGTCGTTTATAGAGCAGGTCAGGGGAGTCGACTGCTCCGGCGTCATATCCTCGCTTTTGCGCCGCGAGCTGATTGAGGAGGCGGGCAGGCTTGACTTGCCGGGCAGACCTTTGTTATACTGTACTACGACAAATTTCCTTAGAACATTTTGTATTTCTTCCCTTGACGAACTCCCGCCGCTGCCCGAAAATGACGACGCCGTAAAGATTATTTCCGAGAATCTTGCGGAAATGGAAAAGGCACAAACAGAGCATTCAGAAACAGCGGACGGCGGCGCGAAAGACGAAAAAGAACCCCTTGCGCTGACAAGCTAGCTAAGAATACATAAGGGAGGCATAGAAATGAAAGCACTGGCAATTATCATAGGAATAATTGTCTTCTTTGCTCTTGTGCTTTCAATCAGGGTAAAAGTCTCCCTTGACTACGCCGAAAAGCCCGCTTGCTCCGTAAGGTGGCTTTTTATAAAGATTCCTGTTTACCCGCCGAAGGAAAAGACTAAAAAGCCCAAAAAGGAAAAGGCTAAAAAGGATAATAAAAAGAAAGAGAAAGCGGAAGAACCCCCCGCAGAAAAGGCTCCCGCGGAAAAGAAAGAAAACCCCTTCATGGTTTTCTTTAAAAAAGAGGGCGTTGAGGGCGTTTATTCCCTTCTCAGCAAAACCGTATCCGCCCTTAACAGCATGATTGGCAAGATTATAAGGCAGTTCAGAATCGAGGAGCTGTATCTCTATATGCTTATCGGCGCGGGCGACGCGGCGGAAACAGCTCAGAAATACGGCGAAACCTGCGCAAAGTTTTTCCCGCTTTTGGGCGCGATAGTCAGCAACTTCAAGGTTAAAAAATACGATATAGACATCTCTCCCGATTTCCTTGCGAACAAGGACAAGGCAGAGTTCCATACCGTAATATCTCTTAGCCCCAGAAAGCTTATAAACAGCGTACTCGTATTCGGACTTAAACTCCTGTTCGGCGTATTGCTGAAATTCCTTTTAAAGTCAAGGCCAAAAAAGAATAAAGCCGCAAAGCAAAACACAAAAACGCCGCCTGCCCCCGCAAAGGAAACAAGTGAAGCCGCGGCGGTATAAAGCAAGGAAAATATTAGGCTCTCAGTCCATTTCAAATAAAGGAAAGGAAAGATAATGCCATGAAAGAAAAAACAGCAGCAGGTATCCTTGAAACCACAATCGAAAAGGTAAGAAACCTTGTAAATGTAAGCACCATTATCGGCGAGCCCATTTATCTCAACGACGGAATCACCATCATTCCGGTTTCAAAAGTAACCTACGGCTTTGCTTCCGGCGGCTCCGACTTCCCCTCAAAGAACAATGTTCAGCTTTTCGGAGGCGGCGGAGGAGCAGGCATAACAATCAACCCTGTTGCTTTCCTTATCGTCAAGGACGGGGAAGTCACCCTCAAGCATATCACTTCAAGCGACAATGCGGCTGAGCGCATAGTAAACCTTGTCCCCGAAATGTTCGACAAGGTAACGGGCCTTGTAAACAAATCCAAGAAAAAGAAAGAAGAAGAGGCTCTCGACAAACTGGAAAAGGAGATAATGGACGAGATAAACAAGGCTGAATAAGTCGAATTTTCTCGGATTATATCCCTTTTTATCAACATAGTATTATTTTAACAGATTGCCCGCATAAGCATGTATAGTGCGACTCTTTGCCGCGCTAAATTCCTATGCGGGTGATGTATTATGAAAAAAAAGGCAGCAATAATCTTTACCGCTGTTTTTTTAATCGTCACCGTTATTATGCATGACGGTGACCTTGCAGTAATAACAAGCTCATTCAACGCAAGCTCCATCTCTGCCAAAGCCGCCGTGCTTATGTGCGCGGATACGGGAGAGGTGCTTTTTTCTCTAAATAAAGATTTAAGACTGCCCATGGCAAGCACAACTAAAATAATGACCGCGCTCATAGCCCTTGAGGACCCTTCCCCCATGCGGGAGATAAAGGTTACCAAAGAAATGGTAGCCGTTGAGGGAACCTCAATGGGCCTTTTGCCCGATGATACGATTTCTCTTTATACCTTGGCAGCGGGCATGCTCCTTGAGTCCGGCAACGACGCGGCTAATGTCACCGCCTACGCGATTGCGGGCGGGCTCAATGAGTTCGCAAAGCTGATGAACAAAAAGGCGAAAGAGCTGGGGCTTAAAAACACGAATTTTGTCACTCCCTCGGGTCTTGACGCCGATAAGCACTATTCCACAGCCTACGACCTTGCTCTTTTGGGAGCTGCCGCCATAAAAAACCCGCTGTTTAAAGAAATCTGCTCCCAAAAAAGCATGAAGGTGGAGTTCGGCAATCCCCCATATCCCAGATGGCTCTACAATCATAACAGGCTGCTTTCCTCATATGAGGGCACAATCGGCATTAAAACTGGATATACCAAAAAGAGCGGTCGCTGCCTTGTCTCCGCCGCGGAGCGAAACGGCATTACGCTTGTCGCCGTGACACTCAACGCCCCCGACGACTGGAACGACCATAAAAAGATGTTCGACTATGGCTTTTCGGTTATGAAGCAGCACGACCTAAACGACGATTTCTCTAATATTTATGTGGATGTCGTGGGCGGCAAGGAAAAAAGAGTCGCCGTCACAACTCAAAGCAAGCCCCAGACAGCCGCCGCGAACAATTTAAACCTTTCAAAGGTCAAGCGCGAGATACTTATAAAACCCTTTGAGTATGCTCCGATAAAGAGCGGCGAAATTCTCGGCACCGTAAGATATTATCTGGGCGATAGGCTCCTTGAAGAGCAGCCCCTTTGCGCCGCCGCCGATGTTGAAATAATGGAGCATGAAATAAAAGAAAAAGAAAGGGAAACCTTATTTGAAAAGCTGAAAAACTTCTTTAGCGGCAATAATAAAGATAATAAAACCGAAAAACCCACCAAGCAAAATAAGGAAGAATTCAAGGCAGAATAGACTAATTGAGGATGTATAAGGAATGGAAAAAATAAGGCTACAGAAATTTTTATCTGACTGCGGCGTTGCTTCAAGGCGAAAGGCCGAGCAGTTGATAATAGAAAACAGAGTCAGGGTCAACGGAGTTATCGCTTCAATCGGCGACAAGGTTGACCCTCAAAAAGATGTGGTAACCGTTAACGGAAAAAGGGTAACAAAGCCCGAAGGCTATAAATATATAATGCTAAACAAGCCCCGCGGATATATAAGCACCATGAGCGACGAATTCGGCAGAAAAAGCGTCGCCGACCTTGTAAAAGATGTAGGCATAAGAGTCTACCCCATAGGCAGACTCGACAAGGATTCCGAGGGGCTGCTGCTTTTTACAAACGACGGCGAATTTTCAAATCTCTTAATGCACCCCTCCTCCCATGTGGAAAAAACCTACAGGGTCACAGCAAAGCCCGCTCTCAAAGACGAGGACATAGACAGACTCTCCCTGCCTTTTATGATGGACGGCAAAGAAACCACTCCCGCGGTTGTCACGGTGCTTGAGCAGAAAGAAGACAGAACCGTCCTTGAAATTAAGCTTAAAGAGGGCAGAAACCGTCAGATAAGGCGCATGCTTGAGGAAATCGGCGCCGAAACCGCAAGGCTCAAGCGCACCGCAATAGGCGGCATTAAGCTCGGCATGCTGAGACCCGGCAAATGGAGGGAGCTGATGCAGGAGGAAGTCGCCTCACTCTACAAGGCGGCAAGGACAAAAAAGGGCAAGGAATAGTAAGCAAAATCTTAGACAAATGTTTGACAAATAATATCCGCGCCTCTATAATATTTACTATATAAAAGCGGTTTTCCGCTTTGTGAGTTTTTCAGTTTGCCTTTAATTCTGAGGCCTTCAGTAAGCCTTAAAGTTAAAGGCAGCTTATCTTTTCTTTTTTATCAAAATGCGGAATGGTAGGTCTATATGATAAAAAGCATGACAGGCTACGGCAGGGCAAAGCAGCAGATAGGCGACATTACCGTCTCTGTGGAAATAAAGAGCGTAAATCACAGGTATTTTGAGTTCAGCCCCAAACTCCACAGGAATTTTGCCTTTCTTGAGGACAAACTTAAAAACGCTGTGCAAAATAAGGTTTCAAGGGGCAAAATAGAATGTATAGTTCAGATTGACGCCCCCGAGGCTGAAGAGGCTGTTGTTCAGCTCAACATCTCACTGGCAAAAGCCTATATTGACGCTTTCACAAAGCTCTCCGAAGAATTCGGCATAGAAAACGACATAAAGCTGTCTGACCTTGCCTTAAAGACGGATATTTTCACGGTGCACAAAGAGCCCGCTAACGAGGAGCTCATCTGGAACGCGGTTTCTCAGGTTCTTGACGAGGCGATTGACGCCTTTGTGGCGATGAGAGAAACCGAAGGAAAGCAGCTCTCCGAGGATATAGCGAGCCGCTGCGACATTATTTTAAAGTTTGTCGAGGAAATCGATCAGCGCTCACCGATTGTCGTGTCGGAATACTTTGAAAAGCTTGCTCAGCGCATCAAAGAGCTGCTCCATGACGCAAAGGTGGACGAGCAGAGACTGCTTACCGAGGCAGCCGTATTTGCCGACAAAACCGCGGTCACCGAAGAAACCGTCCGCCTGCGCTCACATATAGACCAGATGAAGAGCCTTCTTAATTCCTGCGAGCCCGTCGGCAGAAAAATGGACTTTCTCGTTCAGGAGATGAACAGAGAGGCCAACACAATAGGCTCCAAGTGTCAGGATACTGCCATCGCGTCCCTTGTAATCAACATCAAGGCGGAAATAGAAAAGATAAGGGAGCAAATCCAAAACATCGAGTAGTTTTTGCGACATAGAGAGGTGTTCGGTTTGAAGCTGATTAATATAGGCTTTGGAAATATGCTAAATGCCGACAGGCTGCTTGCGGTCCTCAGCCCCGATTCGGCTCCAATAAAAAGAATCATACAGGAGAGCAAAGAAAGGGGCAGGCTGATTGACGCGTCCCACGGCAGAAGAACAAGGGCTGTGCTCATAATGGACAGCGACCATGTGGTGCTCAGCTACCTGCAGCCCGAAACAATCGCCTCCCGCCTTAAATCAGCAGAGTCTGAAATAGATGCGGAGGTTGAAAGCGCCGATGAATAATAATGGAAAAATGGGGCAGCTTGTGGTTGTGTCAGGGCCATCGGGCAGCGGCAAGGACACAATCCTGAACGAAATCTTTAAAAAGGACCCCGACATTATCCCGTCTGTTTCAGCCACCACAAGACCGCCCAGAAAAGGCGAAATCAACGGCGTAAACTATTACTTTATGTCCGTTGAGGAGTTTGAGGAAAGAATCAAAAGGGACGAGTTCCTCGAATATGTCCAGTACGGCGACAATTACTACGGCACATTAAAGCCCCAGCTCGAAGAAAAGCTTAAAACAGGCAAGACCGTAGTTCTCATAATAGATGTCAGGGGAGCGGTCAATGTAAGAAAGGTCTATCCCACCGCAAAGACAATCTTCATTCTCCCTCCCACCGAATCGGAGCTTGAAAAGAGGCTCAGATGCAGGGAGTCGGAAACCGAAACCTCGCTTCTCAAAAGACTCGAGGTCGCAAAGGATGAAATTAAGCGGGTCAACGAATACGATTACGCCGTAGTCAACGACGAGCTTGAAAAAGCAGTCGAGAAAGTTTATAATATCATTAAGAGTGACAATTTCTGAATTTTATATATATAAACACATTTGCAAGGGGGGATTTTATGCTGAATCCTAATTTAAAGCTCCTTCTCAAAGGCAACCTCAGCCGCTATTCCCTTGTAACCGCAACCGCAAAAAGGGCAAGAGAAATAGTTGAAGAAGCGAACGAGAGAAAAGAATTGCTTACCGAAAAGCCCGTAACACTCGCTATCGAGCAGTTTTTAAACGGCGAGTATAAAATAGTGGAACCCGAGGAAATCAGATACATCTAAGTCAAAGCATCAGCTTTACGGCTGGTGCTGCCTTAAATTAGAGCAGAAAAACGCGAAAGGATGGCAAGGTCAATGAAATCTGCCATAGCGGCAGGAGTTGCTGTCGAGAATACCGCCTTTGACTTTGACAAGCTGTTCCACTATCTGATTCCCGAGGATTTAAAAGACAAAGCCGTTCCGGGCGTCAGAGTCATAGTTCCTTTCGGTGGCGGCAACAGAATGAGGACTGGAATTATCCTGTCCGTCGAAGATAAGCTGTCGGAAGAAGCCGCAAAAAATCCAAAATCCATATACGCGGTGCTCGACGAAGCACCGCTTATTTCTAATGAGGGAATTAGCCTTTGCCGCTATCTGAAGGACAGAACCTTCTGCACCTATTTTGAAGCGGCGAAAGCCATGCTGCCGCCCTCGTTCTTTATGAAAAAGAACGAGTCCTACATCCTCTCGCCCGATGTTGACGAGAGCACTCTCTCAAACCTCTCAAGCGGTGAAAAGAAAGTAATCTCCGTTCTGCCCAAAAACGGCGGCTACATATCAAGGGACAGCATAATTAAAAAGGTCGGCTCCGCTAAGGCGGGCGGCGACATCGACAAACTCGCCGCGGCAGGCATCCTTGTGCCGAATTTCTCGCAAATCGAAAGGGCGGGGGCGAAATTCCAAAAGGTTATAAGCCTCGTTCTTGACGATGATGAACTTTCTGAAATCATGCCCACCCTTACCGCAAAGCAGCGCAGCGTCGCAAAAGTGCTCTCGGATGTGGGCAGCGCAAGTTTAAAAGAGCTTTGCGAATTTACCTCCGTTACTCCCGCGGTCGTAAACGCCCTTGTTAAAAAGGGCATCTGCGAGGAGAGCGAGGAAAGAATTGAGAGAACCGTAGACCCTGACTCCTCAAACAGAGAGGGCAGCTATAAATCCGACCCCATAATGCTCACGCCCGCTCAGGAAAAGGTTTACAATGAAATTAAGAATAAACTTGAAGCCAAAGAGAATGGCGTGGGGCTCCTCCACGGCGTTACGGGCAGCGGCAAGACAAAGATATATCTAAAGCTCATTGACGATATTATCACTGAGGGCAAAACCGCCATCCTCATGGTGCCCGAAATCTCACTCACGCCCCAGACCCTTGCCCTTCTCTATGAGAGATACGGCAGAAAAACAGCGGTTTTCCACAGCGGTCTGTCCATCGGCGAAAGGCTCAGTGAGTGGCAAAGAGTAAAAAACGGCGAGGCAACAATCGCCGTCGGCACAAGAAGCGCGGTCTTTGCTCCCCTTGAAAACATAGGACTGATAATTATCGACGAGGAGCAGGAGCATACCTACAAATCCGACCGCTCGCCCCGTTATCACGCCCTTGATGTGGCAAAGTGCCGAGCCGCTTATCACGGCGCATATGTGCTCCTTACATCCGCCACTCCTTCCGTTGAATCCTATTCCGCCGCCGTATCGGGAAGATACGACCTTTACGAACTGAATGAACGCTACGGCAACGCCGTTCTGCCCGAAGTCGAAACGGTGGATATGACAAGGGAGCAAAACCCCCTCGGCATGACCGCCATAAGCGAAAGACTTTCGCAATTAATTGCCGAAACTTTAAAAAACGGTAACCAAGTCATTTTGCTTATCAACAGAAGAGGGTATAATACATTTATAGTCTGCAAATCCTGCGGCAAGGTTGTCACTTGCCCTTACTGCAGCATTTCCCTGACTTACCACAGCTATAACGAAAGGCTGATGTGCCACTACTGCGGCTATTCCGAGCCCTTTACAGCCGCATGCAAGGAGTGCAATGCGGAGAATATCAGATATTCGGGCTTTGGAACCCAAAGAGTGGAGGCGGAGCTTTCAAGACTCTTTCCGGACGCCAGAATCCTCAGAATGGACGCCGACACCACTGCCGCGAAGAACTCCCACAAGAAAAAGCTCACAGCCTTTAAAAACAAGGAGTACGACATACTGCTCGGCACCCAGATGGTGGCCAAAGGGCTTGACTTTGAAAATGTCACCTTAGTCGGTGTTATATCCATAGACCAGCAGCTTTATCAGGACGATTACAAAAGCCTTGAAAGAGCCTTTGACCTTTTGACGCAAGTCGTCGGCAGGGCGGGCAGGGGAGAATTCCCCGGCAAGGCGGTAATTCAGACCATGATGCCCGAAAACAACATCATCACCCTTGCCGCAAGGCAGGATTACAAGGCATTTTATAATTCCGAAATAAGGCTCAGAAAGGCTCTCATTTACCCGCCCTACTGCGATATTTGCACCGTAGGCTTTACCGGCGAGGACGAAGCCCTTGTGAAAAACGCGGCAAAAGCTTTCTTTGATATGCTGCGAGAAAAGAACGAGGGCGAATATAATGATTTAAAGCTGATTGTCCTCGGACCCATGACGCCAAGAATCGCAAAAATTAGCAACAAATACAGGTACAGGCTTATAATAAAATGCAGGAACACAAAAAGGTTCCGTGAGTTTATCTCAAATCTTTTAATATCATTCGCTCTCGACAAGACCTATTCAAAGGTCAGAGCTTACGCGGATATTAACCCCACAAGTTTGATATAAGAATCTTCGCATTACTGAAAGGAATGTCCCATCATGGCAATTAGAAGAATCAGAGAAGACAGCGACCCGATTTTAAGAAAAAAGAGCAGGCCGGTAACAGAGTTCGACGAGCGTCTGTTCACCCTGCTTGACGATATGGCAGAAACCATGTACAGCGTCGACGGCGTAGGACTTGCGGCGGTGCAGGTCGGCGTTTTAAGGCGCGTTGTGGTAATGGATACAGGCGACGGTCTTATTGAGCTTATAAACCCCGAAATTGTGGAGCGGGGCGGCGAGCAGGTAGAAACCGAAGGCTGCCTTTCCATCCCCGGCAAAAGAGGCTATACACTCAGACCCGCCTATGTTAAGGTCAGGGCCCAGAACCGCAAGGGTCAGTGGTGCATGTATAAAGGCGAGGGTCTTAAAGCCCGCTGTTTCTGCCACGAAATAGACCATCTTGACGGAATACTTTTCACCGACAGACTTGCTCCCAGAGAGAAATGGCCCAAGGAAGAAAAACAGGAAGAACTTACTGCAAAATAATTGGAGTGACTCCGATGAAAGATGTTCGAATAGTTTTTATGGGAACGCCCGATTTTGCGGTTCCGGCGCTCAAAAGGCTTTATGACGAGGGTTTTAATGTTACCCTTGTAGTAACACAGCCGGATAAACCCAAGGGCAGAAAAAGAATCATCACCCCGCCGCCCGTAAAGGAATTGGCTTTACAGCTCGGGCTCGAGGTTTACCAGCCGCACTCTTTAAAAACAGACGAAGCTGTTGAGAAAATCAGCGCCGAAAAGCCCGACTTTATAGTCGTTGCGGCATACGGAAAAATACTTCCAAAATCGGTTCTCGACATACCAAAGCACGGCTGCGTCAATATCCACGCCTCCCTCCTGCCCAGGTTCCGCGGCGCCTCTCCCATTCAGCAGGCGATACTAAGCGGCGACAAGGAAACGGGCATCACCACCATGCTTATGGATGAGGGGCTTGACACGGGCGATATTCTCGAAGTCGTAAAAGTCGAAATCGGAGAGAACGAAACCGCGGGCGAGCTTTTTGACAGACTCTCAAGCTTGGGCGGCGACATAATCGTATCCACCCTCAAAGGCATATTAAACGGCACAGTAAAGCCCACTCCCCAGCCTGAGGAGGGCGTAACCTACGCACCGCAGCTTACAAGAGAGGACGGCATAATCGACTGGTCAATGCCCGCTGAAGCGGTGCACAACAAAATTAGAGGGCTTTCCCCGTGGCCCGTTGCCGAAAGCAGCCTTGCGGGTAAGAGAATAAAGATTTACTCATCTCTCAAAACAGACATAAAGAAAGACGGCAAAGGCGGTCAAATCTTTGCCGAAAAGGATAGGCTTTTTGTAAGATGCGGCGACGGACAGCTTTTAGAGATTGTCACTCTCCAGCCCGACGGCTCAAAGGTGATGCCTGCGGCGGACTTTTTAAGAGGCTATCAAGTGAAAGAAGCAGTTTTCGGAGAATAAATCTAAATAAATTCTTAATCGCATATTAATAACTGGGTAATGCTTTACTAATCATAACTTAATTTTTATAGGCTATAATAGCCTTAGCAAGCAAAAAATGCAGGAAAGGAGAGTGCAGGCTTTGTATTTTGGCTCATACGGCTACTATTCACCCTACTATTTTGACCCCTATCTTTTAATCTTAGTGCTTCCTGCTTTCATCTTCTCCGTCATCGCAAGCATAAGAGTCAGAACCGTTTACAGCCGAATGGCAAAAAGGTTTGCCACAAACGGCCTTACGGGCGCCCAGGCGGCTGCGGAGGTTTTGAGATATTACGGAATAACAAATGTACAGATCACCAGCATACCCGGAAAGCTCACCGACCACTTTAACCCCAAGACCAACACCATAGGTCTTTCCGAATCGGTTTACAGGGGCACAAGCGTTGCGGATATAGGAATCGCCTGCCATGAGGCGGGTCACGCCGCGCAGTATGCTCACAGCTACCTGCCGATAAAGCTCAGGAACATGATACTTCCCATCGCCAATATCGGCTCATTCGCCGGCATACCCCTTGCTTTAATCGGCTTTGTGCTTCAGTGGCAGGGCCTTGTAACTTTCGGACTTATGCTTTACGCTGCAATCGCCGTATTCCAGTTCATCACCCTTCCCGTTGAAATCAACGCCAGCAGAAGGGCATTGAAGGTCATAAACGAAACTGGAATTCTCGTTACACCCGAGGAAAGAGCAGGGGCAAGGAGTGTGCTTTTCGCCGCGGCAATGACATACATCGCTGCCCTTGCGGTATCCCTCGCAAACCTTGTAAGATTTATAGCATTGTTCGGCAGAAGAAACAGATAAAAAGCCTACGGACCACCTCAGCGGCATGGCACTTGCCATGCCGCTTTATATGTGGTATAAAGTAAAATGGCTCTATGCTGTATAAAACCGGAAAACTGTATAAGACGGCAAAAAGCGCCTAAATTTTAAAGATAGAAAGCTATAGGGGGCGGATTTGTGAGCACAGGCAGGGAAGCGGCATACAAAATACTTTTAAAGATAGAGAAAGACTCGGCGTATTCAAATCTCGCCCTTAAAGATTTTTTCAAGGATTCCACGCTTCCCCCAAACGAAAAAGCCCTCTCATACAATATTGTTCTCGGAGTGCTTGACAGGCGTCTGACCCTTGACTTCATACTTTCCCGATACCTTGCAAAGCCCATAAACAAACTTGACCCCAAGGTTTTGACCCTTCTCAGAATGGGCTCGTATCAAATCCTATACATGGACAAAATCCCCGACTTTGCCGCAATTAACGAAACGGTAAAGCAAGCCGCAAAGATAGCCGCCTATTCAAAGGGTCTTGTAAACGCGGTTTTGAGAAAGGTCGCGAAAAAAGAACCCTTAAACATAAACAAAGAGGAAAACCCCGTTCTTTATTACAGCATCAGATACTCCTTTCCCGAATGGCTTGTAAAGCTCTTTATTGAATCATACGGGGAGGAAAACGCCGAGGGCATTATGGCCGCCTCTTTGCAGACGGGCGAAACCGTCTGCTGCGCGAATCCCTTAAAAACAAGCAGGGATGAGCTTATAAAAAACCTTGCTGCAAAGGGCATTGAGGCTGCCGAAGATAACAGACTTAAAGACGCCTTTTATATAAAGGGATCGGTCAATCTCTCAGAGCTGAGGGAGTTTAAGGATGGACTCTTTGCCGTTCAGGATATTTCCTCACAGCTTTGCGCTGAGGCTGTCGGGGCAAAAGAGGGCGATACGGTCATTGATGTCTGCGCCGCCCCGGGAGGAAAAAGCATAAGGCTCTCTCAGCTTATGAACAACAAGGGCAGGATAATCTCCTGCGACATTCACGAGCATAAAACTAAAATCATAGAAAGCTACGCTAAAAGAATGGGAGCCGATATAATTTCCGCTCATGCAAGAGACGCTGCATCCCCAGACACTTGTATAGACGGTGAGGATTTTAGAGGAAAAGCTGACAGGGTTCTCTGCGACGCGCCCTGCTCAGGCTTTGGCGTTATCAGAGGAAAGCCCGAAATTAAGTATAAACCCAAGGAAGAAATCGAAAAGCTCCCCGAGCTGCAATTTAAAATCCTCCACTCAAGCGCTCAGCTTGTAAAAAAGGGCGGCACTCTGGTATACTCAACCTGCACCCTGAATCCCGCCGAGAACGAAAGAGTCTGCGACAGATTCCTTTCGGAAAATGGCGAGTTTGAGGCAATAAAACCTCTTGAAGGAGCTTTGGGCGGCGAAATCAAATACGGTGAATCGAATTATCTTACACTTCTGCCGCATATTTATAACACCGACGGATTTTTCATTGCCGCTTTCAGGAGAAAATAGTTTTTCGGCTTTGAAAGCGGACAAGTGCGCAAAAAGAGTTATAAATGATATAAAATCAAGCAAATTTCTCAATAATAAAAATAAAGCAAAGTCCACAGGTGGGGAAGGAAGGCGTAAATTCCATAGCTAAGATAGATAATTTAGAGAAAAAGGACATAAAATCATACGATTTGGTGGAGCTTAAAGCCCTAATGGGGGAAATAGGTCAGCCCGCCTTTCGCGCGGGTCAGGTTTTCCGCTGGCTCCACAAAGAGTGCGTTCAGTCTTTCGAGGAAATGACCAATCTCCCCCTGAATTTAAGGCAGCAGCTTAATGACAATTTTGTCATAATTGGCGCAGCTATTGAAAAAAAACTCATTTCGGAGTATGATAACACAGTAAAATACCTTTTTAGACTTTTTGACGGACAATGCATAGAAAGTGTCTTAATGCAATATAAGCACGGCTATTCTCTGTGCGTTTCCACTCAGGCAGGCTGCAAAATGGGCTGCAGCTTCTGCGCATCCACAAAAAACGGCTGCGCAAGGAACCTTACAGCTTCCGAGATTTTGTCTGAGGTTTATACAGCGGAAAAGGACACAGGAGTCAGGGTTTCCAACATAGTTCTTATGGGCATAGGAGAGCCCCTTGACAATTACGATAATGTAATAAAGTTCATAAGGCTCATCTCCCACCCGGAGGGAAAAAACATAAGCGTCAGGAACATAACCCTTTCAACCTGCGGAATAGTTCCTGGAATTTATAAGCTGATTGAAGAAAACCTTCCCATAACCCTGTCCGTTTCCCTTCACGCCCCGAATGACGAAAAACGCTCCGAAATAATGCCCGTAAACAAAAAATGGGGCGTAAAAGAAGTGGTTCGGGCGGCAAAAGACTATTACGAAAAGACGGGGCGCAGAGTTTCCTTTGAATACGCGCTCGTAAAAGGCGTAAACGATTCCAAATCCGATGCAGATGAATTGTCTTCACTGTTAAAGGGCTTAAACTGCCATATAAACCTTATTCCGGTGAACGAAATAGAAAAGTCAGGTCACAAAGCTCCCGACAAGGAACATGTCAGGAGATTTACAGAATATCTTTCGGAAAAAGGTCTTAATGTAACCGTCAGAAGAACGCTGGGCGCCGATATAAATGCTTCCTGCGGTCAGCTCAGAGCATCTGCAATTAAGGAAGTGGAGTGATTAAATGAAAATATCCGCAAAAACCGATAGAGGGCGGGTTCGTCCCGATAATCAGGATTCCTATGCTGTCGGCGAAATGACCGGCGGCGTGGCATGGGCTGTCGTATGCGACGGCATGGGCGGAGCTGCGGGCGGATATTTGGCGAGCACCGAGTCGGTGCGCATAATCTCAGAGCGTCTTGCGTCCTCATATCGTCCCGGTATGAACGAAACATCGGTTAAGAACATACTCGTTTCGGCAATAAACGCCGCGAATGTGAACATATATGATATTTCATCCACCAACAGCGAGTTTTCCGGAATGGGCACAACCGTTGTCGCCGCCATAGTTTGCGAGGATACGGTTTACATCGCCCATGTAGGCGACAGCAGAGCCTATATTATCAATTCACAGGGAGTTCGCCAGCTCACAAGGGACCACTCCCTTGTTCAAAACCTTCTCGATGTGGGCAAGCTTTCGCCCAACGAAGCAAAAGAGCATCCTTACAAAAATGTGATTACCAGAGCTCTCGGAGTGAATGAAACTGTAGAAGTTGACTTTTGCGTCGAAAGTTTTTCAAAAAATGACGCGCTTTTAATCTGTACCGACGGTCTTACCAATTTTGTAAGCACCGATGACATACTCAAATCCACAGCCGACGGCAAGGTCTACGAATTTGCCGAAAGGCTTGTGACTGCTGCCAATAACAATGGCGGAGGGGACAACATCACCGCCGTGGTTATTTCGCATTGACAGAGGTGTATCATATGGAGAATTATGTAGGCAAGATACTCGGCAACCGATACAGAGTTCTTGAGCTGATTGGCGTAGGCGGAATGGCAACGGTTTACAGAGCCTATGACAGCATAGACGACCGTACAGTTGCCATAAAAATACTAAAGGATGAATTCCTTGCAAACGAGGAGTTCCGCAGACGCTTTAAAAACGAGTCAAAGGCAATCGCAGTTCTTTCACATCCGAACATTGTAAAGGTTTACGATGTTAATTTCGGCGACAGGCTCCAGTACATTGTAATGGAGTATGTAGAAGGCATAACGCTGAAGGAATATATAGAAACAAAGAAGCAAATCGACTGGCGAGAGGCTGTGCATTTTGTGTCGCAGATTCTCAGAGCCCTTCAGCATGCCCATGACAAGGGCATAGTTCATAGGGATGTAAAGCCCCAGAACATAATGCTCCTTCAAAACGGCACTATAAAGGTAACAGACTTCGGCATCGCAAGGTTCTGCCGCGGCGACACAAGGACTCTTGCGGCTGAAGGCCCCATCGGCTCCGTCCACTACATCAGCCCCGAGCAGGCAAGGGGAGACATCACAGACGACAAGGCAGATATCTACTCTGTCGGCGTGGTTCTTTACGAAATGCTCACGGGCACAGTTCCCTTCAAGTCCGACAGCGCTGTTTCCGTCGCCATAATGCAGGTGCAGGAGGAGGCAAAAAAGCCCACGGAGATTAACCCCAACATCCCCAAGGGCCTTGAGCAGATTACCCTCCACGCTATGCAGAAAAATCCCCAGGAACGCTATCAGTCCGCGGCTGAAATGCTTCTTGATATCGACGAGTTCAAGCGCAACCCGCAGATTAGATTCGACTATTCCTACTTTGTGGACAACGAGCCCACAAAGCATATACCCGTTACGGGTCTGCCCCAGGCAGACAACACTTATTCCGGCGGCTACAACGACTCCGAAGACGACATCGGCAGCGAGGAGTTTGACGAGGAGGTCAAAAACAAGACCGTGCCCGTGCTTACGGGAATTATGATTGCCCTTGCATGTGTAGTTGTGATTGGGGGTCTTATTGCCGCTTTCAAAACCAATCTTTTCGGACTTAAAAAGGTCGAGGTTCCGTACTTTATCAATATGACCTATGAAGAGGTCATTGCAAAGTATCCGAACTGGAAGTTCGAAAAATCCCTTGAATATTCAACTACTTACGAAGAAGGCATAGTCTTTGCACAGAGACCTGCGCCTCATGAAAAGGTAAAGGCAAACACAGTTATAATTCTTTCCGTCGCCACAAGGGGTGAGACCATACAGATTCCCGTTCTTGAGGGCGACCAGTTCCCCGTAGCCGAAACAAAGCTCAGACAGCTCGGCTTTAATGTTCAGGGAATTGAGCAGTACGAGCCGGATATGGAGGAGGGCATAGTCCTCAAAACCAACCCCGAGGCAGGTCAGTACGCCGCATACGGAGAGGTTATATTCGTCTATTACTCCACAAAGGTCAACACCAATGTCATCTATGCCCCCAATACCGTGGGCAACACCCTCTCTGTCGCTAAGAGACAGCTCGAGGCTGTTAAGCTCAAAGTGGGCAAAATAACCTACGCCCCCAGCTCCGTTGCTCTTAAAGACTTTGTTTTAAGCCAGAACCCGCCCGCCAGCTCACCCATGCAGCCCAACATGGTCGTTGACCTTGTTGTGGGCAGCGGCGTTCCCGAAAGCTCCAATGTGGACATCACCGTAACTTTACCCAAGCTCGCGTCGGGCTCTACGGGCAATGTTCAGGTCTTTATAGGCAACACACTCGCTAACAGCTACAAGAGCGTCCTTATGGACGGTGGCAGCTACAGCATCAACCTCTCAGGCAAGGGCAGCAACAACACATTCAAAATCTATGTGGATGACCTGCTCCTTTGCGAAGGCAAGGTTGACTTTACAAAAGAGCCCGCGGAGATTTCAAACAGAAAAGACTACAAAATACTGCTGATGCAGAATGTTGAAAATATTCAGTACGAAAAGGCTGTGGAGAAACTCGTTTCCGCAGGCTTCGCGAAGGCAAACATCACCGCCGAGTACGCCTTTAACGAAAAAGTTCCAATCGGCTATGTCTATGCGCAGTCACCTAAAGACATTAAGGGCTACCCGGCAGACCAGAAGATTACCCTTTATGTAAGCCGCGGACCCGAGCCGACAACAGCTCCGCCGGTTACCACAACACAGCCGCCTGTTACAACTGAGCCGCCAGCTCCGCCTCAGACAACCGAATCTGCTACTCAGCCAGCAAACGCCACAACGGTAAAAACTACTGAATAAGCGGGGGATTTATGAGCAAAGCTCTACTGAATGCCACCATTATCAAAGGCGTAGGGGGATTATACACTGTCCTCGCCGATGACGGCAGCACCTTAGAGTGCAAGGCAAGGGGCATTTTCCGCAAGGACAATATTGTTCCTTTGGTCGGAGACAAAGTGCTTGTAAGTCTCAAAGACGGCTCAAATGTAATAGAAGAAATCTTGGAGCGAAGGAATTTCCTTCTGCGTCCCGCCCTTTCAAATATCGACAGGCTCGTAATCGTTTCATCGGTCATAGAGCCCAGACCCAACCTTCTCTTGATTGACAGGCTCGCCTGCCTTGCGATTTATAATAATATTGAGCCTGTAATCGTCTTTACAAAAACCGACCTTGCCGACGCCTGCAATCTCAAAAGAATTTACACCTCAGCGGGTTTTAAAGTATTCACCATCGGCTTTGGCAAAGAGGAGGAAGTAGGGGAGCTTATTGAAACCCTTTCAAGCGGAATTTCCGCTTTTGCGGGCAATACGGGCGTAGGCAAATCGACGCTAATAAACCTCATTGAGCCGTCGCTTAATCTCTCCACAGGCGAGATAAGCAAAAAGCTGGGCAGAGGCAGACACACCACGCGCAGCGTTGAGCTGTTCAGATTCAAAGACGGTTTTTTAGCCGACACACCCGGCTTTTCGTCCCTTGACTTTAAGGGCAATGTATCCATCCCCAAGGACGAACTCCAGCATTGTTTCCCTGAGTTCAAACCCTACCTTCAGGATTGCCGCTTTTCGGGCTGCGCCCATTTAAAGGATAAAGACTGCAAAGTCAGAGAGGCAGCCGAAAACGGGGAAATCCCGATGGAAAGGTACAGAAGCTATCAGGAGCTTTACCTTGAGGCTAAAGAAAAAGAAGACGAAATGTACAGATAGGTTAAACAAAAATACAACAGCCGCAAAAGGCGCAAAGCCTTTGCGGCTGTTTTTATTATGCGTGAGTTTGACTGAAAACTTGTAAAAAATCCCAAAAATTAATTGCAATTTTGCGAGAATTATGCATAATTGTTACATAGTTTCCAATTAATTTCCATCCCCGGATATAATCTCAACCGAACGGGAAGTGTCTTAGCCACATACGAAAACGCATTGGCAAAAATTAAGCGATTCCGAAATTACCGTTTTCGAAGAAGGCTATATAAAAAATCTTGAAATTGAAAAGGGAGAATGACATGGCTTTTATTCAACTTAGAGATTTATCCCTTTCCTTTGGGGAAAAGAAGGTACTTGATTCGATTACATACACCTTTAAAGACGGCATTACCGTTCTGCACGGAGAATCGGGCTCCGGCAAAACAACCCTGCTTCACTGCATTGCGGGAATCTATAAAAACTATACGGGCGAAATAATCTTAAACCCGCCCGAAAAACCCGCCTACTGTATGCAGGAGGATTTGTTCTTCAGCAATCTGACCGTCGAGGATAATATGCACCTAAAGTATGTTGCCCTGAATAAGCCTGCCGACAAAGAAAAAGAGCTGGTAATAGAAGCACTTTCAATGTTCGGCATAGATTCTCTTATAAAAAGCCCTGCCAAAAACCTTTCGGGCTGAGCGTCAGCGCTTAAAAATGGCCATGGTGTCGTTGTCCGACCCAGATATAATCCTCCTTGACGAGCCAACGGCAAAGCTGGATGACTACAACATCAGCCTAACCCTTGAAGCCATAGAGCGGGTTTGGCAGAATAAGCTGGTTTTAATAGTAAGCCACGACAAGCTGTTATTCTCTGTACCGTTTACCGAGCTTTGCCTTGAAGGAGGAAAACTCAGATGAGAAGGTATAAGCGCGACGCGTCCTGCGCAAAGCTCATACTCAAAAAGTCCGGCGGATATTTAAGAATATCAATTATGTTCTTGGTATCCGTAGTGATAACCAGCATAATTGGGCTTTTGTACGCAAGGCAGTATTTCCAATTTGAAAAGGATTTTCTTACGAACATCGCGCTTCGTACCTATATAGTTGAGAAAAATCTCGATCTCAGCACAAACAGAATGGGCCGTTTATATCAGCAGGATGTTGTACGCATTGGCAGTTTATTGAAGGAGAAGTTTCCTAACGAGGAGTTCAGCGTCATTCCCGTATATCGAAATTCAGCAGTTAGTTTATTTGGCAGATATGTTAGGTTATATGGCATCGACCCAAAGCACAGTTTTATCATCGGGCTCGAAAACATGGAGGACAATGTTCTTTACACCGTCAGCAATATGCAGGATACAGTACCCCTTGAAATATCTGTAGTTAAAATTGAGGAAAATGGGTTTGAAGCGGGCGAAAATCATACAAAATCAATGAAAACAAGCACGGGTGTTTCAAAAAACTCCCCCGTATTGTCAGATGATTTAATGCGGGATTCAGATATGGAGTACTGTTTTGTAACAACCAAAACCTTCGAGGAGATTATTCCCATTACTTTGGACGGAAGGGCAATGAGTATTAAGGAAGCTCTTGAAATGTCCGCGAGTCTGGTTGAAATTCGGTCAATATATGTTGTTGCGGAAAATATATTAATGCTCAACCCTGCGTATTCCCACTTGATTGCGCATAATTACAGAAGCTATGCCAAAATAGATGTATTTGAGGACTTTAGCGAAACCATTTCAGTATCCTACTTGGTTTACTTTTGCTCCTCCTTTGTGCTTCTGATTATGACGACCGTAAACATCATTCTTTCTTTCAGGTCTTTCTACAGAGTGCAGCAGAAGGATATGGCATTTTAAGGCACATGGGATTTGATATTAAGAGGGTATATAAAATGTTCAAGCGCAATCTCCGCAAAAAGTTTATTCAAATCCTGCTTATCTCCTCCGCAATAGTTTTCGTTACGGGACTGTTCTTATTTAGTTTCGAACACTACATTGTACTTGCGGGCTTTATCGCTGCGCTTTGCATATACTTTAGCTTTATCTATTTTGTTGTTTCAAGATCTATAGTTTTCAAGTAAATAAAGCAGGATTTTCTCGTGCTTATTAGAGAATCCAAAGAATTTGAATAGCCCCTAAATAAAAAAGATAAACGGCAAGTTTTTAAGACTTGCCGTTTTATCTTTGGAAGAGCTATGTAAGTTTAACTACAGATTACTGTCCGGGCGATGCCTGCTTTTTTATTCCGAAAATAAGTCTTAATACGCCCCTTAATATCTTCGGACTTGTAATAACAACAACTTTCATAAATTAACCCCCACATGAATTTCTGTTAATCAAAAGACCGCATAAGAATACTATGACTGCAAGAATTATTACAAGATAATGAGACGGAAAGCAGAACGCCAAAAAAAGACCGGCTCCGAATGCGATCAAAACGGTGCCAAAGTTCGCACGCCTGAATCTCAATGGCATCGCCTGCCTTCCTTTTCAGTGTCTAATTTAATTATACGCAGCAGTATGGCTAAAGGTTCCTAATTTCTGAATTTGAAAAGCTAAGCGCAAAAAAATGCTCCCCATTTCGGTAGAGCATTTAATTCAACAGATTAAAAGTTCTCAGCCTGATCTCAAGAAAAAATGCTCCCCCATACGGGAGAGCATTTTAATTTTGGGATTAATAGTTCTCAGCAAGAACCTCAAAGAATGCCTGGGGATGTGCGCAGGTGGGGCATACAACGGGAGCTGCCTTGCCAACATGGATGTAACCGCAGTTTCTGCACTTCCAGACAACCTCACCGGTCTTTTCAAATACAAGACCCTTTTCAAGGTTCTCAATCAGCTTGCGGTAACGCTTCTCATGGTTCTGCTCAACGGAGCCGACGAGCTTAAAGAGGTTAGCTATTCTGTCAAAGCCCTCTTCTCTTGCTACACGCTCAAACTCCTTGTACATATCGGTCCACTCATAGTTCTCGCCTGCGGCTGCGTCGTGAAGGTTCTCCATTGTTGAGGGAATCTTGCCGCCGTGGAGCTCTTTGAACCAAAGCTTTGCGTGTTCCTTTTCATTGTCGGATGTTTCGGTGAATATTGCTGAAATCTGCTCATAGCCTTCTTTCTTTGCCTGAGAAGCATAATATTCGTACTTTACTCTTGCCTGAGACTCGCCTGCGAATGCCGCCATAAGATTGGCTTCAGTTCTGCTGCCTTTGAATTCCATTGTTTTATTCCTCCTTATATTAGATGTATAAATGCCAATGTAAACATTGGTTGTTACCTGTTAAGAAAAGAAGTGCCCGAACAATGCCTTGCCGCCGTAGTAGATAAGCACCACGAGCAGGGAGGGGAGCATATTGCCCACCCTAAACTTTTTGCCAAAGCACATATTGATGCCTATCGCAAAGATTAGAGCCGAGCCGACCGTGGACAATGAACCCACGATGGCGTCGGTTAAAAGGGGAGCCACAATCTTTGCGAGAAGCGTCAGCGAACCTTGATAAAGGAACATGGGGAAGGCTGAGAAAACCGCGCCCTTTCCCAAGGCGGAGGCTATGACCATAATGCTGGCAAAGTCCAGAATAGACTTAGTGAAAAGCATTGTGGGGTCGCCCTTTAATCCATCCTCAAAAGAGCCGACAACCGCCATGGCTCCCACGCATACCAGCAAAGTAGCGGACACAAATCCCTCTATAAAGGTGTCGTTCTCTCCGCCTTTGCTGAACTTCTTCTTTATCTTCTCGCCTACATTTTCAATGCCTTTTTCAATGCCTATAAGCTCACCGAATAATGAGCCTATCGCAAGGGAAAGAATCAAAAGCATTATATCCTTAGTCTTAATAACAGAGCCTTCTACATAAAAGAGACCCGAAAGGCTGCCTGTGAGACCTACGAATATTACCGAAATACCCAGAGCCTGAAGAAGAATTTCCTGATACTTTTCTTTTAAGTTTTTGTTGAACAACACTCCGAGGCTGCCGCCTACGAGCACCGCCAGGGAGTTTACTATGGTTCCTATGCCGGTCATATAAAGCTCCATTCCGATTTGAACAACCATTTCTAATAATCCAGCTTAAATAATTATAGCTCCAAAATTTGCTAAGCGCAAGTGATTAAATTTACCCTTCTGTCCTATCGGAGTCATGGAGCGAAGCAAAAACTCAAAAAGATTATTGACCGATATAAAAAATAATAAACCGTTCTTTGAAAGAACGGTCGGTTTATGGATATTAATTCTGAAAGTTATTTTACAAGGTCCGGCCACAAATTGTCGTTCGGACCCGCGTAAATCTCGGGTACAAGACCTACTATTACCGTTTCAGCAATTGTGATGTTTGTGCTGGTTTCGGTCGATGTATTTATTCCGGGCATAATGGCGTATATGTAGGTGGTAATCTCAAGCACAATCTGGTGCCTTGTCTGGTTTATGCCCGCGGTTTCAAATATATTCTTTATCGCAGCGCCGGTGCTGCCAGAAAGGGTGATGTAAAGACTTATTCTCGGACCCCTGCCCGCCAATGAATCAAGACCCGTAAGGTTGCCCATGGGTATGCTTACCTTTCTTTTCTCAACCTTGCTTATTTCCTCGGTAATTGCGGTGCTGATAACGGATTTGAGCTGATTCATTTTTATACTGTCCGTCTTAATCGCCGTAATCCTGCCCGAATCATCCTTTTCAAGGGATACCAAATCGTCGTATGTATATGAGGTTTTTTGAAGTATATCAATAACCGCGTCGTTGATTATTCTTATGGATATGTTCTTGGCTTGGTTTGCGGCAAGAGTTTTGACAAGAGGCCTGAGCCGAGCGTCAACAAGAAGAAAGCCTATCGCAAAGATAAGCAAGAATACTACAAATTTATATAGTATTACAGTAATCGGCCTTCTCCTGCCATATCTTCTGTTCAAAAAAATCACCGCATGCAAAAATTTTACCGCTCTTTACAGTATATGCGGTCAAGCTGAAATTGTGCCAATGGAATAAACTCATGTCAAATTCTTTTTGCTTGATGCAGTGAATAAAAATACGCAGTATTAGCAAATATGCAGAATATTTTTGCATTTTGATACAGGGGCAAAATCAAAAACCTGCCGCCGCACAGGAGAAAATTGGTATTTTTGCAACTAAAGGAATTTTGTGTCATATGCGATTTGCAAAGTATGAATTTTTATTAAATTTTAGTTTTTCTGGTCTTGTTTTCATTGACATAGCAAGGTTAGCAGTGTATAATTACTCATAAAAATCCCAGCCGCTAAATGCGTCGGTTTTTGGCATTTCGGCTTTAGTTTAGTAGCGAATTAGTTAGATTTAAGCTAGTAGGAAGGCTGAGCCTTGAGCTTGAGAATTATTTGCATAAGGCTTGGCAATATAGGTTTCGGAGGTAGAAGAGCGTGGAAAAGACGCTTAACAAATTCATCAACAAAGAACAGCTCACAGCAAATATGGCAGAGAATCTGCCTGTACTCAGAGCAAAGCTCGGTCTTACACAAGAGGAGCTTTCAAACCTTGCCGGTATTAGCAGGCATACCGTAATTTCAGTGGAAAGCAAAAAGAGGGAGCTGTCGTGGAGCACTTTCTTGGCTCTGGCTTTCATTTTTGCGAATAATGAGGCTACAGCAAACCTTTTAAATATATTGGGAATACTAAACGATGACCTTATGAACTACATAAAGGTTTCAAAATAAGCCTTCTTAAAGAGGGCGGCTTTTGTGTGCTAATATAGCATAGTAAACAATTTAAAAGCATCTGGAAAAATATAAATTCTGATATTACATATTGACAACACAGCTAATTGGTGATAATATACTTTGGCGACGGTCCTTGAGTCCGTCGTAAAAAATGCGTAGCGGCACTGTATCTGCGCCAGTAGCTCAGTTGGATAGAGTGTTTGACTACGAATCAAAAGGTCGGGGGTTCGAATCCCTCCTGGCGTACCAGTTTCGCTATGCATTTTTACATCTGCGCTTGTAGCTCAGTAGGATAGAGCAACTGCCTTCTAAGCAGTGGGTCAGGGGTTCGAATCCCTTCAAGCGCGCCACATATGGTGGGTATAGCTCAGTTGGTTAGAGCGCCAGGTTGTGGCCCTGGAGGCCATCGGTTCGAGTCCGATTATCCACCCCATTTATTTTTTAAGACGGCAAGTTTTAAACTTGCTTTTATTTTTATAACTCCTTTTGGGGTGTAGCCAAGTGGTAAGGCAACGGACTTTGACTCCGTCATCGCTGGTTCGATCCCAGCCATCCCAGCCAAAAGACCCGTAAGCCTATATTTATCAAGGCTTACGGGTCTCTCTTTTTGTGAATACACGAAAAATCCACGATTATCGGCGGGAACAGGTACAAGTACGCATTTTGTATTTCCTTGTTTTAAGAGGGGCTTTAATAGCCCTCCTTTTTGTTTTTGTGTGATTCCGCGATTTAATGAAGGGTGATGCCCAATAAATCGCACCATTTTAAGGCGTAGATTTTTCTTTAAGCACACCGCTTCCTTTCCCCGCTTTTGGTCGAAATTTTTAGCTTGTCTTATCTGCAAATAGCTTACACAATACCCGCCTTTACGACATATGAATATAAAGCAGACATAAATAAGAGTTTGCAGAACAGACGCACAATTTAAGTCTGCCGCGGGAAAAAGCAGGCTTTGATTGACATATTTAATTTTTGCAATCGTAGATTGGAGGATAATGCAAATGATGATATTCAAAGGCATTAACCGTGTAACGCAGACCTACGGCGGCAGCCACGGCGGAATAGACATTGTTGGCGACACTGACCCGACCGTCAGAAGCGTAACCGATGGGGAAGTATATTCGGTTCAGTATTGGGACGGCAAAACAAAAACCGGCAGCCAGAGCTACGGAAACCTTGTAATTGTTACTCATGATGGCAAGCGGTTCTATTACGCCCATCTCAAGAGTATTGCCGTAAAGAAAAACCAACAGCTCAAGCCGGGCGACACCATAGGTATTATGGGCAGCACGGGCAATGTCACCGGTCCGCATGTCCATTTTGAGGTGCGCACAGGCTCAACGACGAAGACCCGTGTTGACCCTGCCCCGTATTGCGGCGTTGAGAACAAAAAGGGAGTATATACCGAGCCCGTACCTCATAAATACACTGCCAAAGACGCAAGAAGGGCTTTAAGAATAGCGGCAACGCTTGAAACGCCGACAGAGGAAGATTACAGACTCTTAGACCTTGACAATGACGGAAAAATCACCGCCAAAGACGCAAGGGATATTCTTAGGAGGGCGGCGGAGCTCGAAGAAGAGACTAATAATTGATTGCTTTATTTTCGCCGTCGGGCACAATTTTCGGTTAATGCGGGCATGTAGCTCTAAAAAGCCTTGTAAATTACCGTCTTGAATTGCCCGACCGCAAGGCGGACAAGCACAACAATTCGGTTACATATGCCGAGGAATTCATCCTTGCAGATAAAGTCATTTAAAGCTTTTATTTACTCAACAATAGTATTAATCGTTGGATTGCTTGCTCTCCGAATAATTTTCTCAAACCATCCAAAATCAAAAGCGGGCACGAGTTCAAAGAAAGCGTGTCTATCAAAAATCTCAGCTAAATCTTAAAAAACAATCACCTAATTTACATTTGCTTAGTAACCTATAATGAAGCAGTTATATAAGGTAGTCCCCCTTTGGAAGAAAAGGCATATACTGAAAATGTATAGGAACATAGCCTATATCCTCAAGTAATACAGGTTTGGGGTAACAGACTGCTAATCTATACTACAAGAAGGTAGGGATAAAATGAGATACTATTACGGTACCGATTACTCATACGATCCGTCTTGTTCGTGCGGCAATTACTCAAAATATGATGATTGCTGCTGCGAAAAGCCGAAATGCAAAGTCTGCGCACAACCTATAGACAAATGCTGTTGCCTCAGAGGCCCAACGGGTCCGACCGGTCCGACAGGTCCGATGGGTCCGAGAGGATTTCCGGGCAGACCCGGTCCTGCAGGTCCCCCCGGTCCCGCAGGTCCTACCGGCCCGACAGGTCCGACAGGTCCCACCGGTCCTACAGGTCCTGAAGGCGGCCCGCCCGGCCCGACAGGTCCCACGGGTCCTACCGGCCCCACCGGCCCGACAGGTCCTACCGGTCCCACCGGCCCGACTGGTCCCGAAGGCCCCATAGGTCCCGCAGGCGCAACAGGTGCTACAGGTCCCACAGGTCCTACCGGTCCTGAAGGTCCCGCAGGCCCGACTGGTCCGACAGGCCCCGAAGGCCCCGTAGGTCCCACAGGCGCAACAGGTCCTGAAGGTCCCGCAGGTCCCACAGGTCCCACAGGTCCCGAAGGTCCCATTGGTCCGACAGGCCCGACAGGTCCCGAAGGCCCGATTGGCCCGACAGGCCCGACAGGTCCCGAAGGTCCCATTGGTCCGACAGGTCCCGAAGGCCCCATTGGTCCGACAGGTCCTACCGGCCCCACAGGTCCTACCGGTCCGACACCTGAGCTTCAGGGTCTCCAGGTTCAGGCAACAGGCCTTGGCGCAGCAACTGTTGACGATGGTGACAACTTAATCTTTGACACTGTAGTCAACAACGCCGCCGCAGACATCGACTACGATGATGCAACAGGCGTATTCACCATCCAAGCAGACGGCCTGTATTATATCAGCTGGTTTGTCAACACCGACGGCGCAGGCGCCGCAACATCGGTAGCATTTGCAATCGATGTGGTCGGAGGTCCTACAATAGAAGCCTCTTCACCGCCGCCGAATGTAACAACCCAGCTTAACGGCACCGCTCTGATTACGGTTGCAGGCGCTCCTGTAGAGTTCTCGCTTGTAAACACAACAGGCGACACCGTATTCATCGCCTCCACTGCCGTTCAGGCCGGACTGTCAATAATCAAGCTCAGCTAAATTAAAGGAATAATCTAAGGTTTAGATATAAAAATAGAAGGCGCGGCCAAATGGCTGCGCCTTTTGCTTTATTCGCATAGTCTTTTTTCAATCGCCTTAATTTCGTCCTCTTTTAACCCTATCCACATTAAATAGCCCTTTGCGTCCCCATGCTCTTTTTCGATATAATCCAAAACCGGCTCAATGTACTCAGGCTTTGAGTAAAACAAATCGGGTATGGAGTTTTGAATCATCTTAACTATCTGGGGATTCTGAATTATATAGTGGAAGGAAGAAGAATAATTTGTGATTATGTCCGCTCTTGAAACACCGCACAGCATAAGCAGGAGAGCGGCCACAATTCCCGTTCTGTCCTTGCCCACCTTGCAGTGGAACATTACAGCTCCCTCTTTTGCCTCAGCGATAGAAGAAAAGACCTTTCTTATGTTCTCCCTTGCCTCGGTCAGAAGATGAAGATAGAAGGCTGTAATCATATCCTGGGGTTTATAGTGAGAAGCTGCACTTGTAATGTAGTCGATTTTGTCAAGGAAAATTGGGGCTTTAATATAATCCACACCCTCAACCCTCTCAAAGGGGTTGGGGAAAGCCTCCATTTCATCTTCAGCCCTCAGGTCTATTACCGTTTTAAGTCCGTATTCCTTCAAAAATTCAATATCGCTGTCTGTAAGGTCGTACGGGTCGTCTGACCTTAAAAAGGCATGCCATTTTGTCATGCGGCCGCACTTTGTGGGGTAGCCGCCAAGGTCCCTTACATTATAGGCTCCCTCAAGGGGGAGTCTTACGAAGTTCAGCATTTTTACCTCTTTCCGATGCTATTTCGTCTCAACCGGAGCGATGGGCGAGAGATTCTCGTCAAGCGCATCGATTGAATTAATGTTTATCTGTTTTAATATGTTTTCCCATCTTGCTCTCATTTCGTCACTGTTTATGATGGGGAGAAAACCGAGCTTAATATAAATCTTAATCGCGGGGATTCTGTGGTCGTCGGTTGTGAGGAAGCATTTGTCATAGCCCATGCTTTTTACTCTGTTCACAGCCGCCTCGCAGACAGGACCCGCAAGACCTTTGCCCTTATATTCGTCGGCTACCGCAACCATGTGAAGGATGCCCGCATCGGGATAATGCTTGGCTATGGGAAGCCTTGCCGTAGCTGTGCCCGCAATTTTTCCTTCGCTGTCGCAGATAAGGAAAATATTATCAAGGCTGACCGACGGGTCGTCAAGCATTCTCTCCTTAAACAAATCCACGCTGCACTCCTCAACGCCCAAGCAGCCGTTAAGGCAGCATTTACACCATGCGGGACCGTCCTCAAGTTTTGCCGTTCTTATATAATAGCCTTCGGGTATTTGGTATAAGCGGCTTTCTTCGTTCTCCTTAAAAAACTTCAGCATTTTAAGCTGTTCTTTTTCTTCCGTTCTGTTTGTTTGCTCCATTTTATTCCTCCTATAAAGCTGGTTTGTAGGAAAATTCGCTCTTTAGTACATCGTAAACCTTAGCGACGGGCAGACCCATAATGTTGAAAAAGTCGCCCTCGATTCTTTTAACAAAAACGCAGCCTCTGCCCTGAATTCCGTATGCCCCTGCCTTGTCCATAGGCTCTCCGGAACTGATATAAGCCTCTATCTCCTCATCGCTTAGCTCATTAAAGTAAACATAGGACTGCTCAAAGAAGCTGATTCTTTTGCCTGGCGAGGCAATTGTAACGCCGGTAAAAACCTCATGTCTCGCTCCCGAGAGCTGCCTTAATATTTCAAAGGCGTCCTTGCCGTTCCTGGGCTTTCCGAATATTTTGTCACCGAGAGCCACAACCGTGTCGGCGGCGATTACAGCAAAATCATCATCTCTTTCGTCTATAAGAGCGAACGCCGCCTCAGCCTTTCTTTCAGAGAGCATTACCACTGCGTTGCAGGGTTTTACGCCATCCTCCAAATCCTCCGAAACCGAAGGCAGCACTACGGAATGTCTTATGCCCGCAAGGTTTAAAATCTCCCTTCTGCGGGGCGAAGCGGATGCAAGATATATCTTCATTTTCGTCTCCGTTATTGCTATAGATTTAAACGATTACAACTAATTTAACACAGCCTAACCTTCAAGTCAATTTTGCCCATTTAAACTTTGGCTATGGCAATAAAATTAATATCCGGAAAACGAATATTATTGTAAAAATCGTACAATAAGTATTTATTTCAAATTCAAACTTATAACAAATAGTTGCAAAAATGTTGTTCTATATTATTGGTGAACAGAAGAGTAGTCCCGAATATTAAATGACAAATTTTTACGGCAGCTCAAAGATATAGAAGAAAATATTACAACATTTTGTTATTCATGTTAATTTTTATTCGCAGCTTTACTTTTATTGAATTGTTTGTCCTGTTGTGGTAATATATGTTCAATAATATAAGTGGTAATGTGTTTATCGGGACTGAGTGATTTACTTATATGTAGCAGAGGATGGTAGTATGGAGAATTTCACAAAGTTGGTCGAACTGATAGTATATATTATTAACTTTCTGAGAGAGCTGTTTAACAGAAACAAGACCTCTTAGCGGTTAATAATAGCGATTTATTTCGGATATTTGCATCTGTCAAAGATGTAAAATTATATCTCATTCTTTTTGGCTTAGCATGAAAAACGAAAGTGAGGTGCAGCAGAATGTTAGGAGCTTTCCAGGACGGCTTTGCTTGGCTTGCAGAGATCATCAATTACTTCAAAGAGCTTTTAAAGAAGCTTGGCGTTGAGTTCTAATTAAAGCGGCTATCAAAGTTGCGCAACTTTTGCAAAATACCTTTTAGTAAATGTTTAAAGGAGGGATCACTTTGACCGCTGCTGAACTTATCGAAGTCGTAAGAAGACATGCCGCCATGTTCAATGATCTGGTAGCTTTCATAGTCAGATTCTTTGAGCGTGTCAAAGCTAACGCTGAATGCTGAATAAGCTTTAACCGAGTTTCCTAAGGATTAATCCTTGGTTTGTTGGTGGCTATTTTGGTTTTGAAAGTGAGGTGTAACAGAATGACAGGAGAAGAAATAGTAGCACTCATCAAAGAGTTCTTCGATATGATTCTTAACTTCCTTATCGCAGTTGGCATCATTGAGGCCGATGATGAGGAGTAATCTTCTGATTGGTTTATTGCTGTGTTGTTAAAGAAAGAGATCAGATTTCTGATCTCTTTCTTTATTTTGTCTTTTCTTTTCCGCGTGATATAATGGATTAAAATTGTTTCGTAGGAAGGTGCAAAATGAGTTTAAAGTGGCACCATCTTCTGTTTCCGCACAGATGCCTTTTCTGCGGGTCGCCTGTCACAGCGAGTGAAAGGATTTGCGAAATGTGCATGGAAGCGCTGCCCATTATAGGCGCGCCCGTCTGCTTTTTCTGCGGCATTTCAAAGGCGGACTGCGCCTGCCGAGAGAAAAGGCATTTTTATGACGCCATAATAGCCCCGTTTTACTACGAGGGCGCTGTGGCCAAAGGAATAAGGCTCATGAAATTCGCTGGCAGGACGGAAAACGCCGAGTATTTCGGAGAAGCGATTTCCGTTTGCGCAAGCCACTATTACAGCGAAATCGCCTTTGACTGCGTCTGCTTTGTCCCCGAATCTGAGGATGTGCTAAAGGAAAGGGGCTACAACCAGAGCAGGCTGCTGGCTGAGAGCGTGTCAAGGCATTTGAATGTCCCGTGCGGAGAGCTTTTAAAGAAGCTCTATACAACAAAGCCTCAAAGGACTTTGAGCGCGGCTGAAAGGCAGGGCAATGTTCTCGGCGTGTTTGAGACTAATCCGGAAGAAATAACAGCGGGCAAAAAAATACTCCTGATTGACGACATAAAAACCACAGGAGCTACCCTTGACGAGTGCGCAAAAAGCCTTTTAATCGCGGGAGCGGACAGGGTATTCTGCGCCGTCGCCGCCGTCAGCCCCATGAGAGCGAGCCAAAATGAAGAAACAGCCGAAGAAACTCTAACCGCAAAATAAAAACCCTGAGCATCCGTTGTACAGCTCAGGGTTTCATTTTTTTTGCTTTGGTTAATCGAGAAAATGCTTAATCCTCAATAGCGGCCTTTCTCTCGTTTATCGCCTTAAATATTGCGGGATCGAATTTCGGCTTTCTGTCATATGTGTAAAGTCCGTTCTGCTCCTGCTCAATGTCATAAAGCTGAGTGTAGCAGAATCCGAATATATTTTCGTTGTCCAAAAGCACATCGGTAAGCCCCTTGTAGCGGGCGATGAACTCCTCCTCAGATTTCGGAGTGTCGCCGTAGCCCCAGGAGTTTGCGTCATCGCTCCAACGAATGCCGCCGTACTCACTGATGAACAGCGGCTCGCCCCTATAAGTCTGCCTTTTTGCGTGATTGTCATGGGGCGGCTGATCCTTGCCAAAGGAACCGAACTTCTTTTTGTAGCTCTCAGGCGACTGGTCATAGTCGTGCAGGTCGAATATATCCGTCACAACATGATAGTTGCCGCTGGTATCGATGCAGGGGCGGGTGGGGTCAATAGCCTTTGTGGTGTGGTAGACAAGGCTTAAAATCTCATCGCACTGCTTTCTGCCCTTTACATCCCATGTTTCGTTAAAGGGGCACCAGCCGATGATTGACGGGTGGTTAAAGTCGCGGCGCAGCTCCTCAATCCATTCGGGAAGGATGGAGAAAACAGCCTCCGGGCGGGAATGGTCAAGTCCCCAGTTGGGGTACTCACCCCAGACTATATAGCCCTCCCTGTCGCAGTGATAGAGGAATCTGGGCTCAAAAATCTTTTCGTGAAGTCTCGCTCCGTTAAAGCCCACAGCCTTGGAGATAAGTATATCGTTTAAAAGAGCCTCATCGGTGGGAGCGGTGTAGATTCCGTCGGGATAAAAGCCCTGGTCCAAAACAAGACGCTGGAATACCGACTTGCCGTTTATGCGGAACTTATATCCGTCAAGGCAGACATTTCTAAGGCCAAAATAGCTTGTAACCTCATCGCCGCAGAAACTTAACTTTAAGTCATAGAGCCTGCCGCAGCCCACTTCCCAAAGGTGCTTTTCACTAAGCTCTATCTGAACCTTAGCGCAGCCGTGATTGCACTGGGCCTCTGCCTTGCCCACGGGTCTGCCCTCATAATAAGCCTCAGCTAAGAAAATTCCCTTGCCCACGAGCTTTGCCTCAATTGTGAGAATGCCGTTCTCGCTGTCTGGGTAGTATTTAACGCTGTCAATATAGCTTTTCTCCGTAAACTCAAGCCATACCGTCTGCCAGATTCCGGTTGTCCTTGTATAGTCGCAGCCGTGGCTGTAGTATTCCTCGCTCTGCTTTCCTCTGGGAACCATCGGGTCGCTAACATCGTCCACGGCGCATACGGTGATAATATTTTCTCCTTCGACAACATAATTTGTAATATCAAAGGAAAAAGAGATGTATCCGCCCTTGTGGCTGCCGACCGGCTTTTCGTTTACATAAACGAATGCCTCATAGTCGACGGCGCCGAAGTGAATGACAACCCTTTTCTCAGTCTGCTCTTTAGTAAGAAAGAAGCTGCGCCTGTACCAAACACAATGGAGGAAATCTTTGTGCTCAATTCCCGACAGCTTGCTTTCCGGGCAGAAGGGAACAATAATCTTTTGGCTGAAAGGAGCGTCCTTCGCATAAAGCTTTCTTGCCTTTCCGCTGACGCTCTGGTCTATTTCAAAATCCCATTCGCCGTTAAGGCAAACCCAAGACTCTCTCATAAACTGCGGGTTCGGATGCTCGCTTCTCGGTATGCTCATACTTATTCTCCTTTGTTTTAACACTTTTACATATTCTAACCAATCGGGACTTCTAATTCAAGCACAAAATTTTCTTATATTTATGCACAAATGCAAGGTTATATGAGGGTGTTGGCTTAATAAAACTATAAAATTTTGAAAAATTCTTTGTATATTTACACATTTTTGTTGACATAACGGAATTAAGGGATTAAGATAATTTATATAAAATGGAAATTTGTATTACGATAGAACAGGATATAAAAAGGGGACTTATAAAATGAAACATTTGCTTAAACTTGCCGATTTAACAACCGAAGAAATCATATCAATCCTAAACCTTGCCGACAGGCTCAAAAAGGAGCGCAAGAACGGCATAAATCATACCTACCTTGCGGGCAAAACCCTGGGCATGATATTCCAAAAAGCCTCAACCCGCACAAGGGTATCCTTTGAGGCGGGCATGTATCAGCTGGGCGGCAACGCTCTGTTCCTCAGCGACAGGGATTTGCAAATCGGTCGTGGAGAGTCCATGGAGGACACCGCAAGAGTCCTTTCAAGATATATTGACGCGATTATGATAAGGACATTCAAGCAGGAGGATGTGGAGAATCTTGCCCGCTACAGCAGCATACCCGTAATCAACGGTCTTACGGACTACGCCCACCCCTGCCAGGTTCTCGCCGACCTTATGACCATTAGGGAATACAAGAAAAACCTTGAGGGCAGGACACTCTGCTATATCGGCGACGGCAACAATATGGCGAACTCACTCATAGTGGGCGGAATCAAAACGGGCATGAAGGTACGCATAGCCTGCCCGAGTTCCAATAAGCCGGACGCGAAAATAATGGAGTGGGCAGAAAAGAACGGCGACTTTATATGCACCGAGGATGTTTTCCTTGCCGCAAAGGACGCGGATGTGCTCTACACCGATGTATGGGCATCAATGGGTCAGGAGCATGAAATCGAGGAGCGCAGAAGGATTTTCAAAAACTATCAGATAAACGACGAGGTATTAAAGGTCGCAAAGAGCGACGCAATGGTTCAGCACTGCCTGCCCGCGCACAAGGGCGAGGAAATCACAACCGAAGTCTTTGACAAGCACGCAGACGAGATTTTTGATGAGGCGGAAAACAGGCTCCATGTCCAAAAGGCGGTACTTCTCAAACTTTTAATGCCCGAAATCAACTAAATATTGCCGTCAAAATTTTTTGAACATACATTTAACAAATTGTTATCCATTTATTTATTCTTACTATATTGACATAATGATGTCTTTATAGTACATTATGGTTGTGTATTCTGCACATCAATATCCCATTTTTGAAAGGAGTAAATCCCGTGACAAAGATTAAAGCGATAGTATCAATTCTTCTTGTACTATCCTTAATGTTCGGCATTGCTGCCTGCGGTAAGGATAAGGGCGGCGACGAAACCACAGTGGAAGAAACAACAGCAGAAGAAACAGCAGGCGAGACCAGTGCAAACGATGAGACATCGGCAGCTGAGACCTCAGAACCTGCTTCAGGCGACGAGACATCTGCTGCCCCCAGTGAGACTCAGGCCCAGACAGAGGCTCCCTCACAGAATCCCGGAAACAACTCCAAATTCCCCGTTGGCACTGACAAGGCTGCTATCGTAGAGTTCTACAACAAGGCAGCTAACGCTGTTAAGGCTTACAAGGGAACCCTCAAGGTCACAAGAAAGTCCGGCGCTTACACAAAGATTGAGAAGTTCGATGTTCCGCTGGTAGGCGGCTCTGTAAGAAAGCTTGCAGAAGATAAGCTGCCGAATGACTGGGATAAGGCTCAGCCCAAGACCCTTACATTCAACAACGGCGTTGCCAAGGATGGCGACAAAGACAGAACTCTTGCTGAAGTTCTGCCTCCCGAAAAGGCTGAATACATGAGCAAGCTCACACCTGCAGGCGTTAAGTCCGCAGAGTGCAAGCTGGAAGGCAGCAATGCCAAGGTTACAATTACTCTCGTAGAAGAGTCCAGCACCAGCCTTGACTTTGTACCGCCTCACCACAGCTCATGCCTTGACACACTTAAGCTCAGCTCCGCTGACCTTGACCCGTTCACCATTAAGAACGCAAAGGTTACATACAAGGGCGCTACCATCACAGCTGTTATTAACGAAGCTGGTCAGCTCCTTTCACTCCAGGTCAGAGAGCCCGCTTATGTTGAAGGCAATGTAGGCTACGGCGCATTGACATTCCCCGCAGCTATCAGCGGCGGTTACAATGCTGACTACACCTTTGTTTGGTAATTAACATTAAGATTTCAGGGTAAGGCAATGCCTTGCCCTGATTTTTTTATCTTAAAAGTATCCTGCCTTATTAGCCAAAGCCGCATATTTTCTTTTCGCCTTTAATAAGATTTATCGGATACAAAAGTCAAAGCATCATTTTCACTTGTCAGATTTAGTCGAACAATATCAAAATTTTCCTTATCGAAAAATATCGGTTTGTTCGTTAATTTGTAGCATTTGTCACAAAGGCTTATTAATTAAAACCTTTTTTCGTATAATTAGCATAAGGATATTGACTTTATAAGATTCTTGTTGTAAATTAATAAAGGCGATTATCGCTCCAACGACTGCGAATATTTGAAAGGGGTACATAACTGATGAAGAAAAACGCTTTCAGACTCGTTTCTCTTTTGCTTGTGATAGCAATGGTATTTGCTATCGGCGCATGTGGCAAAAAAGGCGATGAAACGACTACTGCTGAAGAAACCACAGTAGAAGAAACCCAGGATGCAGGCGCAACAGAAGCTACTGGCGAAACCGCAGCTACCAGCGAGACAGCTGCTGAAACAGAAGCTCAGACAGAAGGTCAGACAGAGGCTCAGACACAGGCTCCCTCTCAGCCCGCTTCTGAGGTTCCCCAGGGTAAAGAGGCTATCCTTGCGGCTTATACAAAGGTTATGAACAAGGCAAAGCAGGATAAGCCCGCTTACAAGAAGATTGAGTTCCAGAAGATTCCCGATGACTCTCAGAACAGAAAAGTCAGAAAGGGCGAAAACACAATCGGCAGACTTCTTGGTGTTGTTGACTCCCTCGGCGTTATGACACCCGAAGACAAGGCAAAGGTTGAAGAGCTGCAGAAGGGCAACGACATGAAGTGGTTCCCGATTCATAAGAACTCCAAGGGCTGCCTTCTGACCGATGTATCCGCTATTAAGGAAGCTAAGGCAGAGAAGCTGGCAAACGGCAACATCAGGCTGGAGATTACTCTTGTTGACGAGAAGAACTCACAGCCCGCCGCTGAAAACGCAGCAACTTCACCCAGCAAAATCGGCGCAATGTTTTCACCTCTTGCAAAGGCTGATATCGACAACACCCTTAACAGCGGCGTTGTTAAGGCTGTTGTAAGAGACATCAAGTACGACCTTACATTTCATGACTGCAAGGCAGTGCTTGAATATAATCCCGCAAATGACCAGATTGTAAAGCTTGAGCAGTACATGGTTATCAGAATCGATGCTCAGGGTAAGGTTTTACTCCTCGGCGACTTCGATTTAACCCAGGAGCTTTACAATACAATGAAGACCTACGATTTCGTTTATTAATCTCCGGCAAAACAATAAAGGGAAGCTTTAAGCTTCCCTTTTTCTTTTTATGAGCATATTTCGTGCACAGTTCTTTTTATTGCTTCAATCAAAGCTTCATCAGCCCGTATGCCATTATATTCGGGAATAAAGCTGTTTTCCAGAATATTGCCCTTCAGCACCTTCTCATACCAGGTTGCCGCGGCGGCGTATCTGCCGTAGATGTAATCAAGATGAAAGCCGTCACGGCAAAGAGAGAGCCCGCCTTTTTCGTAGTCAAACTCCTTTGTTGCCCTCAGAGCCTGAATAACATCGCCCACGGGAACTATCTCGGCGTTTATTGCCTCAGCCGCCTTCTTATACGCCTTGCTCAGAGAATCAAACATTAGCTTCTGATTTCTCTCATACTTTGCGAAGCCGTCATGGATGCTGTCAATCTCATAAGCCCAGGTCTTGTGAATGAGCCGAACAGCCCCGGGCGATTTCTTTTTAGCGTACTCAGACAGCAAAGTAAGATAAGGGTAATAGGATTCTTCCACACCGCTGTCGTAACTTGCCTGCTGGAAGCTGATATAGTCCCAGGTCTCGCTCTTAAGAGCCTTTCTCATGGAGATTTTCTTGCCCGTTCTTTCGCCGTTAAGCTGATAGTCATAAGCTTTTCTGAAGCTTTTTGCGTTCTTCCAGTGTTTAATGAGCGGGCAGCCGCCTATATAAAGGTTTACGGTTTTAACCTCCATCCCGCCGCACTTTGCGATAGCGTGCAGGTATTTCATAGCGTCCTCGGAAAAGCTGTTTCCGATGCAGAGAATCTTAATCATGTGACTTGCCCTTTCTTAAAATTTTATCCACCGTAAAACCAATAACCTCAGCCATGCGGACAAAGCCCGCGTCGTTCAGGTGGCAGCCGTCAACGGTGCATGCGTCGCGGTTTTCGTCCTTAAACAGCCTCTCGCCGTCAATAAAGTACACATTTTTATCGCCGCGGCGCAGAGCATTCATGTATGTCCTGTAAATCACATCTCGGCGCTTTGCGATTTCTGCGGGATTGCTGTCAAAATCGGGCTTTGAAACAAGGACAATCGGAACCTCAGGTATTGCCTCTCGAACCTTCAAAAAAAGCTTTTCGTGGGTTTTTTCAAGATGCTCCACCGACGGGGCGTTATGGTCATAGTCGCAAACAAAAATGCTGTAATCAAGGCTGGCTATATAGTCTGCTATTATATCCTCGCCCCTTGCGCTGCCCGAAAAGCCGAGGTTTATGTGGTCGCAGCCGAGCTTTGCGGAAATGATGTTCTGATAGCAGTTGCCCGGGCGGGACGCGCAGCCCCCCTGGGTAATGGAGGAGCCGTAATAAAGAACGGGCTTTTCATATTTATACTTAGCCCCTTCTCCCACATTAGCGTCCTCTTGCAGACCTATATACAATGAACTTACGCAGCTGTAGAGCGGGAAATGAATTGTGATGTTGCGAGCGCGCCTATCTTCAAAATGAATTACCGACTCATAGCCGTCCTTTATGTCATATGGAGGCATAAAGGTTTTAAAGTAGACATCCTTTCCGCCATCGTTTATATAAAGGTCAAAGCCCGCAGAGCCTGAAAGGGGCATATGCGGCAGCTTTCCGATACCCGGCATAACCGCCTTAACAGCGACATAAGAGGAGTCCGTTGAAAAGCGAACCCTGCCGCCCGCTGTATTCTTGTAAAGAGCGGCAACGCCCTGATTTGTGCTTTGAGCCACATCATCGGGCAAGCGCTTAAACTCAGCCTCAGTCTTGGCGTTGTAAAGCCCGTAAAGCCTAAAAGGCTCCCGCCTTGCATCATAAAAGCATATATCGTCCAGTTTAAGATTTGTTTCCACCTTTAAATTCTTGTCTATATCCTGAATCTTTCCCTCGTCCATACATCTTTCTCCTTTGAAAACTTCAACTAAATAATATAAGAATTCACCCGCTAAAGCAAACATTTTCTCCGAAACTTACTGGATTTAGTATGAGCCTAAACACGCTTGTGATATAAAAAAACCCGTCAGTGTAACACTGACGGGTTTTGTGGTGGGAGAGGGCGGATTCGAACCACCGAAGCCACTGGCAACAGATTTACAGTCTGCCCCCTTTGACCGCTCGGGAACTCTCCCATGATGGAGCTGGTGGACGGACTCGAACCCCCGACCTGCTGATTACAAATCAGCTGCTCTACCAACTGAGCTACACCAGCAACGCATTCGTATCGTGCGTGCCAAAGCAAGAGATAATATATCACAAGCAATTATTTAAGTCAAGCACTTTTTATACTTTTTTAAGAATTTTGATATTTTAAAAGGGAGAAGGAACGCCGCCCATCTCCCTTTACGCTTTATTTGTCTATGAATTATCGGCCTTTGTTCTGTTTACTGTTTCCATTATTTCTCTAACTACTTCGGCTATTTTGACCGCCGTTTTGGGACCTACCGAGTTAGTCTCCTCATAGTGATTTCGGCCGTGCCTGTCTTTTGCCCTTTCTAGATAGGGAGCGTCCTCGCTCAAGAGGAAATCATTCGGCGGGAGAATGTAGCCGATTTCGTCGTTTGCAAGGTTAAATACCAGCAGATTCGGGTCGCCGACAATTTCGATAAGCGGGTCGGGGTTTGCCTCGGGACCGAGACCCGTTGCCGACTCCTCTTTGCTAAGATAACCGCCGTAAACAACCTCGGGGAAGGTCTCGCCGGGCAAGAGCAGCATTTTCAGCTCGCCGATTTCAAAATACGAAACCTCGGTTCTAAGCAGATATCCAAGGCTTGCCTCTTTGGAATGATACCTGTTCGTGTGCAGAATAGAAAGCTGAGCGGCGGTCATAAGAACTATGTTCTCAGCCTCTACAAAGAACTCCTGCTTTATAAGGTTGATATTAGCCTTCAGCTCAACCTCGTCGGTAATGGAGAGAGCATAGTCGCCCAGTCTCCTTCCAAGGTTCTTGGTGCCCTCGATTTTCTCGGGCATTGTCTTGCCGCCGGAGCTCATGGTAATCATGCCGCCGATTGCGCCCGAGAAATAAATAGTATCGGCGCCCGTTTTCTCCTTGATTCTCTCCCTAAGATAAGCGGGGAAGTCAGCGCTGATAAGAGAGTTTTCGGATGTCAGCGTTTCGGGATGGGATGCAAAGTTTATAAAGTGGATTTCCCTTGACTTGTCATCGGGCACGAACCTGAGCCTTGTAAGAATCTTTGAGAAAACAACGGGGGTTCTTATATCCTTCTGCATATCGGGAACTTCAACTCTGCCGAGATACAGCTTGCCCGTGCGTCTGTCGGCGTACGCTGCCTTAACAGCGGTTATTACAGCCTCTTTAACGGTTGTCATGTAATCGGCGCTCCTGCCCGTTCTCGGCAGCGGGCCCCAAATTCCCATAGTATCAATTGAGGCGTGGGAGTGGGTGCTTATAATATTTATGCTGCGGCAGCCGCTCTCGGCCAGAAAATCTCCGAGGCTTTCCTTAATGATGTCAGCATCGGTCTTTAAAAGTCCTACGGCGTCGAGGGACACAAAAACAACGCCGCCTCTGCCCGAATTGTCGTCAAGCCAAATTGCATGGGCATAGAGGGGGTCCAGAATTCCAGTGGCGGGCTTGTTTATGTCATAGCCTGCGACATAGTATTTCTTTTTGGTTATGTCCTCGGGCATCATTGGAGCCTTGCCGAAACCCACTGTAAAGGTGGTGTTGTCGCTCGGCTTCATATAGTCAAAATCGGCGCTTGCGATTTGGGGTACACTTTTAAATACTGAGCCTATTTTCCCGCTCGTTTTTATGTAGCCTGTCAGCAGTTTGGTTGCCAAAGATATTGGTTTCATATCCTCAGTCCTCTCTGAATACTTTAGTATTACAGTAGCACAAATTGCCATTTGCCGCAACAATTATGAGTCTTCTCATAATTCTTTTTTTGCCTTTTGTATTGCACAAAAAACTACGGCGGGCTAAAATGATGCAAAGACTAAAAGGGCTGATTGGATGAATAAAAGGCTTTTTGAAAAGGAAAGGGAAGTAAAGTCACTGCTTCAAGGCTTTTCGGCAAACAGGCTCGTTTTGTGCCTTGACAGCACAGAGAGCACCAACATAATTGCAAGAGAATTCCTGACAAAAGGCAAAGCCTTTGATTTGGAATATAAAAAAGACGCCCCGCCCCTGATAATTGCCGCTGAGCAGACAATGGGGGAGGGCAGACTCGGCAGATGCTTTGAAAGCAAACGGGATATGGGCCTTTACATGACGGCGGTTTACCCCCTCACCGGCCACGAACAATATCTCTCACTTCTTACTCTCTTAGCGGGTCTGAGCAGCGTAAAAGCCGCAGAGAAAACGGTAAATAGCAAGGGACAGAAAATTAATCTTACTCTCAAATGGCCCAACGATATTTACTTTGACGGCAAAAAGCTGGGCGGCATAATTGTAAAAATGATTAACTACCCGAATATAGCCGCCATAGTCGGCATAGGCATAAATCTCAATCAGTCCGGAGAAGATTTCCCAAGTGAAATCGCCGACAGAGCGGTGTCTTTTAAAATGGCGGGAATCGATATTTCATCCTCAGAGCTCGCCGCAGAAATAATAAATACCCTCGACAAAGCGGTTTATGAGGACAAATCCCTCACAAGCCCCGCCCCGGAGATTCTTAATGAGCTTAACAATAAATCCTTCACCTTAGGCAAAAGAGTGAGTTTCACCATTGACGGCAAAGAGCTTGTCGGCACCGCGGAAGAAATCTTGAAAAACGGTGCCTTAGCCGTTAAAACCGATGACGGCAGGCTATACGAAGTAATATCCGGCGAAGCGGGCTTCGCGGTATAAACTTGTCACAATAAAAGGTTCACCCCGGGAAAAGAGCAGAGGCTTGACTCAAAACGCACTTTCCCCGGGGACTATTTTATGCGAAGCCTGTAGCCAAGGGCAATTCTGAGGACCCCTGCGGCAAGTCTCGAGGTCACCCTTGACCAAGCCTCGCTTATACTGAATTGCAGCACGGTGCTAAGGCGAATTTAGCGGTTGCAATCAGTATTAACGGTGCCGCAGTAATAGTTTATGCTTGTCAATGCGTTTGTGTTATAAAATTTTAGCCCGCCCAATCCTTCTCAAAACAAACAAAAATTTTTGTCGAAATTAGGTGTTTTGAATAAAAACCGCCTCTTACGGTTTTACTGTCGGAAAAACTGTAATTTGTCATTTGGTGATAATGAACAAAGTTATTTTATCAAAATCCCTGCGCAAAATATTGTAGAAATCTCATAAAAAATTTTCTTTTAGGGCAAATTTTTAAATATTTATTAAAATAAAGCATTTATTTTTTCAATAATACTTGAAAAGTCCGTTGTAATTTTGTAGAATGCTTAAATAGAATAGGTAAAAATGCATAAATTAATTAACAAATGAAGTTTTGTTTTATTTTGCATTGTGCAGAAGGTTTTATAAAATAAAGAGTAGGGCGGTAGATTTATGGCAAATAAGCTGTTTCAATCTGTCATTCATCAGATGAAGGATGTTATCAGCAGATCGGTAGGAGTAATAGACGCATCGGGAATAGTAATCTCAAGCTCGGATTTGGGAGCTATCGGTGAAGTCAGAGCGCAGGCTGCGGAAGCGGTTTTCGGCTCAGAGCAGGGTCTTTCTTTCGAGGGCTTTACCTACAAGCCCTTCGGCAGTCAGGGCCGCCCCGAGTACGCTGTCTTTGTTGAGGGTGAGGACGACTTTGCCGCAACCCAGTGCAAGGTGCTCGCTATTTCCCTCAGCAGCCTCAAGCAGTTCTATGACGAAAAGTACGACAGAGGCAACTTTATCAAAAATGTAATGCTCGACAATATCCTCCCCGGCGATATATATATTAAGTCCCGCGAGCTGCATTTTGATAACGACACAACCCACGCGGTTCTTCTTATCAGGCTTACAGAGCCTACAGAGCTTTCGGTTATCGACATTATCCAGCCCCTTTTCCCCGACCGTGAAAAGGACTTTGTCATCAGCATAAACGAAACCGATATAGCTGTTGTTAAAGAGGTTCCCCAGTCCATCGAATCCAAGGACCTTGAAAAGCTGGCTCGCTCAGTATCCGACGCCCTTGCCGCGGAGCTTTACACCAAGACACTCGTCGGCATCGGCACCGCAGTAACCGGCATTAAGGAGCTTGCCCGTTCATTTAAGGAGGCTCAGGTAGCCCTTGAGGTCGGCAAGGTCTTTGATACCGAAAAGACAATAGTCAGCTACGAAAACCTCGGTATAGCAAGGCTTATTTATCAGCTTCCCACAACCCTTTGCGAGATGTTCCTCAGAGAGGTTTTCAAGCGCGGCTCCATTGACCACCTTGATTCGGAAACCCTCTTTACAATTCAAAAGTTCTTCGAGAACAACCTCAATGTTTCCGAGACATCAAGAAAGCTCTTTGTTCACAGGAACACCCTCGTTTACAGGCTTGAAAAGATTCGCAAGCTCACAGGTCTCGACCTCAGAGAGTTCGACGACGCCATAGTATTCAAAGTAGCATTAATGGTTAAAAAGTATCTCGATGTCACACCCTCCAAATTCTAAACTTAATAGCTTAAAACAATACGGCAAACCTGTTTTATACGGGTTTGCTGTGATTGCTTTAAAAGGTTTTTTGGTAAATTTTTCATAATCGGAAAAGAGACGGATTAATTATTGATTTAATTAAAGGATGTTATAATAGCTTTGAAATACACTTGAATCCCTTTCAAGGTTTACATATAGAGGTTTAATAATGATTGAGTTCAGGAACTTGACCAAAATATATCCAAACGGCACCAAAGCCCTAAAGGATGTTAACATAAAAATAGAAAAAGGCGAGTTTGTGTTCATAGTCGGCGCGTCGGGCGCCGGCAAGAGCACCCTTTTAAAAATTATGATGCGTGAGGAGGTCGCCACCTCAGGCTCGGTTATAATCAACAACTACAATCTCAACGCAATAAAAAAGAAGGATATCCCGAAATTCAGGCGCACCATGGGCATTGTTTTTCAGGATTTCAGGCTCATCCCCAATCTTAGCGCCTACGACAATGTAGCATTTGCAATGAGAGTTATCGGCGCGAAGGAGAGGGAAGTGCGCAAAAGAGTTACTCATACCTTAAGCCTTGTGGGACTTTCCTCAAAGGCTAAGTGCCTGCCCGCCCAGCTCTCGGGCGGCGAGCAGCAGAGGGTCGCTCTTGCAAGGGCTCTTGTAAACAACGCGGATTTGATTATAGCGGACGAGCCCACGGGCAATATTGACCCCGAAATGTCCTACGAGATAGTGGACCTTCTCAACCACCTCAACGCCAACGGCAAAACCATCGTCATGGTTACTCACGAGCATGAGCTGGTAAGGCGTTTCAAGCACAGGGTAATTGTCATTAAGGAAGGCAGAGTGGTCGCCGACCTTAATAATCCCGATGAGCTTGATGAAAGCATGCTTACCGAGTGCGTGGAAACGGGCGTCTGCAAGTATTTTGATATGCCGAACGAAAACCCCGATATAGAGGAGTTTTTAAGAAGTTACGGCGCGTATGAAGATAGCGGCGACGCCGAGAGCAAATCCTCCGACGACAAAGAAACCGAGGCGGAAAAAGAACCCGCTCTGACTGCCGAAGGAGGACAAGCCCAATGAAACACGCAAGCATTAGATACTTAACCAAAGAGGGCTTTCGCAATATCTGGAGCAACCGTCTTATGTCCCTTGCCTCGGTGTCCGTTCTTTCCGCATGCCTTGTGCTTTTGGGCTGCAGCTTTATGCTCTTTGCGAATATTGACGCGGTTCTTGGCAGAATCGAAGCTCAAAATGTTATAATGGTCTTTGCAAAGGACGACGCAACTGACGCAGAACTCGATGAGCTCAAAAACGCTATCGACTCAACGCCGAATGTGGCGTACAGCGAGTTTATCCCGAAAGAGCAGGCGTATCAGGAGCTCCTAGAATCTTTGGGCGAGGACGCCTCGCTCCTTGAAGGTCTCGGCAACGACATTCTTCCCGACGCCTTCAGAGTCACCGTGAGCGACATGAACCAGTATGACAATACTGTTGAGGCGCTAAGCTCCCTTGACAATATCCTTAGAATCAGGCGCAACAGCGACCTTGCCACAAGACTTATAGGCATGCGCACCTCGATTGTTTACATAGGCGCCGGCATTATTATAATGCTCCTATTCGTGGCTCTGTTCATCATAGCAAACACAGTCAGAATCACAATGTTTACCCGCAGGCTTGAAATCAGTATAATGAAGGCGGTAGGCGCCACAAATAGCTTTATCAGGTGGCCCTTTATGGTGGAGGGCATGCTGCTCGGAATTATTTCAGCCAGCCTAAGTGTAGGGCTCGTTTTCCTTATATACAGACTGGCTGCGACACATATACAGAACCTTATAGGAATTCTCGGCGCAACGCTCGTCCCCTTCGGAGAGTATGCCGTAATGCTTTACCTCGGCTTCCTCGCTGTGGGAATCCTTACAGGTTTCTTTGGAAGCCTTGTTTCACTCGGAAAATATTTAAGGGAACAGGGAAGTGTGGTTAAGGATGAATAAAAGAGAAGGGATACATATTTTAAAAGGAAAGGTTATGGCAGTTCTGTGCGCCGTAATGGCGGCAGTGGTGCTCTTTTCCGCCCTCAGTCCCGCGGTCTACGCCCAGACCGATGAGGAGAGGATAAAGGAGCTGCAGCGTCAGGCGGATGAGCTTCAAAAGAAGATTGACGCCGCAAACGAACAGCTCAAAAAGATTGCGGGCGACAAGGCTCAGGAGCAAAAATACATAAATGAGCTGAACGCCCAGATAGAGGCTCTGCAAAAGCAGATTAACGCCTACAACAGCAGCATCGATATTATCGACTCTCAGATAAAGAGCCTCGATAATCAAATCATAGAAACCAAGAGCAAAATTAGCAAAAAGGAAGCCGAAAAGCAAAAGCTTGAGGAAGAGGTAGCGGCGCTTGAGGGCGAAATCGACGATACATATTTAAAGCTCAAAGAACGCCTCAGAGCAATTTACATGAACGGCACCACATCCGATTGGGAAATCCTGCTTTCCGGCAAGGATTTGTCCATGTATTTCCTGCGCACCGAGCTGACGGAGGGCATAGCAAAGCACGACAATCAGCTTATAGCTGGGCTTAAAGAGCGTATCTCCGCCCTCCAGAGCAAAAAAGAGCAGATAAAGAAGGAAATCGATGAAATAAACGAGGAGCAGCAAAAGCTCAAACAGCAGCAGGATACCCTCGATGAGAAAAAAGACGCGCTGAATACCCAGAAGAAAAAAGTCTCAAGCTCCAAAAGCACCATAAACACCAAGCTTGAGGAATCAACCAAACTTCTGAGGACCTTAAATAAGGAAAGCGAAACATATAAGAAACTCGTAAAGAAATACGAACAGGACAAGGCCGAATTCGAGGCTGAAATCAACCGCATCCTCAATAATGAGTCCTCAAGCGGTTCTGGCTCAATAATTGGCGGCGGCAAAATGATTTGGCCCGTTCCTTACAGCAACTGCTACATAACTTCTCCGTACGGCTACAGAAACGACCCCTTCACCGGCAAGTGGACAGGCCATGGCGGAGTTGACATAAGCATAAGAGGCGGAGCTTATGGCAAGAATATTGTTGCCGTGCTTGACGGAACTGTTGTAATAGCTACATACCATTACAGCTACGGTAATTATCTTGCGATAGACCACGGCAACGGTTTAGTCACCATATACGCCCACTGCAGCAAGCTGCTTGTAGGCAAGGGCGATAGGGTAAAACAGGGTCAGGTTATTGCGCTTATTGGCTCAACGGGCAGCTCTACAGGACCCCACCTGCACTTTGAGGTCAGGGTCAACAATGTCCGCCAGGACCCGATGAAAGGCTATATCTCACTGCCCTAATGCCCTGAGAAAGGAAATATAAAATGAGCAAAAAAATATCATTAGGGCTTGCCCTGGCAATTACCTTTGTCTCTATTGCCGCAGCAATTGCCATTACCATGACAACCTCAATGAAGATATACAATAACCTTATAAAGGACCTTCCGGGACGCTCACAGATGTACGCGAAACTCGCGGAAATCGACGATTTGGTCAGGTCCGAGTTCTACGGCAAAATAGACGAAGAAGTGCTTGAGGACCTTTTGGCTCAAGGCTATATTGCCGGCACGGGCGACCCCTTCAGCCGCTATATGACCGCCGACGAATATATCAGCTACTACAACGAAATCGCCGGCAAGATGACGGGTATAGGTATAAGACCCTCCCTTGACAGGGATACGGGCTATATACTGGTTCAGGAGGTTTACGGCGATTCTCCCGCCGCTGCAGCAGGCATTTCAAAGGGAGATATGATAACCGCCATTGACGGCGTAAAGGTGGAAGCCTCCAACTACCGTGAAATGGTCAGCAAGCTGGAGGGCGACAAGCTCACAAGCGTCAGCGTAACCTTCATTCAGTCGGAAACGGGGCAAAAGCTTACCGCCAACATTTCCAAAGGCTTTACTTCTCGCTCCGTATCCTACGAAAAGCTGGGCAGCATTGGTTATATCAGAATAACCGACTTTTATAAAAACACCGCCTCCCAGTTTAAGGACGCGGTAGAGCGACTCAAGAGCGAGTCTGTAACAGGTCTTATTATAGATGTCAGGAACAACAGCAAAGGCGAAATCAGATACGCCGCTGAGGTTATAGATGTTCTTGTTCCCCTTGCGACCGAGGGCACTGGCGCGATAGCCACCGCAATCAACGCCGCGGGCGAGGTTATTGAGGTTTACTCAGCCGACTCCGAAAATGTAAACCTCCCCATGGTGGTTCTTGTAAACAAATACTCCGAGGGCGGTGCGGAACTGCTTGCCTGCGACCTCAGAGACTACGGCAAGGCTCAGATTGTGGGTGAAACAACCGGCGGCAAGGGCACTCTCCAGCAGGTTTTCCGCCTTGACGACGGCAGCGCGGTTCTTCTTACCGTAGCGGAAATAAAGCCCTATATAAGCGAGAGCTTTAACGGCGTCGGCGTCACGCCCGATTTCCCCGTTGAGCTCACACTCTCAAACCCCGAAGATTTGTGGCTCCTTGACCGAGAAAAGGACCCCCAGTTCCAAAAGGCGTATGAGATTCTGACAGAAGAATAAACTCAAAAAAATTACCCTTGCATTTGTAATTTAGATGTGATAACATTGCAATGTTATGAAGTTTTGTCTGAAAGAGGTGACACAGATGAAAAAGAATATCCATCCAAAGTATCAGCCCGTCACTGTAAAGTGCGCTTGCGGCGAAACATTCGAGACCTCTTCAACCAAAGAAGATCTCCGTGTTGATATTTGCTCCAAATGCCATCCCTTCTTCACCGGTAAGCAGAAGTTAGTAGATACCGGCGGCCGTGTTGACAGGTTCAACAAGCGCTTTAATATCAACGCTGACTAATAAATAGAAAAACCGATAAAATTAAGCACAAACGGCACTAAGTTCTTTGGTGCCGCTTTTGGCATTTAGAGGTGAAAATGTCTTATATAACGGTTAAAGCCAAGGCAGAAGCAGAGTTTATAGAAAAGCGTTCAAGGTTTATAGCAAGCTGCGCCCCCGTGAAAAGCTCAAAAGAGGCTTTGGAATTTATTGAGTCTCTCAGAAAAAAGCACTGGGACGCAGCCCACAATGTTTATGCCTATGTAATAAAGGAAGAAGGCGTGCAGCGGTTTTCCGACGACGGAGAGCCCCAGGGAACCGCGGGTATGCCCGTGCTTGATGTTCTTTTAAAGAACGGCGTCACCGACTGCGTTATCGTGGTGACAAGGTATTTCGGCGGAATTCTCCTCGGTGCCGGCGGTCTTGTCAGAGCTTATTCAAAGTCCGCAAAGCTGGGGCTTGATGCCGCCGGGCTTATCGAAATGCGCGACTGCACTAGCTTTTCAGTTGTCTGCGACTACAGCTTTTACGGCAAGGTCGAAGCGTTTATAAGAGACAGCGGCGGCATTATCGAAGACACCCGATTCACCGATAATGTGGAAATCGACTTCGTAATAGAAAACACCAAAAAGTACAAATTTCTTAAAGATTTTCCCGATGTCACTTTGGGCAGATTCACTCCTATAGAAAAAGGTTCGGTTTACAAAGCGTTCGACCTTAATTTGAATGAATCTTGAGGAAAAAAATAATAATTAAAAAATTAAAGGGAAAAAGGCATAGCTTGTCGTATATAGTAAGTGGAGCTTGATTGGGATTATTTTAGAAAGGTTGTTGCTGATGCCGTCAATTAGAGAGCAGACACTTGAATACGAGCGTCAATTTCTCTCCGACAAAGCCTTCCACTGCAGCTACACAAAGGGAAGGCTGAGGGAAGAGAAGGAATGTCCCGTCAGAACAGCGTTCCAGCGGGACAGGGACAGGATAATCCACTCCAACGCTTTCAGGCGGCTAAAGGACAAAACTCAGGTTTTCCTCTCTCCCGAGGGCGACCACTACAGAACCAGGCTTACCCATACGCTTGAGGTCTCCCAAATAGCAAGGACAATCACAAGAGCTTTAAGGCTCAATGAGGATTTGACGGAGGCTATAGCCCTCGGACACGACCTCGGCCACACCCCCTTCGGACACGCGGGGGAGAGAGCCCTCGACAGCGTCTATGACGGCGGCTTCAGGCACTATGAACAGAGCCTCAGAGTAGTCGACTTCCTTGAGCGTGACGGCATGGGGCTGAATCTGTCATACGAGGTTCGCGACGGCATACTCTGCCACACAACGGGCAAAATGCCCGAGACTCTTGAGGGCAGAGTAGTCAGGATAGCCGACAAAATCGCCTACATAAATCACGATATTGAAGACGGCATAAGGGCAGGCATTATGTCCGAGGATGATATTCCGAAATACATTTCAAATGTTCTCGGCAAAAGCAAATCCGAAAGAATCGAAACTTTAGTCACCTCCCTTATAGAAAACAGCAAGAACGATATAAATTTCTCGAGTGAGGTTCTGGAGGCGTTCAACAGCCTTCATGAGTTTATGTTCAAGTGCCTTTACACCAACCCCAAGTGCAAGGGGGAGGAGGGCAAGGCGGTTATTCTCATTCAAAAGCTCTATGAGTATTACTGCGAAAATCCCGACAAGCTGCCCGAGTTTTACAGAAAAATCTCCATAAAAGAGGGCGTGGGCAGAGCCGCCTGCGACTATATTTCAGGAATGTCGGACAGATACTGCAAAACAATATACACAAGGCTCTTCATACCCCACTTCTGGGAGGAATAAGGCAAAAGAAAGGAGGGTTTTAGGTGGCAAGGTTCAGCGACGATTTTCTGTTTGAGCTGAGAAGCAGAATCGATATCGAGGAGCTGATTTCCTCCTATGTGCGCCTTAAAAAACAAGGGCGAATCTCCCGCGGCCTTTGCCCCTTTCATGTAGAAAAAACCCCCTCCTTTACCGTTTACAGCGACACCCAGTCCTACTACTGCTTCGGCTGCGGAGCCGGCGGAGAGAGCATAACCTTTATTAGAAACATTGAAAACCTCAGCTACTACGACGCGGTCCAGTTCCTTGCCGAAAAGGTAGGGCTCAAAATGCCCGAGGAAACCGCCGACGACGGGCTCTACGCCCTCAGAAAACGCATTTTTGAGGCTAACAGAGAAGCGGCAAGATTCTTTTACGCAAATCTAATAAAGCCCGACTGTCCCGCTTATACATACCTAATCGGCAGGGGAATCAAGCCCGAAACCATTAAAAGATTTGGTCTGGGCTACGCGCCCGACTCATGGGACGCCTTGACGCGGCATCTAAGGTCAAAGGGCTTTAAAGAAAATGAGCTTATAAGCGCCGACCTTTCCCAAAAATCCCGCACAGGCGGTCTAATTGATGTTTTCAGAAACAGACTCATGTTCCCGATAATTGATTTAAAGGGCAATGTAATAGCCTTCGGCGGCAGAGTTCTCGGCGATGAAAAGCCCAAGTACATAAATACCTCGGACACTCCCGTTTACAAAAAGGGCAAGGGCATTTTCGCCCTGAATATCGCGAAGGCCCACGGCAGAAGTTTAATCCTCTGCGAAGGCTATATGGATGTCATCGCCATGCATCAGGCAGGCTTTCAAAACGCCGTGGCGGGCCTTGGCACCGCCTTTACCTCAGAGCAGGCGCAGATTCTCTCAAGGTACGCCGACGAGGTAATTCTCGCCTACGACAGCGACGACGCGGGAAAAAAAGCCGCAAAGCGCACCATGTCGATTTTCCAGTCGATGAATGTAAAAACCAAAATCCTCACCTTAACAGGCGGCAAAGACCCGGACGAGATTATAAAACGCTTTGGCAGGGAGTATATGCAAAAAATCATCGACGGGTCCTTAAGCTCCACAGAATACAAGCTCGCCCTAGCCAAAGAGGGTATTAACACCGATACCGCGGATGGTAAAGTGGAATATCTAAAAAAGGCGGTCGAAGTCCTCTCTGAGCTTGACGACGCCATTGAGCGGGATGTATATGCGGGCAGACTCTCTGAAGAAACGGGAGTTACCCGAACCGCCATAGACGAGCAGATAAAAAGAGCTCTCAGCTTCAGAAAGAGAAAGCAGGACATCGATAGTTTCAATAAAGCAAGGGAGATTTTAGAGGGCAAGGTAATCGCAGCAAAAAACGCCCTCAAGCTCTACAATCAAAGCGCGAGTCTTAGATGCAGGCAAGCTGAAGAAACTCTCCTTGCCTCGCTTATTCAAAATCCTGAGTTTTATAAAAAGCTTAAGGATAAAATAACGATAGACGATTTTTCGTCTGCTTTGCATAAAAGATTATTTTTCAAAATCACCGAGAGAATCGAAAACAATCAGGAGCTTGATCTCATCTATTTTGCGGATGAGTTTAATCCCGAAGAAATGTCGATTCTCACAAAGGTTTTTCAAAAAGGCAGAACCATTTCCAATACTTTGGACGAGTGCCTTGATTGCATAAAGGTAATGAGCGAAGAAAAACTAAAGCAGAGCGCTGCCGATCCGAGCAAGCTCTCTGACGAAGAGTTTCTGAGATTATTTTACAAAAAGGAATAATACTAAACACCGGGACAATAATTTGTGTGAAGGGGATATTGATGGACAACAACGAAAAGCGCGCGTTTGTGAACATGCTTATCGACAAGGGTAAGGCTGAAGGCAGGCTTACCGCTCAGGAGATAGACGCGGCTATCGTGGAAATGGATTTCGATATTGATGAGCTGGACAAGCTCTACGAAACAATCGAGCAGAACAATATCGAAATCATCGACGATATGTCCGACGCTGCTCTTGACCCGTCTCTTTTTGATACGGAAGCCGTAAAGTCTGCCGACGCAAGCGGCGACTTAAAGGGTCTTGCGATGGACGACCCTGTCAAGGTCTATCTCAAGGAGATAGGCAAGGTGCCGCTGCTTACGCCCGAGGAAGAAATCGAGCTGGCAATCAGAATTGCCAACAACGACCAGGAGGCAAAAAGACGCCTCCAGGAAGCAAACCTCAGACTTGTGGTAAGCATAGCAAAAAGGTATAGCGGAAGAGGTATGCAGTTCCTGGATTTAATTCAGGAAGGCAACCTGGGACTCATCAAAGCGGTCGAAAAGTTCGACTACACAAAGGGTTTCAAGTTCTCCACATACGCCACATGGTGGATTCGTCAGGCAATCACCAGAGCCATTGCCGACCAGGCAAGAACAATACGAATCCCCGTCCACATGGTGGAGACAATCAACAAGGTCAAAAAGACCAACAGCCAGCTGCTGCATAAGAACGGCAGAGACCCGACCGCTGAAGAAATTGCGGAAGAACTTAATATGCCCATAGAAAAGGTAAGGGAAATTCTCACCTTTGCCCAGGAGCCCGTTTCCCTTGAAACGCCCATAGGCGAGGAGGAGGACAGCCATCTCGGCGACTTCATTCCCGACGACGACGCCCTTGCCCCCGCAGACGCAGCCTCTCAGCTTCTTTTAAAGGAGGCTCTTGTCTCCGTGCTCAAAACCCTCACTCCCAGAGAGGCAAAGGTTCTGTCTCTTCGTTTCGGACTTGAGGACGGACACTCCAGAACCCTTGAGGAGGTCGGCAAGGAGTTCAATGTCACAAGGGAAAGAATCAGGCAGATTGAGGCAAAGGCTTTAAGAAAGCTTCGCCATCCGCAAAGAAGCAAAAGGTTAAGAGATTTCTTGGACTAAGCCGATTGCGCATCAGGCTATACATATCTATTAAAATAAGTGGGGTATCGGCAAGATTCCCCGCTTAAGTTTATATGAAGGTTTAGGGGTTTAAATGATAAGACTTAATGAGCTCAAGCTGCCCATCGGAGCAAGCGAGGAAGATGTAAAGAGCCTTGCCGCAAAGGAGCTTAATATTCCCGTCTCGGAACTGAAGGACTTCAGAATAGCGAGAATGTCAATAGAATCAAGGAATAAAGAGAGGATTAGACTTACCTTTTCCGCAGAGTTTACGGTGGACGGGGATGAAAGCTCCCTTATTTCAGATTTTCCTCCAAACAGGGCAAGCGTTTTTGAGCCTTATGAATACACGCCTCCCGCAGTAAACAGAACATCGCCTTTAAGACCGGTCATCGTAGGCTTCGGACCCGCGGGAATGTTCGCCGCCCTCCTTCTTTCAAAGGCGGGCTTAAAGCCCATTGTCCTTGAAAGAGGCGAAAGGGTGGAAGACAGAACGGAAACGGTAAAGCGCTTTTGGAAGAACAGAGCTTTAAACACCGACTCCAATGTCCAGTTCGGCGAGGGCGGAGCGGGCACATTCTCCGACGGCAAGCTGACAACGGGCATTAAAGACCCGAGAGTCCGCTATGTGCTAAGCACCCTTGCCGAGCACGGCGCCCCAAAGGAGATTCTCTATTCAGCAAAACCCCATATAGGAACAGACCTTCTTGCGAATGTTGTCAGAGATATTAGAGAAACCGTAATAAAAAACGGCGGTGAAATCCGCTTCGGCTGCCGCCTTACCGATTTAATCATCTCAAACGGCGCCGTTTTCGGAGTCCGCTACCTTGAAAACGGAAAAGCCGAAAGAGAAATAGAAACCGACTGCGTTCTCCTTTGCATAGGTCATTCCGCAAGGGATACCTTCGAGATGCTCCTCGGAAAGGGCGTTAAAATGCAAAAAAAGCCCTTCTCCGTGGGCGTGAGAATAGAGCACCCGCAGGAGCTTATCAACAAAATGCAGTACGGCAGGGAGTGGAACAACCCGCTTTTGGGAGCCGCCGACTATAAGCTGTCAAACCACCCCAAGCACGGCAGGGGAGGCTATACCTTCTGCATGTGCCCTGGCGGAGTGGTTGTCACTGCCTCCTCAGAGGAGGGTATGCTGGTGGTCAACGGCATGAGCGAATACGCCCGCGACGGAGAGAACGCTAACTCCGCTATCCTTATTGGCGTTGAGCCCGATTACTTTGAAAGCGAGCACCCGCTGAGCGGCATCGAATTTCAAAGAGAGCTTGAGAGAAAAGCCTTCCTCCTTGGCGGCGGAGATTATACCGCCCCCGCTCAGCTTGTTGGCGACTTTATAAAGGACAGACCCTCTGCAAAGCTCGGCGCTGTAAAACCCTCCTGCACAACGGGGGTCACGATGTCGGACATAAGAAAAGTTCTGCCCGATAACATCACCGCGCCCCTTAAAGACGCCCTTTTCTCCTTTGACAGACAGTTCAAGGGATTTCTCCTTCCCGACGCTGTCTTGACGGCGGTTGAAAGCAGAAGCTCCTCGCCCGTCAGAATCCTGCGTGACGATTTGTATCAATCAAATATAAGAGGTCTTTACCCCTGCGGTGAGGGAGCGGGCTATGCGGGCGGAATTGTTTCCGCCGCGGTTGACGGTCTCAGATGCGCCGAGGCGGTTTTAAAGGACGAGACATAAAAAAAGAGGAGCTTTAAGCCCCTCTCCGAAGTTATCAGTCAACGGGGTATTTCACGCCGACCTGTCTTCTTATCTCGTCCATCAGCCTCATAATGAGCCTGCTCTGGTCGTGGGTCATAATGTCGCTTTCCTTCTTGCCTTGACGCAGGCACTCCGAAGCCTCCATAATCTGCTCCTCAAAGCCGTTGCCGTAATAGGGGCAGTCAATGACTTCAACATCCTTGCCCTCTATGTGCAGCTCTATCTTCTGCGGAGCGTATGACCTTTCCACATAAGCATAGCCCTTTTCTCCGAACAGGTAGCCTTCATTGGGCTTTCTGAGTGTCATACCCGATGACAGCGAGGCAATCGCGCCGTTTTTATATTTGATAAGATAGCAGCAGTGGAGATCCACGCCCTTGTCGCTCAGCTCAGCGACGGCGGTAATCTGCTCAGGCTCCGAATTTGCGTACCAAGATGCGAAGCTCAGGCAATAGCAGCCCACATCCAAAATAGAGCCGCCGCCGTATTTCGGGTCAAAGGCGTGATGGTCCGGCTCATCACTCATATCATAGCTGAAGGTTGACTGAATGCCTCTGATTTTTCCGAGAGAGCCCGACTCCACAATTTCAAGGAGCTTCTTTGTTCCGGGCACAAACCTTGCCCACATTGCCTCCATAAGGAAAACATCGTTCTCCTTTGCAGAGGCAATCATGCGCTCCAACTCAGACATATTAAGGGTTATCGGCTTTTCTGACAAAACCGCTTTTTTATGGTTCATAAAAAGTATGGCGTTATCTGCGTGAAGTCCGTGGGGAGTCGCTATGTAGGCTATGTCAATGCCGTCAAAAGCGGCCATTTCCTCATAGCTGCCAAAAGCGTGAGGAATATTGTACTTCTTAGCAAATTGTTCGGCCTTTGCAATATCGCGGGACGCTACCGCGCAAAGCTCTGCGCCGGGTGTGTTGTTGCAGGCCTCCGCAAATCTGTTTGCGATATTGCCCGCGCCCACAATGCCCCATCTTATAGTTTTCATTGTCAGCCCTCCTAATTAAAGCTGATAAAATCATATCAACAACAGGGTAATTATGTCAACCGTAAAAGGAGTTTCTATGAAAACAGGAGTTATTGATATCGGCGGCGGAATGAGAGGAATCTATGCCGCGGGTGTCTTTGACGCGTTTATTGATTTTGGTATTAAATTTGACTACTGTATCGGCGTTTCCGCGGGTACGGCAAATTTAGTGTCCTTTCTTGCGGGTCAAAAAGGCAGGAATTACAGATTCTATGTCCGCCACGCTCAGGACAAAAGGTATATGAGCCTTGAGAACATGATTAAAAAGGGCGAGTATTTTGACCTTTCTTATATATACGACACTCTTACAAACCATGTTGACCCACTTGACTATGACGCCCTGATAAACTCCCCGAGCGAGCTTAAAATAGTCGCAACAAACGCAAAAACCGCCCTTCCCGAGTATTTTGACAAAGAGGTTTTTTTAGAAAGAAGCTGCAAGGCTCTTATGGCGTCATGCGCTTTGCCCATAGCCTGCAGAGCGGTGAAAATTAACGATGTGGAGTATTTTGACGGCGGAGTCTCCGACCCGATTCCAATAAGAAAAGCAATCGAGGACGGCTGCGACAGGGTTGTGGTGCTGCTCCCGAGAAATGTGAATCTCAGAAAAAAGCCCGAGAGCCTGAGATATGTCTATCTCAGAGCCCTCAGAAAATATCCCGAGATAATCGAAGCTATAAACCAAAGGCATGAAAAATACAACAGGGCGATTGACGAACTTATTGAACTCAGAGAACAGGGCAAGGCTGTTATTATCTCCCCCGCGGTACAAATAAACGCGAGGATAAACTCAAAGAACCCGGCATTGCTTGACAGACTGTATAAGCAGGGCAGGCGTGACGCGGTTAAAGCTTTGCCCGAAATTAGAAAATGGGTTTTATAAAATATAAAAAGGGAGCGGCAATCGCTCCCTTCTATTTTTTATTTGGTTAGTCCAGAACTACCTCATGTCCCAGCTCTGCCGACTTGTAAACCGAGTCAAGTATTCTCATTATGTCAACGCCGTCCTGAGCGGGCGCAAGGCAGGGTGTTCCGTTAAGTATGCAGTCGACAAAATGGTTAATCTCGTTTGCGAAAAGACCCTTAAAGCTGAGAGCCGTGTCATGCGGGAACTCGATATTAACCATGTAGTCGTTAAGCTCGGTATAAAGCTCAACCTGAGGCTTAATAATAGCTCCGCCCTTTGTGCCGAACAGCTCAATGTCGCCCTTGCCTTCTTTAAGGTTCAGGCTGTAGCTTGTCTCAAGGGATACAACAGCGCCGTTGTCAAAGCGGATAAGAGCTGTCGCAAGGTCCTCAACATCGCAGATGTCGTTATTGCCTGCCTCAGCAGATGTATAGCCCTTCTTGCCCTTAATGTGGGGACGGTTGAACAGCTTCTGGAATGTGGCGCCGTAAACCGAAATCGGCTTAGGATTGCCCATTAAGTATCTTACAAGGTCAATTACATGAACGCCAAGGTCAATCAGCGGGCCGCCGCCGGAACGGGACTTATCGCCGAACCAGCCGCCGGGGTTGCCGTTTCTGCGCAGATATTGAGCCTTTGCGTAGTAGATTTCGCCAAGGTAACCTTTGTCGATATAATCCTTTAAAAGAGCGCAGTCATTGCCGTGACGGCGGACAAAGCCTATCATCAAAAGCTTTCCTGCCTTGTCGGCGGCTGCCTTCATTTCCTTTGCCTCTTCCTCATTCATAGCCATCGGCTTTTCGCACAGAACATGCTTGCCGGCATTGAGAGCGGCAATGGAGCACTCAGCATGAGCCGAGTTCCATGTGCAGACGCTGACAGCGTCAATTTCAGGCAGAGCCTTGAACATTTCGTCCTTGTCGGTAAATGTTCTCTCCAGCGGCACATTGTACTCCGCGGCTCTTTTTTCAACGCGCTCCTTGTTTATATCGCAGAGAGCGTAGATTTCTACATTGGGATTCTCCTTATAGGCATCAAGGTGCTCACGGCTGATTGAGCCTGTACCTATAACAGCAATTTTAAGTTTCTTTGACAAAAAGGCCCACTCCATTCTATTTTTCGTAGCATTTTGCTTTATATAATAATAGCACTAAACCGCAAATTTTCAATAGCTTATAATCAAAAGACAATAAAAAAGCAGGGAGTTTTCCTCCCTGCTTTGACCCTTATTTACTTGCAGAAAACATGCGAGCCAATTGTAACGGTGACGGGTCTTTTTCTTATCCACTGGTTGGAGGTTTTTGCGGGATTATAATAGTATATAGCTCCGCCTGTGGGGTCCCATCCGTTTACGGCGTCCTGAGCCGCCTTTTTAGCTGTGGCGTTGGGGGCTACGCTCCAGTTGCTGTCGTAAACGCAGCTGAATGCGCCCGGCTGATAAACAACGCCGCCAATTGTGTCGGGGAATGAGGGGTGCCTTACTCTGTTGAGAATAACCGCGCCTACCGCAACCTGACCGGTATAAGATTCGCCTCTTGCCTCAGCGCCGATGACTCTTGCCAGAAGGTACATATCGCTGGAGCTGAATTGTCCGCCGCCTCCGCCACCTGACGAGCCGCCGCCACCGAGACCGAGATACAACAGAGTCTGCGGACCTGCGATTCCGTCAACCTTGATGCCGACTGCGCGCTGGAACGCCTTAACCGCGTTCTGAGTCATAACTCCGTAAATTCCGTCAACATTACCTTTATAGTAACCGAGCTCTTTGAGCTTTTTCTGAATTCTCCTTACCTCATCGCCCCTTGAGCCGAGCTTGGATAAGGTATCATCAGCCGCAATCTCTTCAATCGAGCCGTCATATATAGCCGTATAGCTGTCGGAAACGGCGAAAATTCCGTAAGCGACAAAGAATATAAGAGCAGTCACCGTTACAAAGTAAAATGCCTTTGAAATCGGACTGACTTTTTTGCTGGATTTATTCTTAGGTTTCATCTCGATTCCCTCACAATGATGAATTTCAAATACAGTTTATCCACTATGAGCAAATTTTTTCAAAGAAGCATAATATAAAATTTGCCAAGAGCGGTTTTATTCAATTTCTCGACAGAAAAATCTTTAATATTCTTTCAATATTAGTCTTTTTTAACGCATAAAAACTGCCTTAAAGTCACAAAATGTTATTAGTGGCCGAAGTATAAGAAAGATTTTAAAAAAATCAAAAAAAATTCTAAAAAAGGAGTTGACAATATCAAAAAAGCTATGCTATTATACTTGAGCCGTCCGGAAGGGCGGTAAACGAGCGAAGAGCTCGGGCGATTGAAAAAGCCAAAAAAGGGCAAAAAAATAGCTCTTGACAAGAAAAGCGAGATATGGTAAATTAAAAGTCCCGCGATACGGCAGGAAGCTGTCGTAGGGTTGGAAAGAGTTACGGACCTTGAAAATTAAACAACGACGAAAGCAAAGAAACCCTGAGATTTCTTTGAGTAAGTGAAGAACTTACGAAGTAATTCCGAAAAGGAATAAATGAGCTTTAGAACGCTCTAAGATAGGTTATACCGGCATTAGCCGATGTAATACCATATTTTTAGAGAGTTTGATCCTGGCTCAGGACGAACGCTGGCGGCGTGCCTAACACATGCAAGTCGTACGGAGTTCACTTGGAAGCTTGCTTCCGAGTGAACTTAGTGGCGGACGGGTGAGTAACGCGTGAGCAACCTGCCTCACAGAGGGGGATAACACACGGAAACGTGTGCTAATACCGCATAATCCGATGAAGCGGCATCGCTTTATCGGCAAAGGAGCAATCCGCTGTGAGATGGGCTCGCGTCCGATTAGATAGTTGGTGAGGTAACGGCTCACCAAGTCTACGATCGGTAGCCGGACTGAGAGGTTGGACGGCCACATTGGGACTGAGACACGGCCCAAACTCCTACGGGAGGCAGCAGTGAGGGATATTGCACAATGGGCGAAAGCCTGATGCAGCGACGCCGCGTGAGGGATGACGGTCTTCGGATTGTAAACCTCTGTCCTTGGTGAAGAAGAAAGTGACGGTAGCCAAGGAGGAAGCCACGGCTAACTACGTGCCAGCAGCCGCGGTAATACGTAGGTGGCAAGCGTTGTCCGGAATTACTGGGTGTAAAGGGAGCGTAGGCGGGCTTGCAAGTCAGCTGTGAAATTCAAGGGCTTAACCCTTGACATGCAGTTGAAACTACAGGTCTTGAGTGAAGTAGAGGTAGGCGGAATTCCGAGTGTAGCGGTAAAATGCGTAGATATTCGGAGGAACACCGGTGGCGAAGGCGGCCTACTGGGCTTTTACTGACGCTGAGGCTCGAAAGTGTGGGGAGCAAACAGGATTAGATACCCTGGTAGTCCACACCGTAAACGATGATTGCTAGGTGTGGGGGGTCTGACCCCCTCCGTGCCGCAGTTAACGCAATAAGCAATCCACCTGGGGAGTACGGCCGCAAGGCTAAAACTCAAAGGAATTGACGGGGGCCCGCACAAGCAGTGGATTATGTGGTTTAATTCGAAGCAACGCGAAGAACCTTACCAGGTCTTGACATCGAGTGCATAGCCTAGAGATAGGTGAAGTCCTTCGGGACACTCAGACAGGTGGTGCATGGTTGTCGTCAGCTCGTGTCGTGAGATGTTGGGTTAAGTCCCGCAACGAGCGCAACCCTTACTGTTAGTTGCTACGGAAAGAGGACTCTAACAGGACTGCCGTTGACAAAACGGAGGAAGGTGGGGATGACGTCAAATCATCATGCCCCTTACGCCCTGGGCTACACACGTACTACAATGGCGCAAACAAAGGGGAGCAAAACCGCGAGGTGGAGCAAATCCCAAAAATGCGTCCCAGTTCAGATTGCAGGCTGCAACCCGCCTGCATGAAGTCGGAATTGCTAGTAATCGCGAATCAGCATGTCGCGGTGAATACGTTCCCGGGCTTTGTACACACCGCCCGTCAAACCATGAGAGTCGGGAAGACCCGAAGTCTGTGTCTTAACCGCAAGGAGAGAGCAGCCGAAGGTCGGCCCGATGATTGGGGTTAAGTCGTAACAAGGTAGCCGTATCGGAAGGTGCGGCTGGATCACCTCCTTTCTAAGGAGAAGCTGAAGATTTATCCAAGGATAAAGCTTCTACACAAAGAAAGAATCACGACATTTTAACGAGGGTCTCTTGTGCGTTGTTGTTCGATTTTCAGTGTCCTTGCGGGAGTACATAGGAAGAGTAGGAAGCGCGACGACAAACGGGCTCATAGCTCAGATGGTTAGAGCGTGCGCCTGATAAGCGCAAGGTCGGTGGTTCGATTCCACTTGAGCCCACCAGAAAAAACCTTGAAAAAAGAAAAGGGAAAATGGGAATGGGGGTGTAGCTCAGCTGGGAGAGCATCTGCCCTGCAAGCAGAGGGTCAAGGGTTCGATCCCCTTCATCTCCACCAAACAATTCAAGCGCTGCTTGAATGCAGATTAAAGGATATTTCTAAAAAAAGAAGTATTCCTTAATCGGCAATCGAGCCGGAGCGCAAGCGGAAAGCGGAGACGCCGGACGCGGGCGCGAACACAGAAAACGCGCTGACAACGGCGCGCGAGTATGGCAGCGGCAACCTGCCGCCGCGAGTATGGGTGCGGCAACCTGCCGTTAAGCCGGAGCGCAAGCGGAAAGCGGAGACGCCGGACGCGGGCGCGAACAACAGAAAACGCACTGTAACCGGTGCGCGAGTATGGCAGCGGCAACCTGCCGCCGCGAGTATGGCAGCGGCAACCTGCCGCCGCGAGTATGGGTGCGGCAACCTGCCGCGAGCACATTGAAAATTGAATAGGAGAGAAGCAAATCAAATTGCGACAGAAACGAATTCTTGCGAAAACCAAGAAAGTTTTCGCAGAGAGAAGGAAAAATTGTAACAGGTTTTTCCGTTGAAGAATTCGGGTAAAAATACAATGAAGCAAAACCGATTTGCGAGGCTCATGCAAAAATATTGTGAAGAGCAATAGAAGTTCAAGCTATAAAGAGCACAAGGTGAATGCCTTGGCACCAGGAGCCGAAGAAGGACGTGATAAGCTGCGATAAGCTGCGGGGAGGCGCAAATAGCCGATATATCCGCAGATTTCCGAATGGGGCAACCCCATACGGCAAACCCGTATGACCGTTAACTGAATCCATAGGTTAACGGGGGGAACCCGCCGAACTGAAACATCTAAGTAGGCGGAGGAAAAGAAATCAACCGAGATTTCGTGAGTAGTGGCGAGCGAAAGCGAAAGAGGCCAAACCTTCGGTAGCAATACCGGAGGGGTTTAGGACTGCGGGAAGCGAGGAAGGACATAGGAGAAAGAGATGGGAAGCTCTACCGGAGAAAGTGAAAGTCTTGTATCCGAAATGTCCGACCGAGCGAGCAGGATCCAGAGTACGTGCGGACACGAGGAATCCGCACGGAAGACGGGGGGACCACCCTCCAAGCCTAAATACTACCTGGTGACCGATAGCGCAGAAGTACTGTGAAGGAAAGGTGAAAAGAACCCCGGGAGGGGAGTGAAATAGAACCTGAAACCTTGTGTTTACAAGCACACAAAGAGCGTTAACGCTCGATGTGGTACTTTTTGTAGAACGGTCCGGCGAGTTTATGTATGCAGCGAGGTTAAGCACCTCAGGTGCGGAGCCGTAGGGAAACCGAGTGTTAAGAGCGCGAGAGTTGCATGCATAAGACCCGAAACCGGGTGACCTACCCATGTCCAGGATGAAGTAGCGGTAAAACGCTATGGAGGTCCGAATCGACCCCTGTTGAAAAAGTGGCGAATGAGGTGTGGGTAGCGGAGAAATTCCAATCGAACCCGGAGATAGCTGGTTCTCCCCGAAATAGCTTTAGGGCTAGCCTCGGGAGTAAGATTATTGCAGGTAAAGCACTGACTGGAGGCGGGGGCGAAAGTCTACCAAATCCTATCAAACTAAGAATGGCAAATAATCGTGCCCGGGAGTCAGACAATGTGAGATAAGTTTCATTGTCAAGAGGGAAACAGCCCAGACCTTCAGCTAAGGTCCCCAATATATGCTAAGTGGAAAAGGATGTGGCGACGCACAAACAACCAGGATGTTGGCTTAGAAGCAGCCATTCATTTAAAGAGTGCGTAATAGCTCACTGGTCGAGTGACGCTGCGCCGAAAATTCAACGGGGCTAAGCATATAACCGAAGCTAAGGCAGTGAATAACTGGGTAGGGGAGCGTTCTGTAAGGGGCGAAGCCGTAGCGAAAGCAGCGGTGGACTTTACAGAAGTGAGAATGCCGGAATGAGTAGCGAGAATTGCGTGAGAATCGTAATGGCCGAAAATCTAAGGTTTCTTGGGGCAGGTTCGTCCGCCCAAGGTAAGCCGGAAGCTAAGGCGAGGCCGGAAGGCGTAGTCGATGCACATACGGTGGAAATTCCGTAGCCATCAAAAGATTTAAGCAATCTGACACCGAAGAAGATGTCCTACCGGGCGATGGTTGCCCCGGGCGTAAGACACCGAAAATAGAGTAGGGAATTGGATGTCTATTCGGGCGAGAAAAGGGTTGTGTATATCTGAGATGTCCGTACCGCAAACCGACACAGGTAGATGGGAAGAGAATTCTAAGGCCAACGGGAGAAGGGTTGTTAAGGAACTCGGCAAATTAACCCCGTAACTTCGGGAGAAGGGGAGCCTCGAAAGAGGCCGCAGTGAAAAGGCCCAGGCAACTGTTTACCAAAAACACAGGTCTCTGCTAAACCGAAAGGTGAAGTATAGGGGCTGACGCCTGCCCGGTGCCGGAAGGTCAAGGGGAAGTGTTAGGAGCAATCCGAAGCACAGAACTTAAGCCCCGGTAAACGGCGGCCGTAACTATAACGGTCCTAAGGTAGCGAAATTCCTTGTCAGGTAAGTTCTGACCCGCACGAATGG